>Ga0101944_10007075_pt1 | contig 11460 bp, 17 predicted proteins | sample DewCreD2012metaG_FD_75245 | JGI IMG/M metagenome (GOLD analysis project Ga0101944, IMG submission 75245) | Hot spring sediment bacterial and archeal communities from British Columbia, Canada, to study Microbial Dark Matter (Phase II) - Dewar... ... | reverse complement strand
TAAAATACGGAGGAAAGATGTTGGAAAAAATCAGTGGATGTAAACGTTTCAGGAAGAGGATAACTTTGTGAACTGATTTCTTCAAGCCCAAAAGAGACTAAAGAGCAATTAATCTCCGTTGAAGAAAGTTGCATTCCTATCAATAAGTTTTTTCTGTGGTTAAATCCATAACGGCTGGCGGTTCGCCCCTGTTTCCCCTTTCGTTTCGGATTTTCTTTTTCAGTAATGATAATTTTCTTTTGTTCGAGCATTGAAATAATTTCACTGCATGACCCCCAGGAAAGACCCGTGGCTGATTTTATTTCATTTTTTGTCCCCATCCCTTCACGGATGCTATGCATGATTTTGTATAACGAAAGAAACCTCATTTCGTCATGCATCTTATGTCTTTCTGTTTTGTTTGCCGGATGTATTTTCTCCTTCATTCATGTCATATTTTGATAAATTTATTGAATTTCTTTACAAAAAACAAAAAGCTGCCCTCATTTCAGGCAGCTTCTCTCTTTAACTCAGCCTCATTGTCTTTTATTGCAGAAAGGCATCTGTATTGTTCAGTTCAAGGATTTGATTCATCCCTGCCAATAAGATCCCTTTTTTACGACCTTTAAACTTTTTCTGTTTTATTGTTGCTTATTTTCTTCAGAACTATCCGTCGCAGCAGTGGTTGATGTATCGGCTTTTTTCTTTCCCCCACGCCGTACACGCTTTGTTTTTGGTTTCTGGGATTCCGGACCTTTCAGCATGTTTTCATTGAAATCAACCAGTTCGATGTAACACATTTCCGCATTATCACCCACACGGTTCCCCAGTTTAAGAATACGGGTGTATCCGCCCGGACGTTCAGCCACCTTCGCTGCGACAGTCTTGAATAATTCTGCCGTTGCTGTCTTGTCCTTCAGATAGCTAAAAGCCAGTCTCCTTGAAGCTGTTGAACTATCCTTTGCACATGTAATCACCGGTTCAACATACTTACGCAATGCCTTGGCTTTGGCCAAGGTAGTTTTTATTCTTTTATGAAGAATAAGTGAGGCCGCCATGTTCGACAATAAAGCCTTGCGGTGAGAACTGGTTCGCCCCAGATGATTCACTTTCCTGTTATGTCTCATGTCTCTTAATCTTTGTCTAATTTATATTTTGAAATATCCATCCCAAACTGCAGGTTCTTGCTTGCCAGCAACTGGTCAAGTTCGGTAAGGGATTTTTTTCCGAAATTTCTGAATTTCAATAAGTCATTTCTGTTATATTTTACAAGGTCCCCCAATGTTTCCACTTCTGCGGCTTTCAAACAATTCAATGCACGCACAGAAAGATCCAGATCGGTAAGCTTGGTCTTCAACAGTTGTCTCATGTGGAGGATTTCTTCATCAAACACTTCAGTGGAAGCCTTCTCGTCGGTATCAATAGTAATCTTTTCATCGGAAAATAACATGAAATGATAAATCAGGATCTTGGCAGCTTCTTTCAGTGCATCTTTGGGATGGATAGAACCGTCTGTTTCCACTTCAATGATCAATTTTTCATAGTCGGTCTTTTGTTCCACACGGTAATCTTCTACTGAATATTTAACATTTCTGATAGGAGTAAAAATAGCATCCACCGCTATCAGTCCCACTTCAGGATTGAGTGGTTTATTCTCTTCGGCAGGAACATATCCTCGGCCCTTCTGAATCGTGATTTCCATCTGAAGTTTCACCGACGGATCGAGATGGCAAATGACCTGATCAGCATTGATTACTTTAAAACTTGTAAGATACTTATTTAAATCGCCAGCCTTGAAAACTTCCTGTCCCGAGATGTTTACATGAATCTTCTCATTTTCGGCTTCTTCGACCATTTTTTTGAACCTGATCTTTTTAATGTTCAATACAATCTCCGTAACATCTTCAAGAACGCCTTTAATGGTAGAAAATTCATGCAACACATTATTGATCTTAATCGAAGTAATGGCATGTCCTTCTAATGACGACAACAGGATACGGCGCAGGGCATTCCCTATGGTAATGCCATAACCAGGCTCTAATGGCCGGAACTCAAATTGTCCATGAGTTTCCGAGGCACTGAGCATTATTACCTTATCAGGTTTTTGGAAAGCTAAAATTGCCATAATATTATTATCAAATTAATTTTTTACTTATTTGGAATACAATTCAACGATGTACTGTTCATTGATATTTTCGGGAATATCAGCCCGTGGAGGAACATTCAGAAACTTTCCGCTCATTGATTCTGCATTCCATTCCAGCCAGCCATAGGCATTATGCCGCAAGGTACTTATGGCATCCGCAATAATTTCCAGTGACCTTGATTTTTCCCTTACACTTACAATATCACCGGGTTTAAGCTGAAAAGAAGGGATATTTACCACCCGGCCATTCACTGTAATGTGTTTATGCAATACCAGCTGGCGCGCAGCATTACGAGTACGGGCCAATCCCAACCGGTACACCACATTGTCAAGACGTGATTCCAGCAGTTGAAGCAGCACTTCGCCCGTTACTCCTTTGGCCCGCTGGGCCTGATCAAATACCCTCGCAAACTGCCTTTCCAGCAAACCATAGGTATATTTTGCTTTTTGTTTCTCCATCAGCTGCATGCCATACTCACTGGTCTTTTTTCTTTTCTTATTAATCCCATGCTGTCCGGGAGGATAATTTTTCTTTTCAAAATATTTATCGCTCCCATAAATGGGACTTCCCACGGACCTTGCCTTTTTTGTTTTTGGACCTCTGTATCTTGCCATATTCTGTACTGTATTTTTTTTACACTCTTCTGCGTTTGGGCGGCCTGCATCCGTTATGAGGAAGGGGAGTAACATCTACAATTTCCGTTACTTCAAGGCCACAACCGTTTAATGACCTGATGGCAGCTTCACGACCAGCCCCAGGACCTTTCACAAACACCTTTACTTTCCGTAACCCAAGATCGTATGCAGTCTTTCCACAATCTTCGGCAGCTACCTGAGCAGCATAAGGAGTATTCTTTTTTGACCCCTTAAAGCCCATCTTTCCTGCCGATGACCAGCAGATAGCCTGTCCGTTGTTATTCGTCAAGGTAATGACAATATTATTGAACGAAGCATGAATGTGTGCCTGTCCAACGGCTTCGACTTTAACAATTTTCTTCTTTGCAGCACCAACTTTTTTTGCCATATTCTTATCCTTTTACTGCTTTTTTCTTGTTTGCAACTGTTTTTTTCTTCCCTTTTCTGGTACGGGCATTGGTTCTTGTACGTTGTCCCCTTACCGGCAATCCCTTGCTATGACGAATACCCCGGTAACACCCTATATCGATCAACCGTTTAATGTTCATCTGATAAAGGGTACGCAATTCTCCTTCCACTTTATAGGATTCATTGATCACCTGACGGATTTTTGTCACTTGATCATCTGTCCACTCTCCTACCTTGATGTTTTCATCTACTCCTGCTTTCTGCAGAATTTTCTGTGCCGAACTGCGCCCTATCCCATAAATATAGGTAAGTCCTATTACACCTCTCTTATTTTTTGGTAAATCAACACCTGCTATACGTGCCATATATTTAACTTTTTATTTATTTTTTATCCCTGACGTTGCTTGTGTTTGGGTTGTTTCTTATTAATCACATACAAACGTCCTTTTCTTCTGACAATAATGTCGTCCTCACTTCTTTTTTTTATTGATGCCTTAACTTTCATTTTATTTTGCCATTTAATTAATATCGTAATATTATTCTTCCTTTTGTCAGGTCATAAGGAGATATTTCCACTTTTACTTTATCTCCCGGCAACAATTTAATGTAGTGCATACGCATTTTCCCTGAAATATGGGCCGTGATTACATGCCCATTTTCAAGTTCTACGCGAAACATGGCATTAGACAATGCCTGAATAATTGTTCCATCTTGTTCAATTGCCTCTTGTTTTGGCATTTGAATATAATTATTTATCCATTAAAATTCTTTTTCTCCAAGTGCTTCTTCGATATAGGCAAAAGTGGATAACACTTCTGCTTCATTTTCTCCAATGGCAACCGCATGTTCAAAATGAGCTGACGGCAATCCATCACCGGCACGTATGGTCCACCCATCTTCATCCTGAACGATATAGCGTTTGCCCATATTAATCATCGGTTCAATGCAAATTACCATTCCGTTCAGCAGTTTAGGGCCTGTGCCTCTTTTCCCATAATTGGGCACCTCCGGAGCTTCATGAAGGTTTTGGCCAAGCCCATGCCCAACCATTTCACGAACCACTGAATATCCATGCCTCTCACAATGCTGCTGAATGGCATATCCTATATCTCCCACACGGTTTCCTGCTTTGGCTTCCCGGATGCCCAGGTACAAACTCTCTTTGGTTATTTGTAAAAGCTTACGGACCTTATCATTTATTTCTCCTACTGCAAATGTGTAAGCACTATCACCATAATAACCATTCAAAAGCACCCCACAATCAACCGACACAATGTCACCTTCTTTCAATATCCGTTTGGAAGGAATGCCATGCACCACTTCCTCATTCACCGAGGTACATAAAGTTCGCGGGTAACCCCTGTATCCAAGAAATCCGGGAACAGCATTGTGTGAGCGAATATATTCCTCGGCAAGCTTATCCAGCCATTCGGTAGAGATGCCAGGACGGATTTCCCGTGCAAGCATCCCCAGTACTTTTGAAACCAGCTGGTTGCTTTCCCGAAGCAAGGCTATTTCCTCAGGGCTTCTTTGTTTAATCATCAAAGAACGTTATTCTAGTAACCGGCACGGCCTTTGATCCTGCCGGTTTTTAATAATCCATCATAATGCCTCATCAATAAATGGCTTTCGATTTGCTGCAGGGTATCCAGAATCACGCCTACCAAAATCAGCAAACTTGTCCCCCCATAAAACTGGGCAAAACTCTGATCCACCCCCAGCAACACTGCAAATGCAGGAAGGATTGCAATAATAGCCAGAAAGACAGCTCCCGGGAAGGTGATTCTTGACATCACTTCATCAATGAACTCTGCGGTTTTCTTCCCTGGTTTTACTCCGGGAATAAACCCTCCGTTTTTCTTCATGTCTTCGGCCATTTGATTGGGGTTGATAATGATGGCAGTATAAAAATAAGTAAACACAATAATCAACACTGCAAAAACCACATTATACCAGAAACTGGTATAACGGTTAAAATGGGCTAGCAATCCGCTTACCTGTTCAGATTTAGTAAAACCAGCGATGGTAATGGGAACAAACATAAGTGCCTGTGCAAAAATAATAGGCATCACCCCTGCAGCATTAATCTTGAGAGGAATATATTGTCTTACTCCCCCATATTGTTTATTTCCGATAATGCGTTTGGCATACTGAACAGGAATACGCCGGGTGCCTTGAATAAGCAATATGCTAAATACAAAAACAACGAATAACAAAATCAACTCCACCAGAAAGATAAGCAATCCCCCGCCCACTTTCTGTTCCAGTCGTGAGATAAACTCTCCTACGAGTGCATGTGGAAGACGGGCTACAATGCCAATCATGATGATCAACGAGGTACCGTTGCCTATTCCCCGTTCGGTAATCCGTTCCCCAAGCCACATAACGAAAATGGTTCCTGCCGTAAGAACTACTGTGGCATAAAAATAGAAGAAGGTTTGATGATCCTGAAAAGCCACTCTTAATTCAGGTAAACGGAAAAACAGATTGGTGATGTAACTGGGTGCCTGCAATAACAAAATAATAACCGTCAGCAGTCTTGTGTGCTGGTTCATCTTACGCCGTCCGCTTTCTCCTTCCTTTTGCAAGCGCTGATAATAAGGAACAGCCATGGCCAGAAGCTGAATGACAATCGAGGCTGAGATGTAGGGCATGATTCCCAATGCAAAAATGGATGCGTTGGAAAAGGCGCCTCCCGAGAACATATCCAGCAAGCCCATCACTCCTTCTGCCGTTTGCCTTGACAATTCAGAATTAATAAGCCATTCAGGGTTAATCCCGGGAATGATAATAAACGAACCTAAACGGTATAAAAGAATAATACCTAACGTATAGAAGATCCGTTGACGAAGATCTTCTATCTTATAGATATTTTTCAGGGTTTCTATAAACTGTTTCATTTATTTTCTGTTATTTTAACCACCGCACCTCCTTTTGACTCAATGGCGGCCTGGGCTGTTTTCGAAAAAGCATGTGCCTGGACCTGTATTTTGGCATTCAATTCGCCTTTCCCCAGTATTTTCACCATGCAATTTTTAGGGATTAGCCCGGCTGAACGCAATACATTTTGATCAATGGTTGTGATGCCTTTATCGGCAAGTATCTGGAGGGTACTTAAATTAATTGCCTTATATTCTTTTCTTTGCAAAGAATTAAAACCGCCCTTAGGCAATCGTCTTTGCATAGGCATTTGTCCTCCCTCAAAACCTCTCTTAATGGAATAGCCCGACCTTGACTGAGCCCCCTTGGTTCCCCGGGTAGATGTTCCTCCCCACCCGGAGCCTTGCCCTCTGCCAAGTCTTTTATTTGTTTTAACAGATCCTCTTGCTGGTTTTAATGTACTTAAATTCATTTTCTCTGTGTTTTATTAACTGTCACCAAATGCTTCACTTTTTCTATCATTCCCATTATCTGAGGAGTAGCTTCCTTTTCCACTGAACGATTGGTTTTTCCAAGGCCCAAAGCCTTTAACGTATTTTTTTGTTTCTTACTGCAACCAATTGAACTTTTAGACAAAGTAATCACTACCTTCATAGGCATTATTAACATTATCCATTAAATACTCTTTTTACTTCAAGGTTCCTGTGTTGAGCAATTGTATATGGATCCCTTAATTCCAGTAAAGCTTTAATCGTGGCCTTTACCAAATTATGCGGGTTAGATGATCCTTTTGATTTAGCCAGCACATCATGAATCCCCACACTTTCCAGTACAGCCCGCATGGCTCCCCCTGCCTTTACGCCGGTTCCGCTCGATGCCGGCTTCAAAAAAACCTTCGCACCTCCATATTTTGCTTCCTGTTCATGAGGAATTGTTCCTTTGTAAACAGGCACCTTAATAAGATTCTTTTTAGCATCTTCTATGCCTTTTGCAATGGCACTGGTAACTTCATTGGCTTTACCAAGTCCATAGCCTACAATTCCATTTTCATTTCCGACCACCACAATGGCAGAAAAACTAAAAGCCCTTCCTCCTTTGGTTACTTTGGTTACTCTTTGTATACTTACCAGACGATCTTTTAAGTCAAGATCCTGTGTTTTTATTTTTCTGATTCCTGATATCATAATGCATTAGAATTTTAATCCTCCTTCGCGTGCGCCATCGGCAAGCATCTTTACCCTTCCGTGATAAAGGTACCCATTGCGGTCAAACACAACCTGCTGAATCCCCTGTTTAAGGGCAAGGTCGGCGATGAGTTTACCCACCCATCGTGCCTGTTCGGATTTTTTTAATTTTCCTTTCTCCTCCATTTCCTTACAATTGGATGTTGCCGCCACAAGGGTTTTTCCGGCTGTATCATCAATAATCTGAACAGATATATGACGATTGCTCCTGAACACAGACATTCTTGGACGTTCAGGGGTACCAAAAACCTTTTTCCGTATTCTGTACTTAATAATCTTCCTTCTTTCAATCTTATCTTTTGGCATAACGCAATATTTTTATTTAGAACCAGCAGCAGAAGAACCGGCTGCCGTTTTCCCGGCTTTTCTTCTGAGGACTTCATTCACAAACTTAATTCCTTTTCCTTTATAGGGTTCCGGTGCCCGTAACGAACGTATTTTAGCAGCCACATAACCCAACAATTGCTTATCATGGCTTTTAAGGGTGATAATGGGGTTGCCGCGCTTTTCCTGACGGGTGGCCACTTTTATTTCCGGAGGAAGTTGCATTAACACATCATGAGAGTATCCCAGACTCATTTCAAGCAACTGGCCTTTGGCTTCGGCACGGTAACCTACTCCAACAAGTTCCTGCTCCACAGTAAACCCTTCCGAAACACCTTTTACCATGTTGGCAATCAAAGCCCTGTAGGTACCATGCAGTGCCCTGTGGCGCTTCTGGTCAGAAGGTCTTGAAATCACCACCTCGTGATTTTCAACCGTTACCTTAATGTCAGGATCTATCTTTTGTTTGAGTTCTCCCAGCGGTCCCTTAACCACAACTTCATTGTCTTTGGTAACAGTCACTGTTACCTTGTCAGGGATAGGAACCGGTTTTTTTCCAATACGAGACATTTATTTTTCCTCCAAATCATTAATATACATAACATAACACTTCGCCACCCACTTTCTGAATTTTCGCTTCCTTATCGGTCATTACACCTTTGGAAGTAGAAAGAATAGCGATACCCAAGCCATTCAGCACACGGGGAAGATTTTGGGCATCCACATACTTCCGGAGTCCCGGTTTGCTTATTCTCCGGATGGATTTAATCGCAGGATGCTTGGTTTCAGGGTGGTATTTCAAAGCTATTTTAATCTTCCCCTGAGGAACTCCTTCTTCATACTTATAACTTAAAATATATCCTTTTTCATAAAGAATGCGGACAATTTCTTTTTTAATGTTTGAAGAAGGCACCTCAATGACTTTATGTCTTGCCTTTACGGCATTTCTTATGCGTATTAACAAATCTGCAATAGGGTCTGTTGTCATTGCATTATCCATTTTAAAATTACCAACTTGCTTTTTTTACACCGGGAATTAATCCTTTTGATGCCATTTCCCGGAAATTAATCCGGCTGATACCAAAAAGGCGCATGTAGCCTCTGGGCCTGCCAGTCAACATGCAACGGTTGCGTTTTCTTACCGGGCAGGAATTGCGGGGCAGTAATGCCAGTGCAGCATAATTCCCTTCTTTTTTCAATTCCTCCCTTTTCTTTGCGTATTTTTCAATCAGCTTTGCACGTTTTACTTCCCGTGCTTTCATTGATTCTTTTGCCATATTCTGTGTTTAATGCTTTTTTTTACTGCTTTTAAAAGGCATTCCAAATTCTTTTAACAGCGCATATGCCTCCTCATCTGTTTTGGCTGTTGTTACAATCACAATCTCCATCCCCATGATTTTACTTATTTTATCAATATCAATCTCGGGGAAGATGATCTGTTCTGCTATACCTAAAGTGTAATTTCCTCTTCCGTCAAATTTATCAGACACACCGCGAAAATCCCTGATGCGGGGCAATGCGACACAAATGAGACGTTCAAGGAATTCGTACATCATATCCTGCCTCAGGGTTACTTTGGCTCCTATTGGCATTCCCTTACGGATTTTAAAATTAGAAATATCTTTTTTCGCAAAAGTAGGCAAAGCCTTCTGGCCGGCAATAGCAGTAAGCTCTGCCACTGCCGATTCAATTAATTTTTTGTCGGCAACATTTGGAGTACCGCACAATCGCTTCGAGGTTATTGGCAATAAAACTACCAACAAAAGACTGGTCAGTATCATTGGTGTCAGTGCAGAGCAAGTTCAAGCGATTGTGGGAAAAATTGTAAAAATACCTTCCTGACCAGCTCAATTGCCGCAAATGGTCATAAACCATAAGGCATAGTTTGCAGCCTCACGCAATTCAATTTGATGAGAATAAAGCAGGGGATAGATTTGCTCGATCACGGATCCCTCATTGTGATGACGCAAAAACCAAAGGGAAGCAATTTTTTCATCCTCACTGCCATTTTTCAAGGCCTCTAAGAGAAGAGGCAGGGCCGAATCGCCCTTCGATATACCTGTACCTCGCTTTGCAGCAAAAGAAATGAGCCAGGCGGTATCGGCGGGCTCTTTTTGAGGCTGTGGAATATAAGGATTGCCTTTTTGACGGTTTTCCAGTGCCTGACCGGCGGCATTGCGGACAACCCACTGGCTATCCTCAACGGCAATTTTTTCCAGCAATTCTATAACCCATTCTTCATCAATGAGCGAAAGTCCAAAAACCGCCGAGCGTCTGACGAGTAAATCTTCTGAAGTGATCAAATCCTTGAGTTTTTTGTGGCCTTTATGCGAATCGAGAGCCAATGCCTCCGCAGCAGCCAGGCGGAGTGATTCTTCGGCGAAATGAATGCAATCAATAATCGCTTTTTCGGCTTCTGGATTGTCGAAACAAGCCAGTGCAAAACAGGATGAATAGCGCACTTCGGGAGATGGATCGTTAAGTAAGGGAATTAAGCTGGCTATTGTCTTGCTTTCCTGAATCGCTCCACATCCGATTGCAGCAAGGGATCGCAGGCTGGCTGAAGCATGGGAAAGCAATTGTTTGAAAAATAACCCCAGAGCAGGATCGTTTGAGGTAACGCTTCCGGCGAGCACTCTCGTTCTGACCGATTGAGGCAGGGAATCATTTTGGATCAATGGGATACTTTTGCGCATAACCAGCGAACGGCTGGTGTGATTGGAAGGGGTATCTTTTATCCAGCGTAAAGCATTGATGGTATTGGTATAAAAAGGCGGATGATCTTCTTGAAGATAGTTTTCGAGCCAGTTTCCGGGCTGAAAGATGGTCAGGTAATGAAAATATTCCTCTTCGATGGAAGAATAAAAGCGAGTGGGCGGAAAAATTTCGCTGGATTGGGTTTGAAATACTGCCAGAAAACCCGTCCATACCGGCGAAGAAAATCTTATTCGATCGCCCCGATGTTCGGTTAGGATGCCTGTCTCCAACAGTATAGATAAAATGCGTCCTCCGGAAGTAATGGTTTTTGTACCTGTTTCTTTTGAAGGTGAGGTGGGGGTAGAGGATATCGCTTCCTCGTTCAGTTTTTCCTCTTCGGTTTTGTTTAAACGATAATTGGAAAGATTTTTTTCGGCATCCGAATAGTCAATATCCGGTGACCCTTGCAGAACAATTGCATTGGCTAAAACGCCCATGACGCGCAGTGGAATGCGATTCTGACACAGGCGATTCAAGCAGGCAGATACGGCAGCGTATTCTTCTTCTCCTTCCAGATCTCCGGCAAACGCTCCCCAAACCTTCAATGTCCACTGCAGCGGAGTGTAATATAAAGGATCAAAGCTTAACCAATTGGTAACCAGCAGATTGTCCAAAATTTCAATTTTTTGTTGCTGAGAAGCAGCCACGCCAATCAGGTTATTCCATAAAACGCCCCAACGGTTGATAAATTCGGCTATTTCGCTTTTCGTCCAACCTGAAAGTACGAAAGGCTCAAAGCCTAACCGATTCAAACCGTTGATGTATTGGCTTGAAGCGGCTACAACAAAACGAATTGAGGGATATGCGGATGTGATCTCTTTGAGGAAAGATTCAAGAAGCAGGTACTGATCTTTGCTGATTTCATCCAGTCCATCTAAAACAAAAATGATTCTTCCCTCACTGAAAGTATTTCGAATAAACCCGGGGAGTTGGGGCAAGGTTGTAACCGGCGCGGTGGAAGAGATTGCTTTGATGATCGGCTCTAACAATTCTTTTTTGTTGTAGTTTTGAAATTCAATATCGCAAACGTGAAGATAAACCGGTAAATGTTCTCCCCATTTACCCGCATGTTCATCTTGGCGGGCT
>Ga0101944_10007074_pt1 | contig 11463 bp, 9 predicted proteins | sample DewCreD2012metaG_FD_75245 | JGI IMG/M metagenome (GOLD analysis project Ga0101944, IMG submission 75245) | Hot spring sediment bacterial and archeal communities from British Columbia, Canada, to study Microbial Dark Matter (Phase II) - Dewar... ... | reverse complement strand
CGGCCGACCCGGCCCAGCGGCTGCTCACGGTCCCATTCAGCGCGCAGCGCCGCCGGATCGGGCGCCCGATCCAGGTCCAGCTGTGACAGCGGCGTCAGGATATTGCCCGGACGAACGGCATTACAGCGGATGCCCAGATGGCCGTACTGCACCGCCACCGACCGTGTCAACGCATCGCGACCGCCGTTGGCCGCCTCGTAGACGAAACCGGACGGGAATGACACGATGGCGCGAATGGACGAGATGTTGACGATGGCGCCCGGAGTCCGTTCGCGCACGAAGACGGCGCACGCCACCGAGCAACCCAACAGATAACCGACCAGGTTGACCTGCAGCACCTCGTGCATGTCATTGTCGTTCAGGTCGTGGGCGCGGGTCTGGATCTCGATGCCGGCGTTGTTCACCCAACCGCTCAGGCGGCCCAGGCCCGAGGCAACGTCGGCGGCGCGCTCGTGGGTCTCCCGATGGCGCACATCACCCAGCACCGCCCGGAACGCAGCCGGATAGGCCGTTTCCAGACCCTCAAGGTCGGCGTTGCGATGTCGCGCAACGCCGACGACCGCCCAGCCATCTTCCAGCAGGCGCCGGGCAATGGCATAGCCGATGCCCTTGCTGGCACCGGTGACCACGACGGAGTCCATGTGGCCTCACCCCCTATCCCTTGATGGCGCCTGCGACCAGGCCGCGAATGAAGAAGCGTTGACCGAAAAGGTACAGCAAGAAGATGGGCACGCTCGCCATCAGCATGCCGGCCATCGAGACCGGCACATCGGCGTTGTAGCGCGAGCCGAAGACTGTGATGCCGACCATCAGGGTGCGCATATTGTCCTCGGGCAACAGCACCAGGGCAATGAGCAGGTCGTTCCACACCCACAGCATATTCACGGTGAGGAGGGTCATCATCGCCGGCGCCGACAGGGGTAGCATAATCTTGAAGAGGATGTCAAACGGCGACGCACCGTCCATCAACGCCGATTCGATGATCTCGTGCGGAATGGTGCGGAAGAAGTTGTTGAGCAGGTAGACAGAGAACGGCGCCACCATCCCGGCGTAGACCAGTATCGCGCCGGGATAGGTGCTGGTCATCTTGAGGCGCGTCAGCAGCAGGAAGAGCGGGATCAACATCACCACCGGCGGAATGACCATCAACGAGCTGATGACCGACAGCAAGAGACTGCGCCCGCGGAAGTTCATCCGCGAGGTTGCAAAGGCGCCCAGTGCGGAGAAGAACGTGGATAGCGCCACCGCGCCCACCGACAGGATGATTGTGTTGGCGAACCACAAGAAGAAGCGACCGCCGCGCAGCGCCGTGGCAAAGCTGCCCAGATAGATTTCTGTGGGAAAGCCGAGCTTGCTGAGAGCGTAGGCTTCCTGAGTCTTGAGCGGTGTGATGATCATGAAGTAGGCGGGCAGCAGCACCGTGAGCGACGCCAGGATCAACACGAGATGCTTGACGATGGAGTCAACACCCAGCCGTCGCCGCGTTCCTGACTGATTGGCTGATCCGCCTGCCGGCCGGGCGTTGGACCTCACGTTGGACAGCGTCATTCGGCTCCCTCCATCTCGCCGCGGGCACGCAGCTGAAACAGCGGAATCATCAGCGCCAGCGTAATCAGGAACAGGATCACCGCCACGGCTGAGGCGATGCCCGGCAACGAGTTCCGAAAGGCGAAGTTGAAGATGTACAGCTCCATCACCTGCGTGGCGTTGCCCGGCCCGCCGCGCGTCATCACATAGACGAACGGAAAGACCCACGCCAGCATGGTGATGACGCTCACCACCGCGTAGAACTCGGTGACATCCTTCAGTTGGGGGATGGTGACAAACCACAGCCGCTGCCACCACGTGGCGCCATCAATGCGTGCCGCCTCCTGGATCTCCTCGTTCAGGCTGAGCAACCGCGCCAGAAACAACACCACACCAAAACCCACCTCGTGCCAGATGATGATCGCCATCACCGACCACAGCGCCATCTGCGCGCTGCCCAGCCAGTCGAGAGCCAGAAAGCCGAGACCGACCGCTCGCAACATCTCATTGACGGCGCCGTTCAGTGACAGCATGTTGCTGAACACCACACCGATCACGGGAATAGCGATGATGAACGGCGCGAAGAGGACCGTGCGGTAGATGCGCCAGCCACGGACACGCTCGTACAGGAGGACGGCGAGCACGATCCCGACGATGACCAGGATGGGCACCGCCAACAGCAACTGAGCGTTATGGACGATGGCCTGTTGAAACACCTCGTCCTTGAAGATCTGGCGGTAGTTCTCCAGCCCGATGAACGGTCCTGTGGCACCCCGGATGCGCCGGAAGCTGAAGTCAAAAACCGCTATCAGGGGATAACCGAACACAAACGCGAGCAAGAGGCAGACGGGCGCGAGATAGAGATAGGGAGTCCAGGGCTTGGTGCGCAGCATAGGCAATCCCTCGGTGGATGCGAACGTCCGGCTCTTCCCGCCCCCCATCATCCGGAAGCGGGAAGAGCCCGCGAGGCCACGACCGCTCAGGCGTCAGAGCGCCAGGTCATTGGCCCAGATCTGGTACTTCTCGAGGAGGTCGGGGTTCTGCTCGCGCCATTTGGTGGTCACGGTATAGGCGTTCTCCCCGGCTTGCTCGCCGTTGTACTCGCCGGCCACGATCTTCTGGGAGTTGACGAACATCGCGTCGGTCCAGAACATAACCGGCATCAGGTTGGAGATGTAGGGCACGGCATCCGGGTTGGCCACCCAATTGCGCCAGGCCGCTTCGAACAAAGGATCGCCGATCTTCGACCCATCCCACGACGCGTCGGTCGGCAGCGCCTTCGAGTCGGTCCAGATGGCCTGCACCCGCTCCGGCGTGTGCAACGACTCAAGGAACTTTGCCGCGATCTCCTTGTACTCGCTCTGGGAGGAAATCCCGAGACCCTGAAGGTCGCGGATGGGCTTGTTGTTCATCTTGCCCACGCCACCGGCGGGGAAGACCATGAGACCGGTCTTCTCGGCACCCAGCATGCCGGCCTGCTTGCCCAGGGTCGGGATCACAATGGCGGTCATCGCCCCCTTGCCAGCGCCGAAGTAATCCATACCGGGGTACAGGTCCATAGAATTCATATCTTCATTGAAGTAGCCGGCTTTCCACAGCTGCTCGAGCTTCGTCCAGTGATCGTGGTAACGCGGCTCGCGCCAATCCAGCTCGCCGATGAAGAGATTCAGGGCATCGGCCGGCGAGTCGAGGTTGGGCCCCAGCGCGTGGCCCATATACCACTCGCCCCACGGACCGTCCTTCAGCCCGCCGACGATGGGCGTGAACCCCTTGGCCTTGAGCTTGTCGCAGGCATCCAGCAATCCCTCCCAGGTGGTCGGCGGTTCATCGGCATTGAGACCGGCCTTGTCGAACATCTCCTTGTTGTAGAGCCACATCGGCGAGGCGGCGTACCAGCCGAGACGATACTGCTTGCCCTGGTAGACGCTCAGAACGGTCGCGTCCGCTTCCTTGAGCAGCGCATCGGATATCAGACCGTTGAGCGGCTCCAGATAGCCGAGCCAGACGCTCTCCATGTGGTAGATGCCATTCCACAGGAACTGAATGTCGGGCGCATTGCCGGCCGCCGCGGCGGTCTGAAACTCGGAGATGACCGTCGTCGTGTCCTGGAGGGTGACCGTGATCGTGACGCCGGTCTCCTTCTCGAACATCGCCACGCTATCCTGAACCCATTTCTCCAGGCCAGGCGCCTCCTGTTCTCCCCACCACCACATCTTCAGCTCTTCACCGGCGCCGCGGGCGATGCGCGGCGCGCCGCCACCGAGCCACGCGTAGGCACCGGCAGCCGCCACACTGCCAGCCGCCAGCTTCATGAAATCCCGGCGGGAAATGCGAAGCCTCTTGTCGGACATGGTTACCTCCTTTGTGCCATGAACTCTTGCAGATGATTGGAACGCAGTGACCGGAAAGACGTGGCGAATAGCGTCAGGAGCCGATCCACTCCCGGCGCGTCCTCGGGACACACGTACAGGGTGGGCATCACTCCTTTCTGATACGCGACGTTTGGGGGCACAGTTGGGAGCAGGGACGGAACGTGGCTTTGATGCAGCACCGGACTGTCGGAGAGCGGCACCGCTGCTCGATGCTGTATCGGCGGAGCAGACACAGCCGGATGATTGCATCGTGCCCGGATCAGAGCGCCGGGGACTGGTCGAACCTGGCTTATGAGCACTGCTTGCATCGCGTCAGGTGCACATCCTCGTGATAGTCCAGCATCGGTCGGTCGAGCCGCCGTTGCCGACGGCAGAGGGCGCCCGTGCATCTGGCAGCGTGGCTGGGTCTCCCCTGTCAGGTGACGCCAGGCGCTCATCGTACAGGTCATACCAATTATAGCATATCTGCTGTGTCTGTCAATTCGCTGATACCCGGCCCAGGAGCATTATAGCAGCCAATAATGGGAGTCACAAGCAAGATTGCCCCGGCCAGCGGGCCGACCGCCGCTCAAGACCGCAACATGACGACTGTCTGCCACCAACACGCTGTCAGTATCGCCGACGATCCGTTCCAATTGCCGGGCCGCTGGTATCGCGGAAATCTGCACACCCACACCACCAATTCCGACGGTGCCCTGTCGCCGGCGCAGGTGGCGGCGTGGTATTGCGGGCACGGCTATCACTTCGTCGCGCTGACCGACCACGAGAGGGTGACCGACGTCTCCACAGCCGTGTGCGCCGCCGGCACCGACACGGGTGGCACGCACTTTGTGGTCGTGCCGGGCGCCGAGACCAGCGTGGGCCCGTCGCGGCAGGGGTCGCCGGTGCATGTGGTAGCGATTGGCGTCCTCGACGGTCTGCCCGCACCAACCACGCGTCCACATCGTTTCCCCGCGCCGTGGCTTGGTGCTATAATGCCCCCGATCAGCCAATCCATCCACTGCGTGCAAGAACGCCATGACCCAACTCCGGCTTCCCATCGCCATTGTCACCGAAGAACCGCCTTCGATTCGCCCGGCGCTCGAGTCGCTGCTGGCGTCTGATCTGGGGTTCCATCGCCACGGCAGCAACCACGCCTCGCATACGATGCACGCTTTTCCGGCCAAGTTTCCGCCTCAGCTGCCCCGCCTCTTCATCGAGCAGCTGACCCGCCCGGGTGATCTTGTGCTCGACCCGATGATGGGATCAGGCACCACCCTGGTCGAAGCCTTGCTGGCCGGCCGAAGAGCCGTCGGCCTTGACATTGATCCACTCGCGCTGCGTCTCTCGGCTGCCAAGACAACCGCACTCGATACCGCCGCGGTCAGCCAGGCCGGCAGCAGCGTTATCCACACCGCACAACACGCCCTGGTGCACGACCGCGCCGCCCTGGAAGCCGACCTGGCTCGACGCTTTGATTCCACCACACGGTCGTTCCTTGACTACTGGTTCTCTCCCCGCACCCAGCTGGAACTCGCGGCGCTCATCCGCGCCATCGAGCTCGTCCCGGATCCAGGCGTTCGGGAGTTCCTGGAGCTGGCGTTTTCGGCCATCATCATCACGAAATCGGGCGGGGTGTCGCTGGCGCGCGACCTGGCCCACACACGCCCCCATCGTGTTCTGGACAAGACCCATCGGCCCGCGATAGCCGAGTTCCGCAAGCGGCTGGAGAAGAACATCAGCGGCCTGGTTGACATTCCTCCGGCGGCGCAGCCGGTCACGCCGCTCTCGGCCAGCGCCGAGCGCATGCCGCTGGCGGCCGACTCGGTTGACTTGCTGATCACCTCACCGCCGTATGCATCGAACGCCATTGACTATATGCGAGCGCACAAGTTCTCCCTGGTCTGGTTGGGCCGTCCCCTCGACGAGCTCTCCGCGCTGCGCCGTCGTTACATCGGTGGGGAGAGCATCGTTGGCGCGCAACTGCTGCCGCTGCCAGCACGCACCGCTGACATGGTCAATCGGATCACGCGGTTGGATCGCAAGAAGGGCAACGCGCTGTGGCGCTACTATTCCGAGATGACACGTGTCCTGGCCGAGTCGCTGCGCGTCATCAAGCCTGGCAAGGCGGCCATCTTCGTCGTGGGCTCTTCTACGATGCGTGGCGTGGACACGCAGACCCACCTTTGCCTGGGTGAGATCGGCCAGACCCTGGGCTTTGACCTGGTGGGCATCGGTCGCCGTGCGCTCGACCGTGATCGGCGGATGATGCCGGCGCGCAACACCCCGGCCCGCCGCACCCAGATCGAAGAGCGGATGCACGAGGAATATGTGATTGCGTTCGTCAAGCCACCCTCCCCCGCGGTCGGCGAGTGTCTCATTGGCGCACGGCTTTGCCCGACGCCGCACAGCGTGCTACAATGGTGACGGAATACCGGCGACTGCTTCGGATTCCGCACGGCACCTGATGTCAGACTCTGGGTCATCCGACCAACCCATCATTGATCCGCACCTGTTCCGGGGCTACAGCATCCGTGGCCTGGCCGACAGCCAGCTGACCGATCCGGTCGTCGCCGCGATTGGCCGGGCGGTGGGCACCTATGTATTGGAGCGCGGCGGACGCGTCGCCGTCATCGGCCGCGACGCGCGGCTGAGCTCCCCGCGCATCAGCCGGGCGTTGAGCGCGGCGCTGTGCGACGCCGGCCTGGTCGTCACCGACCTGGGCATGGTGCCCACCCCGGTGCACAACTTCGCCACCGACCTGTACGCCGCTGACGCCGGGGTGATGGTCACCGCCAGCCACAACCCACCCGAGTACAACGGCTTCAAGATACGCGACCACCAGACATTGGACGCCGCCGCCATCCAGGCGATCTACCAGCTGGCGTGCCACCCGGCGGCAGGCGCATCCCGCCCCAACCGTTGCGGCGCCGGTGATCTGCTGTATGCGGATGCGCGCCCCGCCTATATCGAGCGGGTCATGGCCCACGCCGGGGTGCGTCGGCCGGTGCGCGTGGTGGTGGACGGCGGACACGGCGCCAATGGTCCCCTGGTGGGCAGCCTGTTGCGCGACCTGGGCTGCGACGTCTCGACTCTGCACTGCGCGCCGGACGGCCGCTTTCCGGATCGCGACCCCGACCCCTCCGCCCCGGGGGCGATGGCCGCGCTGTCGGCGCAGGTGCGGCACGACGCAGCCGAGATCGGCCTGGCCTTCGACGGTGACGGCGACCGGCTCCTGGTCGTGGATGAGCGCGGCCACCGCATCCTGGGCGACCAGCTGTTGATGCTGCTGGCCCGCGATGTCCTCGCCAACGGCCCCGCCACCATCGTGTTCGAGATCCTGTGCACCCGCGCCCTGTACGACGACGTCGTCGCCCACGGCGGCACGCCGGTTGTCACCCCCACCGGCTACGCGTTCGTTCACACGGCGGTCCAGGCTCACCAGGCGGCCCTGGGGGGCGAGCTGTCGGGTCACTTCTTCTTCAACCGGGCCGACTTTCGCTTCGACGATGCCATCCTGGGCGCCATCAAGCTGATCAGCCTCCTCTCGCGCGACCGCGTGCCGCTGTCGGAGCGCATCGCTGCCCTGCCCTCGTATTGCACGTCGCCGTCCATCCGGCTCGACTGCCCCGATGCGGCCAAGCAGGCGGTGGTGGCCCGGGTGCGCGATCACTTCGCACGCACATTTCCGGTGGACGATCTCGACGGGGCTCAGGTTGATTTCGGCGATGGCCGCGCCGTCGTGCGCGCGTCGAACACGCAGCCGGCGTTGTCGTTGCGCTTCGAGGCGCGTTCCGATGCCCGACTCGCCGAGATTACCGAGATGGTGATGGGACAGGTGAACACCGCGCTGCGGGAGGCAACTGATGAGTGAACCCCGGCTGGCTGTGGTGATTCTGGCGGCGGGCCAGGGCAAGCGGATGCACTCTGACCTGCCCAAGGTGCTGCATCCTCTGGCCGGCCGACCGCTGATCGAGCACGTCCTGACGGCGGCGGCCACGCTGCGGCCAGAACGCACCATCCTGGTGGTTGGCCACCAGGCGGAGCGGGTGCGCGCCGCGCTGGGCGACGACCTGCTCTTCGTCGAGCAGGCTCAGCGCCTGGGCACCGGCCACGCCGTCCTGCAGGCGCGTACCGCCGCCGACGGGTGCGACGCCGTCATGGTGCTCTATGGCGACATGCCCCTGTTGCGGGCGCCGACGCTGCAATCGCTGTGGACCCTGTATCGCCAGGGTCACAGTCCGCTGGCGATGCTGGTCGTCCGCGACCGCGTGTCGCGTGGCTTCGGGCGCATTCTGCGCGGCGACGACGGCGGTGTCCGCGCAATTGTCGAGGAGGCTGAATGCAGCGCCGAGCAGCTGGCGATTCAGGAGCTCAACCCGGGCGTCTACTGCTTCAACGCCGCGTGGTTGTGGAGTCACCTGCCGCACCTGCCACTTCACCCCGACAAAGGCGACGCCGGCGAGTACTTTCTGACCGATCTGGTGGCGACGGCCGTCCAGGAGGGCCACCGGGTGCTGGACCTGGTGATTGCCGATCCCGATGAGGCGCTGGGCATCAACACGCCCGACCACCTGGCCGAGGCCGAGGCGGCCCTGCGCCGCCGGGCCTACGCGGAGGACCTGCCAATATGTTGACACCGGCCGATTTCTTTGACCTGAGTCACTATGCCCACCGCGCCCTGTTTGAGGATGCGCGGGTGGTGTACGTCTGGGATGCGCTCAAACTGCTGCGCGAGTATCTGGACAGCCTTATCCAGCCGGCGATCGAGGGCGAGGTGATGCCGGGCGCCTACCTCACCGGCGACCGCATTTTCATCGGCGCTGGCTCGGTGGTCGAGCCGGGCGCGCTCATCAAGGGGCCGGCCTACATCGGACGCAACACCCAGGTGCGCCATGGCGCCTATGTGCGCGAACGGGTGCTGGTCGGAGACAACTGCGTCGTCGGCCACGCCACCGAGATCAAGGACACGATCCTCCTCGATCACGCCCACGCCGCCCACTTTGCCTATCTGGGCGACAGCATCGTCGGCAACCACGCCAACCTGGGCGCGGGAACGCGGCTGGCGAATCTCAAGCTGGATGGCACAACCATCAAGGTGCGTGTGCCCGACGCCGTGTATGACACGGGAATGCGCAAGCTGGGCGCGATTGTCGGCGACCGGGTGCAGACCGGCTGCAACACCGTGACCAATCCGGGCACGCTGCTGGGGCCGGATTGTCGCGCCTACGCGCTCACCGCGCCGCGCGGCTACTATCCGCGCGGCAGCATCATCCGCTCAACGGCCCGCCTGGAGACGACGGTGATGCAGGAGCCGACGACCGAAATGAACGACCTCCCGGCGAGGTCGGCCGGTGGAGAGGCACACCGTGGAGTCTGACCCCGGCCTACCCCTTCTGGTGCTGGCCGCACTGCTGACATTGCACGCCTTCTTCGCCGCGGCGGAGGTTGCCGTCCTGGCGCTGAGCCCGCTCCACCTGGCCGAGCAGATGGAGGGCGACCGCCGCGCGGCCCACATCATCCAGCGCTTGCTGGAGAAACCCGCCCGGCTGCAGACCGCGGCGGCGCTGGCCACCAAGGTCCTGGGCTTCCTGACCGTTGCACTGGCACTGGAGGTCTACGCCCCACCCCTGGCCACCTGGCTGGCGCAGGTGAATCCGGCCTGGTCGCCCGGCTTGCAGCTGGGCATCGCCGCCGCGCTGATCACGTTACTCCTGGCGCTGGTGGCACTGATGATCGCCGACCTGCTGCCGCGTGCCTTCGCCGCCCGTCATCCCGAACCCATCGCCCGACTGGCAGGGTATCCACTGTTCGTGCTGGCAGTCCTGGCAGCACCCCTCGCTCACCTCCTGGGCCAGGTGAACACCCTGTTGACCGGCGTCGCCGGACCGGGGCTCGTGCCGCTGGTGCCCCGCGTCACCGAAGAGCAGATCAAGACGCTGGTGGACGCTGGCGAGGAGGGCGGCGTGATCGAAGAAGATGAGAAGGAGATGATCTATTCCATCTTCGAGCTGGGCGACACGTTGGCCTACGAGGTGATGGTGCCACGCATGGACATCGTGGCGCTGGAGGTGAACACCAGCCTGCCCGACGCGCTCCAGGTCATCGTCCGCGCCGGCCATTCGCGCATCCCGGTCTACGAGGACATGATTGACAACACCATCGGCTTGCTGTACGCCAAGGACCTGTTGCAATACTGGCCCAACCTCGAAACGATGTCGCTGCGCGACCTCCTCCGGCCGGCCTACTACGTGCCGGAGACAAAGCCCGTAGACGAGCTGTTGCAGGAGATGCAGCAACGCAAGGTGCACCTCGCGCTGGTCGTTGACGAGTATGGTGGGCTGGCCGGCCTGTTGACCATCGAGGACATCCTGGAAGAGATCGTGGGCGAGATCCAGGACGAATATGACCGTGAAGAACCCACGGTCGAGATCATCAGCCCGGACGAGGCCATCTTCGATGGCCGGACCGACCTGGACGACGTCAACGAGGAAATGGGCATCGAGCTGCCCACGGATACGAGCGACACGCTGAGCGGCCTGATCAGCGCCAGCCTGGGCCGGGTCGCGGAGGTCGGCGATCGGGTGGCGCTGGCTGGCGTGCTGATGACGGTGCTCTCCATGCACGGTCGCCGCATCAAGAAGGTGCGGGTGACGCGCCTGCCGCCGGACGATCCTTCGCCGGTCGAGGAGGAATCGAGCCGGGTGGCGGCCATCTCGTCCGACGTGCCCACCGCGAACAACGAGCCAACCGAACGGGCGACAGCGAAATGAAGCGCCAGGTGGACTACGCCGACCTGATCGCGCGAGCCGCGCGCGCCCGTGAGCACGCCTATGCGCCCTACTCGCAGTTTCGTGTGGGCGCTGCGCTCCTGGCGCGCTCCGGACGCGTGTACACTGGGTGCAACATCGAGAACGTGGCCTGGGCAACCGTGTGTGCCGAGCGCACCGCGCTCTATAAGGCGGTGTCCGAGGGAGAGCGCGGGTTCGTCGCGCTCGCCGTGGTCACGCGGACCGGCATCACACCCTGCGGCGTGTGTCGCCAGGTGCTGATGGAGTTTGCGCCCGACCTGGAGATCATCATCGCTGACACCGCCGGCCACCATCGTCTGACGACGTTGCGTGCGCTCTTGCCGGATGCCTTCACGCCCGCTGATCTGCCCGCCGGCAGCCCGACCTCCGACCCACCGGAATGTTCGGCGATGACCACTCTGGAAGCTGACTGATGCCCTTTGTCCAGGTCGCCGGAGAGCGGCTCTTCTATGCCCCGTTCGAGGGAGATGTCACCGGCCGCCGCAATCTGATCCTGGTGCACGGCGCCGCCGGCAGCCACATCCACTGGCCGGCCGAGCTGCGACGCCTGCCCGCCACGAACGTCTACGCGCTCGACCTGCCCGCCCACGGCCGTTCGGGCGGGCACGCGCGCGCTTCGCTGGCCGAGTATGCCGACACGGTGCATCTCTTCGCGCTCGCCATCGGGCTGCGACACGCCCACGTGTTGGGCCACTCGATGGGCGGCGGGATCATCCAGCTGCTGGCAGCCCGGCGGCCACCCTGGCTGGACCGCGTCGTCGTGATCGCGAGCG
>Ga0101944_10007073_pt1 | contig 11463 bp, 12 predicted proteins | sample DewCreD2012metaG_FD_75245 | JGI IMG/M metagenome (GOLD analysis project Ga0101944, IMG submission 75245) | Hot spring sediment bacterial and archeal communities from British Columbia, Canada, to study Microbial Dark Matter (Phase II) - Dewar... ... | reverse complement strand
GAACTTGCCATTGCCTTTCTAAAAGACGCCAACCAAGCCGAAAAATACGCTCAACAAGAAAATCCCGAAAGGATTCGGGATTTTCTCAAAAAGATTGGTTCGAACTTCCGTTTGAGCGGGCAGAAATTGTTTTTGGATTTCAAAAATCCCTTCAAAATCCTTGCCGAAGCGAAGCCCCGCTTCTGGCGTGGCGAGGCAACAATCGCCCAAAACTCTAATTTTGTAAATTGGCGGAGGAGGCGGGACTCGAACCCGCGAGTGCTTTCGCACGCACGCTTTCCAAGCGTGTGCTGTAGCCGCTGAGCCACTCCTCCACAGATAGGTGAATTATATCAGGGAGCGAGTATAATTACGCTTATGAAAAGCGTGTTTAGCGAGATGGAGTTTTTGGCTCCTTATAAGGATTTGACTTTCCCAGGACAGGCTGAGGATGAGAACATACTGTATGTGACACGCGAGTCTCCTTATATTTTGTTTGTGAAGCTTACTTCGTTTATGGCGATTATTGGAGCAATATTAGTTGTTGGGGTTTTGCTACTTAACTCTATTGGTGAAACATTTGAGATTGCGATTGGCTTTTTGGTTTTATTACTGCTTATACTTGGTGGAGTTATTATGTTTGGTGGGCTTTGGTGGGTGTGGCAGGTGTATCGCAAAACCTTGTTCATTATCACAACTAGGCGTCTGACCAAGTTTATTCATACTACTCCCTGGACGAGATATCAGATGTCGCTAACCCTTGATAAGGTGGTTGATTCGGCGGCATATAGCAAAGGATACATACAAGCATTTTTTAACTTGGGAACATTTGTAGCCAGAAGTTCGGCGGGAAATATCAAAAATTTTAAGATTGAGAATATCCATTTTGCAGAAGACTTGCACAACTGGATGAACAAATTATTATTCGTGTTTGGTAACGAGCTAACCAAGCTAGATGAGTTTCGGCCGTTTGTGGCGAAGCCAATGGGTAAAAGAGATTAAGATAGTAATTGTTGTCTGGTAGAATGTGAGTATATGAATGAGCAGGTAGAAGAGATTAAGAGTAAGAGCGATATTGTTGAGATTATCGGACAGAGAGTTATCCTCAAGAAGGCAGGGCGACACTTTAAGGGATTGTGTCCCTTTCATTCGGAAAAGTCACCCTCTTTTATTGTTTCTCCAGAAAGGCAGAGTTATAAATGCTTTGGGTGTGGTGAAGGGGGGGATGTTATTTCGTTTTTGCAAAAGTATGAGGGAATGAGTTTTTTGGAGGCGCTTGAAACTCTAGCAAAACGTGTTGGGATAACACTTGAATCATTTCGGCCAAGTAATCAGGATTTGGTAAAGAAAAGACAACTGGAGATTATGAGATTGGCGGCGCAGTATTATCATTACCTTCTGATAGAGCATAAGATAGCAGAGGAAGCGAGAGAGTACTTAAGAAAAAGAGGAGTAATTAACGAAACGAGAGAGAGATTTCAACTTGGTTATGCGCCGAATAGTTGGCGAGGAGTATCGGATTTTTTGATTAAGAAAAAGAACTACACAATTGAGGAGTTAAAAAGTGTAGGGCTTGTGATAACGGGAGAGAGCGGATATTATGATCGATTCCGGGGGAGGGTGATGTTCCCGCTACGCGACCACAAGGGGGATGTGATTGGGTTCTCTGGTAGAACTTTGTTAAGGGATGAGAAGGAGGCAAAATACATTAACTCCCCAGAAACACAACTTTATAGTAAGGGGAAGATGTTGTATGGTTTGTATGAGAATAGAGAGTATATTCGCAAAGCAGATCGCGTAGTTGTGGTTGAAGGCGAGTTAGATGTGATCCCTAGTTTTCAATCTGGGGTAAGAGAAGTGGTAGCGATTAAGGGGAGCGCTTTTACTGATGAGCAAGCAAGGTTGGTTGCGCGATACACAAGGAATGTTGTTTTTGCGCTTGATGCGGATAGGGCTGGTCAAGAGGCGATGAAAAGAGCGGTTAAAGTTGCTGAACCTTATGATTTGAGTATAAGAATTGTTCAGATAGCGGAGGGCAAGGATCCGGGGGACGTAGCGAGCGAAAATGCTTCGAAGTGGAAAGAGATGATTAGAGGAAGCGTGTTGTTTTATGATTTTTTGATTGAGAGTGCTTGTTTGCGGATAGATCCGAAATCTGGAGAAGGAGTCAAGCAAGTTACAGCTGAAGTAATCCCAACCTTGTCTAGCATTAGCAACCGAGTGATTTTGGCTCACTATGTGGGAGTTTTTGCTAAGAAACTTGGAGTTTCAGAAAACATGGTGTATGAAGAGATTGAGCGGGTAAGAAAGAAGGGAGAGTTGAGGATATTGTCTGAGGCGGTAAAGAATATTGAGCAGTCTAGTACTAGTCGACGAGAAAAACTTGAGGAGTATTTATTGTCTTTGATTTTACAGTTCCCAGAATTATCGTTGGCTTATGCTCATGATTTGGTGGATGAATTGTTTGTGACAAGGTCGATTGCAAAGATAATTGCGTTATTTTTGACAAGGAAAAAAGGAGAGAAAATAGGCGAGTTTGCCAAGAATTTACCAGAAGAGCTTAGAGAAGTATTGGACCGAGCATATTTGCGAGATTTGTCTCTACTAGAGACTGAAGATATGGTGAAGAAAGAATACACACAAACTTTTGTCGAGTTGTCATCTTTGGCTTTGAAAGATGAGATGAAAAGATTGACACCGCAGATATCGCAAGCTGAAGCTGAGGGAGATAGAGAGAAGTTGACTGCTTTGCAACAAGAGTTTGTGAGGTTGTCACAACGGATAAAAGTGCTATAATCTCGTCTAATCACACCTACCTTCTGAAGACCATGACAGCAGTGTATGCTGATCTATAGTAAAAAATAGGGCAAGAGGGATCCAGGGTGAGACGACAATAAATTAAGGAAGACGACTTGGTTTGTCGTTTTGTTGTGTGAAAGGATCCCAAATGAAGAGTAGTAGCTCCAGGAGCGTAAAGTTGAAGAAAAAAGCGGAGCGGGCGCCGTCGGCTCCTGTGACACAACCCTTACAGGTTGTATCGGGCGAGTTTGGGGAAACACGACGCAAGAAGCTGAGAGAGTTTGTGCTTAAGGGGATGTCGGTTGGATTTGTGACACAAGAAGATATTCTGGAGCTTTTTCCGGATGCGGAAGAGCAGATTGAGATTTTGGATGATCTCTATGATGAGCTACTTGCCAAAGAGATAGATGTTTTTGAGAGTGTGGCGGAGTCTCCAGATAGAAGTGAGGATAGAGAGGTAACTGAACTTGAAAAGGAGTTGGAGATATTGTCATCTTTGGATTCAAGATCAATTAGCGATCCGGTAAGAATGTATTTGAAAGAGATTGGGAGAATCCCGCTTTTAACTAGAGATAAAGAGATTGAGTTGGCGCAAAAGGCAGAGGCAGGCGACCTTACTGCCAAAGACAAACTAACGTCTTCTAACTTGAGGTTGGTGGTGTCTATTGCCAAGAAATATATTGGGCGAGGAATGAGCTTTTTGGATTTGATTCAGGAGGGAAATAAAGGATTGATTAGAGCAGTTGAGAAATATGACTGGAAGAAGGGGTTTAAGTTTTCGACATATGCAACCTGGTGGATAAGGCAGGCGATAACCAGAGCGATTGCTGATCAGGCTAGAACGATTAGAATCCCGGTGCATATGGTAGAGACGATTAACAAACTAATAAGAATTAGTCGCAAATTGATGCAGACACTTGGTCGCGAACCGTTACCTGAGGAGATTGCCGAGAAAATGGAGGTTTCGGCAGACAAGGTGCGGGAGATATTGAAGATTAGCCAGAAAACAACTAGTTTGGAGACGCCGATTGGGGATGATGAAGATTCGTATCTTGGCGACTTTATTGAAGATACTAAACAACTATCTCCGTATGAACTGACTTCACAGAGACTCTTGCGGGAGAATATTGACGAGGTTCTTGCGGGGCTTTCGGAGCGTGAAAGTAAGGTGTTGGAGATGCGCTTTGGATTAAGGGGCGCCAAGCCGATGACATTGGAAGAAGTGGGGAGGGAGTTTGGAGTGACACGCGAGCGTATCCGCCAGATCGAAGCTAAGGCATTGCGCAAACTCAAACACCCAAGCCGTCGAAGAATGTTGCAGGATTATCTTGAATAGTTTCAAGAAAGCTACCAGCCTAGTAATAGTTGAGTTGGGGGATAGTAAACAATTGTTGGACTAAAGCCCTCCTTGAACTTGGTGAACCCTTGCCAGTTCTTATACATTTTTTTATACCTTTCATCGTAGATACCACCAAAGTCGAAGATAGTACAACCTTGTTTTTGGGCGTTAGTAATAGCAGTCCAAGTAAGGAGAGTGGGGGCATAGAGATGATAACCAAGATTCTCGGAGAAGGCGGCGTAGTAGATAGCTGAGTTTTTGTTTTGAAGAATCATGAGAGTAGCGACACAGTCGTTATGGTGATAGGCGAAATGGAGGTAGCCAGAGTCGGCAAAGCTCTTGATGAGCGCGAGGATGAAGTTTTCTTCGTAACCAATAATATGTTTTCTTTTGCTCCAATTTTGACGAGATGTTTGGAAAATTGAGAGTTCTTGAGAAGTGAGATTTTTGAATAATTTGGTAACTATTTTTAACTCTTTTTTTCTTATTGCGAGATTGATATTGTAGCGGGTTTTTTGTTTGAAACTAGAGAGGAGAGTTTTGGGTGAGAGAGTTAGATCAACGAGGGCAGTTTTGCTGTTGGCAAATGGTTCGACTTTGAAACCAATTTGGTTAAAGTGGGTTTGAGTTAGCCCTGGTTCGACATAGGTTGTAAGGATGTGGTTTTCTTTTCTGGCTTGTTTGAGCCAAGCGAGGTCAAGAGTTTTGTGATGTTGGATTCTGGCAACACAGAGAGGACCAAGTTTTCTAAGATAAAGATAGCTGCCTTTTTTGCCGAGAACCTTCCACCCTATGTGTTGCATAGCCTGAGCATAGAGGGGGTTTTGATGAATGTCGGGGATTTTACCGAAACGAGAAAGAAGCGACTCTGTCATGAAGAGAGAGTATAGCTTATTTTTCGATTTTTTTGGTTATGGTTTTTTGAACTTCGGCGATCGTCAATTTGTTTTTGGCGAAGACGAAGAGGTAAACTAGCTCAAGAATACCCATGGTGTTAATGAGGAGAAGAGCGAGAAACCACCACTTCTCGCCACTGCGCGCACTTTTCCAGAGGGCGAGACCTTTCCAGAAAGCAGTCCAGATAATTATTGGGAGGAGCCACATTCCCCAACTATCGGCTCCAATAGTTCCTAGTTCGCGTAGCATATTTTCCTTACTACCAAAGATGATAAATAACTAAAGCTAGTATTAGCGTATCACAAACCTAACATAGCGTGTGATCTTCTGTATTCTTCTCAAGAATGATGAATGTTGTTATAATATCATCATTAACAATAAAATAATCGAGCTTGCACCTATGTCAAGGCTTTGGTGGGTAGAGTTGAAGTCTTTAAACTTGGGTGTGAGAGATTAGATCAATCCCCTGTAGCTCAGTTGGTAGAGCGCCTCCCTGTTAAGGAGGATGTCGTAGGTTCGAGACCTACCGGGGGAGCCAAGTTTGCACTTAATATACCCAAGCGAGCCTCATTAAGTACTTGCTCACCAGAGATCATGGGCTATATGCCAAAAGGCTAGAAGGTATACACACAGATAAGTTGAACGGGCGTATTATTGTGACTATAAATGTTTCCTTGACAGAAGGAAACATTTAGTACATACTTTCCTTATGACAGGGAAAGATCTACTAAAAACCATTATTACTGACAGCCAGCAGAGAACTATCCCAGAGGTGTGGGAGAGAACCCTTAAAATACCCACCGACAGTGGCAAGATTATAACTCTGGTTGGAGTGAGACGAAGTGGTAAAACGTACCACTTATTTAGTCTAATGAATCAACTAAGGGCTAGTGGCATACCAAACGAGCGGCTTTTGTATTTTAATTTTGAGGACGAACGACTGCAGCTCTCCAGTAAAGAGTTAGATTTAATCCTCCAAGCGTATCAAGAACTTTATCCAGCTCAAAAACTATCCGATTGTTATTTTTTCTTTGATGAAATTCAAGAAGTTGAAGGTTGGGAAAAATTCATTAGTCGGATTTATGCCTCAATAGGTCAACATGTGTTTATTACTGGCTCCAACGCTAAGTTATTATCGAAAGAGATTGCTACGGCGCTGCGTGGTAGAACCATCGCTTTTGAAGTGTATCCACTCTCTTACGCCGAATATGTTGGGGTTTTGTCGCCTGGATTAAATGCTCATAGTAGTACCGACAAAGCGACGCTTATTAATCTCTTTGATCGTTTTATGCATCAAGGTGGTTTCCCTGAGCTGGTTCGCCAAGAAGATGAACTAAAAGATAAGGTATTGCAGGAATATTTTAATGTAATGGTACTGCGTGATTTAATTGAACGCTATCAAATATCTAATAGTTCAACGCTTAAGTATTTTTGTAAACGAGTAGTGGGCGCAAGCGCAGGGGAGTTTAGTGTTAATAAGATTTATAACGAGCTTAAGTCTCAAGGATATCAGGTTGGTAAAGACACACTTTACCTTTACCAAAATTATGTGGAGGCAATCTATTTAAATCGGTTTATTAACAAATACTCACATTCTGTGGTTAAAGCCGAGAGTTCACAGAAAAAGTGTTATGTTATTGATCAGGGAATGGGCGCAGCCTTGGATTATAAACTAAGCCTTGATAGAGGCAGACTTTTGGAAACTACTGTGGCATTGGAGCTTTTGAAACAGGGTAAGCAGATTGCTTACCAACAAAATGGCAGTGAATGTGACTTCGTGGTGATTGAAAAGGGAAGGGTGACTGCGGTCATCCAAGTAGCTGCTGATTTTGTTGATCCCAAAACAAGAGAACGAGAAATAAAAGGGTTAATGCAAGCTTGTCTAAAATTCGGTCTCTCGAGTGGAATCATTCTGACTTTTGATCATACCGAACAACCGGATCAAGAGGATATAAAAATAACTGTAGTACCTGCTTGGCAGTTTTTCTTGAGAAGCTCTGATTTGAGTCTGTAGGAAGTGATTGATTTCTTTGGTTGTGTACTCTGGATAATCCAACTCAGTCATCTAGTCAGTTGTCCGAAATTGTACCCATTTCTCGAGCCAATGATTGAGGGGTAATGGATTATTGACAATAAAACGAGCAAGTTATATGAGGGGAGTGTAAACGAAACCCTGACACTCTGTGCGATAGGCTGAGTTTCTTGATGTATGATGTGATTACATGGAAAATGTAGTGGTTCTTGCTGGAGGGTTTGGGAAGAGGATAAAATCTGTCTGGGATGCGCCAAAAGGACTGATTCCTATTTGGGAAAAAACTATTCTTTGGTATAGCTTGAAAGAAATTGAGGAGATTGGAGTATATAAGCGGATTGTTTTGGTAACGAATGAGGCACATAAGAGATTATATCGAGAGTTTTTAAGTAAAAGCGGTTTGAAGCTTGAAGTTGAGGTTGTGTCTGATGGAGCGGGTGAGTGTGGAGCGGCAAGAGGGGCAATAGTTGATTTGCAGCTGGGGCTTGCAAGATGTGAGGCTGGGGGAGTTTTGGTTTTGCCTTGTGATACGGTAACAAAAGGAGTGTTTAAGTTTGGTGATTTTGTGGAGTTTGGAAAACAGCAGGTTAGTGGTTTGACTGTCTTGGCGCGAAGGGTGGAGAAAACGCAGATTGTTGGTAAATTTGGAAATTTGAAGGTTAACAGTGTTGGTAAGTTGATTGAGTTTGTAGAGAAGCCAGCGGTTGCAATAAGTTCTTTGGCAGCAGCAGCGATATATTATTACCCAGAAAAAACAAGGGGGTGGGTCGAGGAGTATTTAGCTGATGGGGGTAACCCTGAGTCTCCAGGAATGATTATCCCGTGGCTACTTCATAAGAGAAGAGATGTTTATGTATATTATGTATATGAGGTGAAGGGGAAGATTGTGGATGTGGGGAGATTAGAAGAGTTAGACTGGGTGAGGCAACAGAAGTGTTAGCGCGGAAGGCTAGGAGTAACAAGTTTGGTTAGTTGTTGATTAAGCTTGTCTTCGTCAAGATTTTCTCCAAGGAAGAGAAGAGCTGTGGTGTAGTCGCGGGGAGAGGAGCCTTGAGGGAAGGATAGCTCACCGTTAACAAATTGAAGGAGAAACTCCTCGCCTTCGGGGGTGGTGAAGTAGCCTTTGGCGCGATAGATGTTGGGATTTTGAGAGAAAAACTCGATAAGTAGCTTTTTGGAAATTGTTTTGGCGGATGTGAATAGATATGAGGTGAGGTCATCATGTTGGTGATGATGAGAAGAGACTTGGGTATTGGGAGAGAAGTTTTCAGTGGCTGGAATTAATCTGTTAAGATCAAGATTTTTGTCCCAGACTAGTTGGGGGGTTAGGGGGAGAATATGCCGGAGACGAGTTGAGACTTGAGAGAGAGTTGCGCTATCTATTAACTCGGCTTTGGAAAAAAGAAGAAGGTCGCTATCACCGGCTTGCGAAAGAATAAGCGGGTATTTGTTGATTGTTGCGAGAAAGTTGGGAGTATCTACTACGCAGATTGTTGTTAGAAGAGTAACAAGGGGAGAAAGAAGGGGGGAGCTAAGCGTTTCTTTGATAGGGTCTGGGTCAGAGAGACCAGAAGCTTCGATGAGGATGTAGTTGGTGTTGGGAGTGTTGTCGATGATTTTTTGGATAGTTGAGGGAATATCGCTTTTGGCTAGGCAACACATACAACCATTTTTCAGCTCGATTACATCTGCTTCTTGATTTTTTATAAAATGAGACTCGAGCTTGATATCGCCGAATTCGTTGAGAATGACCGAGATTTTGCGATCTTGATACGTGTTGAGAATGGTATTGATGAGGGTGGTTTTGCCTGAACCTAAGAAGCCAGTAAGAAGGATAATGGGAGTTTTCATAAATAACTATTATGTCATAGTTATGATCCTGATATACTAGCTCCATCATGGAGTGGTATCAGGCAGTTGTTTTGGGGATTGTGGAGGGGGTAACGGAGTTTTTGCCGATTTCTTCGACGGGACATATGATACTTGTAAGCAAGTTGATGGGGATTTCTGAGAATGAGTTTGTGAAGAGTTTTGAGATCGTTGTTCAGTTGGGGGCGATTGCGGCGGTTGGGATGATGTACATACAAAAGGTGATACAGAATCGTGATTGGTGGGGGAAGATAGTTGCCTCTTTTGTTGTAACTGGAGTGGTTGGAACGCTACTTTATGAGTTTGTGAGAGAGTATTTGTTGGGGAACGCTACGCTTGTGGCAGTTAGTTTGTTGGTTGGCGGGATTTTGTTGATATTGCTTGAGAAGTGGTTGGTGAAAAAAGGTAACAATATAAAAATGATCGGAGAGATTAGCTATAAACAAGCGGCGACTATTGGGTTGGTGCAGACTTTTTCGATTGTACCCGGAGTAAGCCGTTCAATGGCGACGATATTTGGTGGGATAGGGGTGGGTTTGTCAAGAAAAGAGGCGGTCGAGTATTCATTTTTACTTGCCGTTCCGACGATGGTTGCTGCATCGGCACTGGATTTATCACAGACAGGGTTTAATTATTCTCAAGAAGAGTATCGAATGTTGGGGATCGGGTTATTGTGCGCTTTTGTCTCGGCGTGGATGGTAGTGAAGGTTTTTGTTGCGTATGTACAGAAGCATGATATGAGTTTGTTTGGATGGTATCGAATATTGGTTGGTTTGTTATATTTAACATTGATGAAGTGACGACAATGAAACTAGTTGTTTTTGATATTGAGACAAAAAAAGCATTTGATGAGGTGGGGGGTTATTTCCCAATAAAATTGGGAGTGTCGGTTGTGGGTGTTTACTTCCGTGATGATGAGAGTAGTGAAGAGTGGTATAAAACATACAGAGAAGATAACTTCGCGGAGATGTTTCGAGTTTTTGAGATGGCTCAGAGGATTGTGGGGTTTAATTCGATCAATTTTGATATGCCAGCGCTTTCACCATATTATGTGGGAGATTTATTACGATTGCCCAATTTTGATATCCTGGCAGAAATTGAAGAAAAAATAGGACATAGAGTATCTCTTGATGCTTTGGCAAAGGAGACTCTAGGTATACAAAAGAATGGGCATGGGTTGGATGCTATAAATTATTATCATGAAGGGAATTGGGAAGCTTTGGAAAAGTATTGTTTGCAAGATGTGAGATTGACGAAAGAGTTGTATGAGTATGGGTTGAAGAGAGGGGAGCTTAGGTTTAAGAACAAGTGGAATGAGGTGGTTGCGGTTGCTGTGGATTTTGAGTATCGGTCAGGCTTAACTTCTGGAGTGCAGACGACTTTGTTTTAGTTGATTATTTTCTAACTTGGACTATAATTGAGATAGTTGTGTAATAAATTTAGGGAGGGGTTATGTCATCATTTCGGTTTCGTAAGAAAACTGACTATGGACTTACGATGATTGAGGTGCTTGCGCGCAAAAAAGGTGGACTTGTTTCAGTTAGAGAGATGCAAGAGATGGGACTCCCTAGATCATTTTTGGTAAAAATTGCTCGCGACCTGATTAAAGCAGGAATAGTGAGAGCAAAAGAAGGAAGAAGTGGGGGGTACTATTTGGCACGAGAGCCAAAGGCAGTGAGACTTGTTGATGTGGTTGAGGCTTTGGAAGGTAAAGTAGCTACAGCTGATTGTGTTTGTGGAAAAAGTTGCAAGAGAGAGAGTGAGTGTAAGCATAAAGGACTTATGAGTAAGGTGAGCTCTGAGCTTTCGGCTGTGCTGGCGAGGTATACTCTGGCTGATTTTGCTAAAACTAAAATTGTATGAGTTTGATACTGAAAATTACAGAGTTGACGGCGTTGGTTGAGAGGAAACAGGTTATCTCGGGGTTGTCACTAGATTTGCAAACGGGTGAAGTGATGGTTTTGATGGGAGCAAACGGGAGTGGGAAAAGTAGTTTGGCTAATGTGCTTATGGGAAACAGTAAATATAGAGTAAAAAAGGGTAGGGTATGGTTTGAGGGTAAAGATTTATTAGCGATGACGGTTGACGAGCGAGCGAGGGAGAGGGTTTTTGTAGCTTGGCAGAGCCCGATTGTTGTCCCTGGAGTATCTATTCTCTCATACTTGCGGACAATTTACGAGGCAAGTGGGAAAAAAATTGAGAAGATGGTGGAGTTTCGCGATATGGTTTATAGACTTTGCAAAAAAGTGGGTCTTAGGAGCGAGGTGGTTGAAAGAGGTATGAATGAGGGGTTCTCAGGTGGAGAGAAAAAGCGATTTGAGCTTGTGCAACTTTTGTTGCTTCAACCTAAACTGGCCATACTAGATGAGATTGATTCTGGACTTGATATAGATGGGTTAAAAATGGTTGCGAAAATTGTTGAAGAGATGGCAGATACTGGAACAGCATTTGTACTAATTACACATTACAAAAAACTACTTGATTACGTGAAGACTCATTCGGTTGTGGTGTTGGCGAGTGGCAAGATTGTGAAGAGGGGGGGGTATGA
>Ga0101944_10007071_pt1 | contig 11465 bp, 7 predicted proteins | sample DewCreD2012metaG_FD_75245 | JGI IMG/M metagenome (GOLD analysis project Ga0101944, IMG submission 75245) | Hot spring sediment bacterial and archeal communities from British Columbia, Canada, to study Microbial Dark Matter (Phase II) - Dewar... ... | reverse complement strand
GACATCGGCCAGTCTTTCGGCGAGCCGGCGTGGGTGACATATTTCAGAACCGGCGGCGACAATTTTGTCGGCTTCGCGCCGGACGAGTTCACGACATCGCGAAGGATTGTGCTGCGGGCAGGCATCGAGTTGCTGATCGCACATCTCTTCGGCCAGCGAGACTACCCGCTTTCGCTGCAGATTGAAACAGACGCGGCTACGTTCGAGCGCCTCGATTCCCTCGTTCCAGTTTCCGGCCTTGAGACGAAACTGCACTGGGGCAGTGGAATCGGGTTTGTTACCAATACTCCTCTCGGCCCAATCAGGGCCATATTCAGCTACGGAGACTATCTCAGACGGGGAAAGCACAACGGCGGTTTCAACTTTGCCCTGACCGTCGGTCGGGACTTTCGGTATCCACGTGAGCTGACGTACTGAAACAGACGCTCACGCAGACACCGCAGATATACTGACTGACCAGCCGCCGGCGCTGAAATTCCTTCAGTTTCTCGTAGCATGCGAGATGCTTGAAGTCCGTCTGACTCTCACCAATGGCCGCTGCCGGACAGGCATTGATGCAGGCCCGACACGGACCGCAGGAACCTGCCGAGGGCGAGCTAGGTGTGAAAGGTGTGTCGGTAAGAACGGTAACCAGTCGGACTCGCGCGCCATGGGAAGGAAGAACAAGGAGGTTGCTGCGGCCTATCCAGCCGAGGCCAGCGGCAACCGCAACCCGTTTGTGGGAGAGGTGTCCGCGCTGATTTTCCCAGTCGACAGGCTGCGATGCTGGAATCGGCAGGGCCGCAAATCCCGCCGACTGAAGTCTGCCTGCGAGTTCAAGCGCGAGCCGGTCGAGCGCGAAATTCACTTGACGGTAATGGTGTTCGTAGAGCAAGTTCGGCTGGCTCGCTAGGGTGGAGAGGACGGCCGGTGAGAGCGGCATTGCCAGCGAAATGGCTCGGTTCAAAGAGGCCAGTGTCTCGGCAGGCAGGAGGAAGTCGCTCGCGTTGACCGTGGACATGTCGGCAATGCCGAACGCGACCGCGCCGCGTCTGGTGGCCAAGGCGCTCATTTCATCAAGGAGCCGGCCGGGTTCTAACGTCGACATTTCTTGTGAATCAGCAACGCGAACACGGCTGCCGGGGTTACGCCTGGAATGTGCTGGGCAGCTGCCAGAGTGGCGGGTCGGGCTGTCTGGAGTCGTTCGCGCACCTCGGTTGAGAGACCGGGAATGGTCGCGTAGTCAGTGTCGGGGCCGAGTTTGATGTCTTCAAGCTCGCTAATCAGCGCCGCTTGACGTTCGGCCCGCTGAACGTAGCCGGCGTACTTGACCTCGAACTCGACCAGCTCGATTACCGGCTCGGGGAGCTGCGGAGCTCCGCCGGCCAGTACGGCAACATCCGACCAGGATATCTCGGGCCGTCGAAGCAGCTCGCTTGCGGGAACCGTTTGTGACGGCACCGGACTCCTGAGCCGACGGAGGCGGCTCCGCACTGCCGGAGTAGGACGGACACGGGCGCGGCGCAGCCAGTCGAGGGCAGAATCGCGTAGCAGGAGTTTATGCCTGACAGTAGCGAAACGGCTGGCAGAAAGCAGTCCGAGCTCGTGGCCCCTGGGCGCAAGCCGGATGTCGGCGTTGTCCTCACGCAGCAGCAGGCGGTGTTCAACCCGGGCAGTGAACATGCGATATGGTTCGTCGGTTCCACGGGTGACGAGGTCGTCAATCATCACGCCGATGTAGGCTTCGGAGCGGGCAAGGACAAACGCCGGCTTCTCTTTTGTCCGGAGTGCTGCATTGATGCCGGCAATCAGACCCTGGGCCGCGGCTTCCTCGTAACCGGTGGTGCCGTTGAGCTGGCCGGCGAAGAACAGATTGCGGACAAGGCGGGTCTCCAGAGTGTGGTGAAGCTGAGTAGGGTCGGAGTAGCCGTGTTCGATCGCATAGCCGGGACGAAGCATGTGACACCTTTCGAGGCCAACGATCGAGTGCAGCATCCGCTCCTGCAGTCCGAATGGCAGACTTGTCGAGATTCCGTTAGGATAGCATTCGCAAGTATCAGGTCCCTCCGGCTCGATAAAGACATGGTGCCGGTCGCGCTCGGGGAACTTGACAACCTTATCCTCGATGGAAGGGCAATAGCGGACGCCGGTTGCCTTGATGACGCCCGAGTAGAGCGGCGATTCCTTAAGGCCAGCGCGGACTATTCTGTGGGTGCGCCGGTTTGTGTAGGTAACGTAGCAGTCTGTCTGGTTTGCCAACTTTTCGACGGTCCAGGCCGAGAATGGCCGCGGCGGGTTGTCGCCGGGCTGTCGGGTCAGCTCCGGAAGGTCGATGGTGCGAATGTCGAGTCGGGGCGGAGTGCCGGTCTTGAACCTCCCCAGTCTGAAACCAAGCTGGGCGAGATTGTCGTTGAGGCAGTTCGCCGGTGGGTCGCCAAGACGACCGGCCGGGAAGCTGTTCAGCCCGATGTGCACAAGTCCGCCAAGGAAAGTTCCGGGCGCAAGCACAACCGCCCGAGCCAGAAGTCGCTCGCCGGTTTCAGTCTCAACGCCGCCGACGGTCTTGCCGCGAACAATAAGGCGGGCACACATGCCCTGATGAAGCCTTAGCATTGGGCTTGACTCGAGTGCTCGCCGCATTACGAGCCGATAGCGTTGCCGGTCGACCTGCACTCGTGAAGAACGGACCGCCCGACCCTTACTGGTATTGAGTTGACGAAAGTGGATTCCGCTGGCATCCGCGAGACCGGCCATCACGCCTCCAAGCGCGTCGATTTCGCGGACAAGCTGACCCTTGCCGACACCGCCGATCGCAGGGTTGCACGACATCAATCCGCAGGTGTCGAGATTCTGGGTCAGCAGCAAAGTGCTGCAGCCGAGTCGTGCTGAGGCCAGCGCCGCTTCACAACCGGCGTGGCCCGCACCGACAACGATGACATCGTAGTTCGCTCTTCGCGCCATTGTCGGAATGATTGTAGGTGACCTGCGGCCCGAGTCAAAGCATCCGGTTTTCAGCCCAGGTCTGTGCCGGACTGCAATACCTGCGTCGTTGCGGCCATTCCGGTAACTCCTTCACTTCTGTTCCTAGGGCAGCTCTGTCCGGTTTCCTGTATGGACCGGGACGTTCCAAGGCCGGCGTAAGAGCGCTTGCGCCCGACTGCGCCCGTGATGAAAGACCCGCTAAGGGTCGGGAGCTGCCGTCGCCGGCGAATAAAGAGGACTCTGTCGCAGGCCACAAGGGGAGTGACTGGGGGAGTCACTCCCCGGACTGGGTCGCCGGTTGTCCAAAAGAGCATCAACCGTTTATCATGCCAATACTTAGAGACAGCCCGTCTGATTCAACCCTGCGACATTTGACAGAGGCCACGAGCAGAGCAGTCAGGCCTGATATCGGTAGCAGCGTCACCCGGAGTGGTGTCACGGTTCCGTTTTCGACCTCGGCCGGAAGCAAACAGGCCGGTCGTGTAGGCGGCGACGAACCCGGCCGATTTGCGTTGACTTCAGGCTCGATTCGGCTAGAACTATCATGCAGTGTTTTCCGGGATCCTGCTCAGCATGCGGCCGAAACAGTGGGTGAAGAACCTGCTGGTCTTCGCCGCGCTCATCTTCTCGGAGAACCTCTTTGACCTGTCAAAACTGCTGCCGACGTTTGCGGCATTCGTGGCATTCTGCCTGGTATCAGGCGCGGTCTACATCATCAACGACATTGCCGACCGCGAGAATGACCGGTCACACCCACAGAAGTCGCGCCGGCCGATTGCCTCGGGTCGAGTCTGTGTCGGCCCGGCAGCGACCGCGGCGGCAGCAGCAATCGTGATTGCCCTGCTCATCGGAATATGGCTGGACTGGCACTTCGGCGCATTGCTCGCCGGGTATCTGGTGATGCAGCTGGCATATTCTTTCTGGCTCAAGAGGGTTGTCGTCATTGACGTCATGATAGTCGCGGCGGGCTTCGCAATCCGGGCAGTCTCGGGGACGTTTGTGGTTCATGTCCGTCTGTCACCGTGGTTGTTTGTCTGCACGATTCTGCTGGCCTTGTTTCTGGCTATCGCCAAGCGTCGCCATGAACTGGTCAACCTCGAAGGCGGCGGCGTGGCCCACCGCAGTGTTTTGGAGCAGTATTCCCGAACGCTGCTGGATCAGATGATTGCAGTGGCGACCTCGGCCACGGTCATCGGTTACTGCCTCTATACTATTGCCCCAGAAACAGTCGCCAAGTTCGGAACTTCCAATCTGATTCTGACTGTACCCTTCGTGCTTTACGGGATATACCGCTATCTGTATCTGGTCTATCGACAGGAGCAGGGAGGTGCGCCGGAGAAGGTACTCTTTGCCGACCCGCCACTCTTTGTGTCCATACTGCTCTGGCTGGCGAGTGTTCTGGCGGTGCTGTATTTGCTGCGCTAGCTCTGTCCACCGCCACGGGAACGCCGGCGGCCGACCATAATCACGGCCACGAGACCGACCGCTGTCAAGGCGCTGATAACGATGCCAAGAACCACCGGCCCTGCGTCGTACCAGAGGACAACCCTGTGCTTCCCGGCGGAAAGCGGGATACAGCGGAGACAGTAGTCGGCGCGCAGAATCTCCACTGGTCGCCCGTCTACCCGTGCTCGCCACTCCGGATAGAACACCTCGGACAACATCAGGAGACTGGGAAGGGAGCAATCTGCCTCCAGTTCGATGCGGTCGGTGCTGCGACTGATCAGCCGGACAGTGCCGACGTTCGCGGTGCCAATCCATGACTGCGGCCGCGGCGAAGGTTCCTTCTCGAGGATTGGAACACGACGATAGTCGAAGGCAGAATCGGCCAGCAGACTGAGTATCCCCATGCGGTCGGGGACCACGACGCAGGTATCGGCGAGCCAGAAACGGGGCAGGGCCGAAGGGTTCTCGACCATCTCGAGTCGTCCGTGCACCGAGTCGACCTCTATGCGATACGTGACATTCATAAGGTCGTTGCGGCGTCCGGTCGGGACGTTAAAAGCAGCCACATCCGCAAGACGAAGCGGAGTGTAGCCTTCAAGCAGTTCCAACTGCCAGATAAGACCCTCGTTGCGTTGCAGGAGCATGTAATTGTCCCGACGGGCATTCATGCGAAACGGACCGGCAGCCTTTTCGGCTTCGAGCCGGGAAACAATTGTGTTGCGGGGGTAGAAGTGCTCCGGAGCAACAGTTCCGACCGCGAACGAGTGACCGAATACAAACAGATCGATGAACGTCAACAGGACGAGCAGCGGAGCGGCAACTCGTGCAGCTGCCGAGGCGGGCAGACGGCGACGAAATCCAATCCAGATGAGCAGAACAGCAATTACAAGAATGGCCAGCGAAACACCGGTCTGACGGAGAGCGTTGGCATACAGCCGGCCATTCTGCAGCTGCGGCATGAGGCGGTTCAATCCGCCCGACGCAAGCAGCGCGAAAAACACGCCGCCGGACGCCAGAATAACAAGAAGAAAACGAGTGAAAGACGCCGACCTCGGTCGTCTGGGTTCATAGTTAAACAATGCGTCAGCACCGAGGCCTGCGAGGAAAGCTACCGCAATCCCGAAGAGACCGACGAACCGGGCCGGGATGCGAAACCGGTCCATTCCGGGAAGGAAGTCGAACGCCAGCCGATAGAGAGGTGTGTGTCGCCCAAGCGCCAGCAGAATTGCAGCACCTGCCAGAACCAAGAATGGCCAGCGCATCCGGCTTCGGCTGGCAAACGCTCCGTAGAATGCAAGCAACAACGGCACAATACCGAGATACAGTGCTGTCTCCCAGTAGAAATGAGCCATCGGACCGCCCCAGTACTGAACGCTGTCGGTTCCGGCTCCGGTTACGCTGCCAAAGAACTTGGGCACGAACAGCGTAATCGCTGCCATGGGTGAAAGCGAGATTTCCGCCGACTCGGCGTAGGTCAGCAGCTCGCGGACTGTATGACCCGAGAGCCGGCAAGCTGGAATGTAGGCGGCAGCAGAAAGCGCAAATCCGCCAACTACCATCAGAAGAAACAACGGCACGTGACGGCGCAGAAAAGCAGCGCGTTCACGCGGCCAGTTGGTGGCGATGTAGACAAAGAACAGCAGTCCCAGCGCATAGACCATGTGCAACGACATCTGCGGGTGCCCGGCGAGATTGGCAAATCCGAGAGCCACGGCTCCGCCGGCAGCAGCGCTCATGGTCCCGTGGCGCAGTGCGCGTAGAAAGAACAGCAGGACGAGCGGGAACCAGGCAAAGGTGCTCACGATGGTCAAGTGAATCAGGTGTCCTACCATGAAGCCACCAAAAGCAAAGCTCAGCGCAGCAATGAGCCCGGACCAACTCGAATGACCTTGGTCGCGCATGAGCAGATAGAATGAGATGGCTCCGACGAAGATGTGAAGGATACACTTGAACTCGACAAGCCAGAAGACGTGCCTCTGGTCAGGCGTGAAGAAGGGAACGAACAGCCAGTTAAGAGGGTAGAAAACCTGAGTCTGAATGTCGGCCAGAAACGGCATCCCCCCGAACATGTACGGATTCCAGAGGGGAAGCGAGAAAGACTTCAGACTGCGTAGGAGATGGAACGTGAAAGGATAGTACTGGTATAGTATGTCCTCCCACAGAAAACCCCGGCCGGTGATAATCTCCCAGAAGAAAAGACAGACAGCAGAGACAAGCAACAGAAACGGCAGCGCCTTCTCAAGGCGTAAAGGCCGCCCGGCCTCGACGGGGACGGTCGGACGCGAACGGGTCCTGCGGCTCAACTCATCGAGTCCGTAACTCGGCAGCGGGCGAGTTCCTGCTTACCGCAGGCAGCTTTTTCACCAAAAGGACCTTCCCGAATTGCGCAGAGTTCTTTCTGTGACTCACGGACAATCCGTTCGGCCTGCGTCGATTCTCCCAGCAGTGAGATCGCTGCGTGGGCACCGGCAATTCTTCCCTCAAGCAGGGCGGTCGAGGCCTCCTCGATGCCGGACGCATCTCCGGCAACATACACTCCGGATATGCTCGTCTGCATCTGACTGTCGTGCCATGCGACGTTGCCGCCGAGCTCAGGAACCCAGACGATGTGACAGCCGAGCTGGCGCAAAAGCTCAATCAGTGGTGTCAGTCCCACTGCGACGCATATGGTATCAAGCCGTAATCGTCGGTCTGTTCCCTTGACCGGACGAAGGCGCGAGTCGACGCGACAGATAATCGCGCCGTCGACGCCGTCCCGACCGATAGCCGCTCGAATCGTATGCGAAGTCAGTATCGGCACGCCGAGGCGCACAAGCTTCGCCGCGTGAACATGATAACCGCCAATCCGAGGAAGAGCTTCAACCAGAGCTATAACCTCGACACCGGCCTGAATCAGCTGGTATGAGACAATCAGGCCGACATTTCCCGAACCGACCATCAACACGCGCCGGCCTGGACGAACCCCGAAAACGTTCATCAGAGTCTGGACCGCACCCGCGCCGTAGACTCCGGGCAGGTCGTTGTTCTCGAAGAGGAGAGCGTTCTCGGCTGCGCCGGCGGCAACTATCAGATTGCGCCATACCAGCTTGTCGGCCCGTTGGGGACCGGCAAGGAGCAGAACGCGCTGGCTGTAGCACCCGACTGCGGATGTGTTCAGTCTTACGTCGACGCCCGCATCTTCAACTTCAGCAGCCAGCAGTCGGGCGATGTCGGTACCGCGCGTTCCGCAGTAGTGGCTCTTCGAACCAAAGAACTTGTGAGTCTGTTTGACGAGCTGACCGCCAAGAAGTGGGTTGTCGTCAATCAAAGTCACCCTGAGTCCAAGACGCGCGGCGGTCGAGGCCGCGGAAAGCCCTGCCGGACCGCCGCCGACAACGGCAAGGTCGGTTTCCGTTTTCACAACCGGCCGCGTCCTTTCTGCCGTTCCACCTTCATTCCCTCACGGAGAGGCTCCATGCAGGCCATGACGTTTGGCCGGCCGTCGACTACCATGAGGCAGGACGAGCACTTGCCAACGGCGCAGAAGAAGCCGCGCGGGCGTTGCCTTTTCTCCGAATAACGAAACATCCTGATTCCGGCACCAACAAGAGCCGCGGCAACCGTATCGCCCTCGTATCCAGTCAGCGGCTTGCCTTCGAACCAGAAGTGCAACGGACGGCCGCGAGGGAAACTCAGCACCGGGTGTGCCGTGATCCGCAGATGATCAGCAGTTCTCTTTGACATAGCTAACAGCATTCTCGAATATCAGTACACCGTGCGGCGAGTCGGGGCGCTTCCTGCTCCAGGATGGGTGGTGCGTCGGACGAGTATACCGTTCAGGGTGGGGCATCAAACCGAAGACCCTTCCGGTAGGGTCGCATATCCCGGCAATACCTTGGACAGAGCCGTTCGGGTTATCTGGGTAGCCTGCCCGGCCTCCGGCGGCGGTGACGTAGCGTAGCGCGACCAATCCGTGTCTGTTCAGCCGGTCGAGGACGGCGGAGCTCCCAACTGCGAATTTTCCCTCCGCATGAGCGACCGGCAGATAGGCCGTATCCGGCAGTCCCCGAGTGAAGACGCAGGGAGAATGCTCTACCCGAAGATGAACCCAGCGGTCCTCGTAGCGGAAAGAGTCGTTGGCGTCGAGAGTAACGCTCTGCGGCTCGAATGGATGACTCAGACCGGGCAGGAGTCCGCATTTGACGAGTACCTGAAACCCATTGCAGATACCAAGAATCAATCTGCCCGCGGCGAGAAAGCCCTCTATCTCCTCTTTCAGGCTGTGGCGAAGCTCGTTCGCCAGTATCCGTCCCGACGCGATGTAATCCCCATAGGAAAAGCCACCCGGAATCACCAGAATATCGAATCCGTCCAGACGACACTGGCGCTGCCGGAATCTGTTGATGTGAACGACCTCGGCGACAGCACCTACGTATTCGAAGGCGTCGGCTGTCTCGGTTTCGCAGTTTGTTCCGGCGGCGAAGAGAATGCAGACCCTGACCATCAGCCCAAAGCATAGCCGGCCGACCTGAGCTGTCAATCAGAGGCAGTTGGAAGTATACTACGGGGAATGCGCAGAAAAGGAATCCGTGCACTGCCTCCACTGCCGCCAGCGCACAGCGGCATTCGTTGACCGTGACCTTCTCTGGAGTTATAATTATGTGTTCCTGAAGAGTAACGAGCTGAGATGGCACGGCCGTTCTCCCTACAGGGCAAAACCGGCAGTGTAACCGTGGGAGGTGACGTGGTGTGGGCATTGTGTTTCGTCGCGATGCTGGGTATGGCAATAGGAGCCGAGACGGAAAGTCGGCTTATTAGAGCGGCGGGAAGACCTAACGGCATTGACTTTTCTCTTGACCTGCCCGACGTTCGTGTCATCCGGACGACAACCGTCGCCGGAGAGTTCGCCGCACTCGAGCTGCCCGAAGCAGGGGTGATCGGCAACTTGGGCGGTCCGATGCTACCTGTCTACAGGCAGCTTATCGAGATTCCATTCGGAGTAGAGCCGGCCGTCAAGTTCGAATTGACCGACGTCTACGAGAGTGTTCTGGACCTGCCGCCTGCTCCGCGGCAAGCACCAGTTCCAAAGACGGGACCTGCTCCGGATTTCGCGTATGATGCTAAGGCCTATGCCGCCGACCATTTCAGCCCAGAGCTCGGCGCCAAGATCGTAGAGGTCGGGCAGATGCGCGGTCACCGGCTCGCTTTGGTTGAGATCTCGCCGGTAAGCTACAACCCGTCGCAGAGGTTGTTACGCGTTACCCGGAGGATGCGAGTGTCCATACACTGGTCCGGAGCTGATTATTCGCTCACGAGTGCCATGAGAGACCGCTACGACTCGCCGGTGTTTGCGGGACGACTGCGAGGTATAGTTGCCAATCCGGACCAGATTCTGCCCGCGGGGCCGCCGCTTCTTCCCGTCGGTCTGCTCATAGTCGTCCCCGACGCCTGGGAGAGCAATGTGAGACCTCTTGCCGAATGGCGTCGGCGGAAAGGGTACCACGTCTTTGTACGCAACCTCACGCAGGTTGGTGGGGGACAGGCGAGTGTGGTCAAGGCGTTCATTCAGAACGCCTACGACAACTGGCCGATTCCCCCGAGCATGGTCATGCTGGTCGGTGACGTCGACCGCATCGGCAGTTTCACCGGCCAAGGTGAAGGCAGTCCACCTACCGATCTGAATTTCGGCCTCGTGGCGGGAAACGATTACTTCCCTGACATCGACGTGAGTCGGGCCTCGGTGGCAGATGCTGAACAGCTGGACAGTCTGGTGATGAAAACGGTTCGCTATGAGCGTAACCACTGGGGGTCCGGTTCAGCTTGGTTGAACAAAGCCTATTTCATCGCTTCTTCTGACGGCGGAAACCATCAGGTGGCGGAACAGACACACCAGTACTGCATGAGCAAACTCAGGCTGCAGGGCGTGGCCTGCGATTCCATCTGGCTATACTACGGTAGCGGCACACCGATCGTGACTGCAGTCAACTCAGGCCGTGCCTGGGTTACTTATTCCGGGCATGGCAGCGAGAACTCCTGGGCCGACCCGAACTTCACGAACGGCAACGTCCACCAACTGACAAACACCGATATGGTGCCGTTTGTGCAGACATATGCCTGCCTGTCCGGCAACTTCGCCTCATCCAGTTATCCCGAGTGTTTCTCCGAAGCCTGGATACGAAACGGCCTGCGCGGTGCCATCTGTCACGTCGCCTCGACGGTCACCTCCTACTGGACAGAAGACGATACCCTTCAACGCCGTGTGTTTGACTACATGTTCGACTCAACCTACTTCTGGGTTGCCGGGGGCTTCAATCGGGCAAAGCTCAAGTATTACCAGCAGATGGGTTCGAACCCGACCACCCGTCGATACTTCGAGATGTATAACTACATCGGCGACGGGTCCATAGATATCTATTCACAAGAGCCTGCGGCAATCAGTGTAGTTCATCCACCAGTGATTCCTCTTGGCACGTATCCGATGCAGGTTGTCGTGACTTTCGGTGGACTTCCTGTGCGCAACGCGCTGGTTGCACTATCAGGCAAGACCGACACCTCGGTCTTTGCTTCCGGCTACACCGATGCCAGCGGCACCGTGACGCTGACGATTGCTACCGGGGCACCCGACTCCATCTTCGTCACCGTAACCGGTCACAACCTCGCTCCGTACCTGGGGGCGGCGCTGGCTCTCCCCTCGAGCGGACCGTACGTCATGCTGCTACGGCATCTGGTCGATGATTCAGTCGGGGGCAACAACGATGGTATCATCAACCCGGGCGAGACGATAGACCTTCCGGTGTGGCTAAAGAACTGGGGCAGTGCGAATGCAGAGGGGGTCAGAGGATGGTTGCGGTCTTCTGATTCGCGAATAACGCTCATAGATACTCTCAGAGACTTCGGGCTGATTCCGGTCGGCGATTCGGGCTTCACCGGGCAGGACGGCTTCAAGTTCAGTGTGGCGGCGTCATGCACGAACGGCTACACGCTCCGCTTCAATCTTGTGGTACGTGACGCGGCCGATTCGGTCTGGAACTCGGTCCTGAACCTCACCGTGGGAGCGCCGGTCCTGCAATTTGTCACGA
>Ga0101944_10007070_pt1 | contig 11467 bp, 9 predicted proteins | sample DewCreD2012metaG_FD_75245 | JGI IMG/M metagenome (GOLD analysis project Ga0101944, IMG submission 75245) | Hot spring sediment bacterial and archeal communities from British Columbia, Canada, to study Microbial Dark Matter (Phase II) - Dewar... ... | reverse complement strand
TATAAAGAGCGGAGTGACAACTTATCTGGATAGCCTCCCTTCTGGTAATGGTGACTATTACGCAAACGACATAAACGACAGTGGCCAGATAGTCGGGGCCGCTAAGAACCAGTTCGGGGTTACGCGCCCTGTTTGGTGGCAGAACGGTGTCATACAAGACCTTGGTACGCCGGACACCTTTGGTTACGCCAATGCCATAAATAATAGCGGCCAGATTGTCGGTTATACATATACGGATGCCGCTCAATCCAGGGCGTTTCTCTGGACGAATGGTGTGATACCAAGCTTGGACGCACTATCAGGATATACTACAAGCCAAGCTTACGACATCAACAATAACGGCTGGATTGTGGGAACATCCGGTGGTCAAGCCGTACTCTGGACACCTGTTCCTGAACCGTCTTCCATTCTAGCATTCGTTGGAGGGATTGCCGGACTCGGAGGGCTTGCACTGAGGCGCAAGAAGTAGGAGCCGATACTGAGACCCTACGAAGCATGGCATGTGTGATGCCTGTCAGGGACGCTGCGAGTTCGAACCCTTCGGACTTCAGAGAATCTCTCTGACGATTGTTGCGGAGGGCACGTTTCCTCCACCAAACAACCGAAAACAAAGTTTCTTTCTCAAAGAGCCCCGGTGATGCGAAAGCCGGGGCTTTTCGCGTACTGATATAAAAACTGTTCTTAAAAGATAATTTTCATACGGATAATGAACAACGGTAAAACCAATAGAGTCATAATAACCAGAAACCAAGTCAGCGTAGTGCATTACTAGTCTATCAATAGGGTCATAAGAATCAGATGCCAGAGTGATATAACGCCTTAGCTATCTTCAGATAGCGCATGTATGGTAGTAGGTGCAACTGATTTAAGCGTTTGATATTTGGAATGTTTAGAGTAATGGAGCCAAGAGTTTTTGCTCCATTATTTTATTTATGTGGCAAAAATAGTCATTTCTCCACCAGTTATCAAATAATCTATAAGACAGCAGGTATTTGCAGACATTGCTTAGTTGTGTTAGCATAATTTCTTGGTGATATGTTAATTTGCAGGGGATTAACATTTAATATCACCAATCTGCAATTGCTAAAGTGGGGAGGAATGAATCTATGAGTATCGCTAAACGTGTTTTCGCAGAATTCATTGGTACGTTCTGGCTCGTCCTCGGCGGCACTGGCAGTGCAGTATTGGCTGCCAAATTTTCTTCAAATGATACAGAAGTTGGGATTGGGCTGTTGGGTGTCGCTTTGGCTTTTGGTCTGACCCTGCTGACCATGGTCTATGCTATAGGGCGTATTTCCGGCTGTCATATTAACCCTGCTGTGACAGTGGGACTGGCGGTTGCCAAAAAGTTCGCGTGGAAAGATGTCCCCGCCTATGTTGTCTTTCAGACGTTAGGAGGCATAGCGGCGTCGGCTTTGCTTTATGTAATCGCAATAGGCAAGCCTGGTTTTGACATTGCCGCTGGACTTGCGGCAAATGGTTATGGGGCACACTCGCCAGGTGGTTATAACATGCTGGCTTGTCTCATAACAGAGGTAGCAATGACCTTTATGTTCTTAATAGTGATACTGAAGGTTACGGAAAAATCGGCGCCTGCTGGGTTTGCTGGTATCCCCATAGGACTTATGCTGACGCTGATCCATCTTATTAGCATACCAGTGACGAATACGTCGGTAAATCCAGCAAGAAGCACAGGACCGGCTGTCATAGCTGGTGGATGGGCGCTTAACCAACTCTGGTTTTTCTGGGTGTTCCCTATAGTAGGAGCCATTATAGCAGGTATTGTATATTTGGCTCTTAAAGAGGAATGACATCTGGGAGCACTAATTTAGTATGATGGCATACTGCGTGCTTGGCTGATTTTTAGCTCATGAAGCGGAGGGGCAAATACCGGCAAAGCACGCAGATTTTTTATGTCTATAGCTGTTGGCATTTGTATTACTGGGGGTAAAGATGTTGCCGAACGGTTACTACAAGACCAGTAATATTACCAGTTTTTTGTCCTATGCATTCTCGCATGCCCAAAATAATAGGTTGACAAAATTAAAAAGTTGAGTTAATGTGCGAATATCGGGTGCGTCCATTTTATGAAACGATGATTTAGGATAATCGCGTTTTATTGATGGATCGGCCAATTAGAGCCGCAGACAGCATATATTTTGGCTGAGAGATCAGCCTCTACCTGTCTGAAACCGACACCCGTGTTTAGTATCACAACATCATTAAAGGGAGGTGAGAAGGATGAGGCAGGTCATTTGGCTGATCTGTGCGGCGGTGCTGGTGCTTGTCTTGGCGGCTTCGGTGACTGCAGAACCACAGTTTATATGCACAAATGCAGCAAACCCCCAGCAGACTGGACCCAACGAGTGGCGCTTTGAATATGTGCTTACAAACCACGGCGGACAAATTCCCATCTATGATGTCGAGATTTACGGCTTCCAATACGGATGGCTGTATGTGGATTGTCCCGACGACTGGGAGATGGAGATTATTAATGGTCCTATAGCGCGTTTCAGCACTGACGCAGCGCCGTGCATGGTTGAGGAGGAGATCGGAGGGTTTACCATCTATGCCGCTACGCCAGTAATTGGGGTAGTGAATGTCGGATTCAGCAACCAATACGGCGGTGTATTCGCATCAGGCACAACCGTGATCCCGATTCCTGAGCCAGGAACGCTTATTGCTTTGGCGGCTGCAGCGCTTGGTTTGTCCGGCGGAGCATTAGTAAGAAAACGCCGCTGATCCAAAATATTTTATGGTTACTGATGCCATATAATGATTTTTAAGGCGATTGCATTGGCTCCCAGCGCAGGTGTAGAAAACTCTCTGCGTTGGGGGCAAGTTTTGTACGCCCGCGGGCTACTTCAACATTTTGCCTCTTGTTCAATCCCAAGCAATTTATGGTGATTGTATTGCTTGTGTTTTATTGTTTCAATTGAACAGCGTGTAATTAAAAAATCGATTCTTCCAGAATCATAGAAGTTTTATGTTGACAGATGTTTGTGGTACATGTATAATGAGCATATGCTCATAATGGAGACTGCTTATGCCAAGACCGATAATATGCAGATGCGTTCAATCACTGCCGCACAAGGATCACTTTTGTCCATGTGATAGGCAGCCCACAGGCGAAGTATTCTTAGCAGTTGAGGAACTCGAGGCTTTGAGACTGGCTGATCTTGAGCGAAAAACACAAGAAGAATCTGCTGGCATTATGAGGGTTTCTCGTCAAACATTTGGACGAATTGTTGAGTCGGCACGGGCAAAGGTTGCAGATGCTCTTGTGGGTGGAAAGAGCATATTTATAAGAGGAGGTACGTACGAAATGGAAAAACGCGAATTCAAATGTGCAGATTGCGGGCATGTTTGGGAGGCTCCTTTTGGCACTCCAAGACCAGACGAATGTCCCAAGTGTAACAGCGTGAACTTGCATAGAGTTGGCGGTCCGCGCATGGGAAGACACGGCCATGGCCAATGCTGCTGCGGAAGGCTGGATAACGAGGAGGATCAAAAGACAGCATAGCATCAATCTGCTGTGGACAACCTCTTCTCAGTGCTGATAAAATTAGCTTGCTGCTGATAAGCGTAATGTATGCGGCAGTGTTTAGCAAAGGATTATGTGTGTGCAGACTGCGGAGACTGATCAGTTATCGATCTTGCAAATTCAGTCTTTATGCGAAGACCCAGCTTACTTGTCAAGTCAGCTGATCACCTACATCGGCAACAAGCGGGCGCTTCTTAATCACATAGGATATGCAGTTGAGAAGGTAAAAACGCGTCTTGGTAAAAGCCGTCTGCGCATTCTTGACGCTTTCTCTGGTTCTGGAGCTGTATCCCGTTATTTCAAATCTCATGCTGATTTTCTAGCGGTAAACGACATTGAGGACTATGCGGCTGTTCTCTCTAGGTGCTACCTGCGCAACAAAAGCAGTGTTGACTTGTCTGTTCTGAAGGAATTCGCCGGAGAGCTAAACAGAAAGGTTGAAACAGCTGAGTTCTCTCAGGGGTTTATTGAAGAACTATATGCGCCAAAAGATGAAGAGCGAATTACAGAATCAGATCGAGTTTTTTATACACGAGAGAACGCGCGCAGGTTAGATAATTACCGCAGACTGATTGATACTCTGCCGAATGATTACCGTGAACTATTTCTTGGCCCTCTGCTTAGCGAGGCGTCTGTGCATGCAAACACTGCCGGCGTGTTCAAGGGTTTCTACAAGGATCGCCGCACGAAGGTTGGACGTTTCGGAGGCACCAATTCTGATGCGCTGAGCAGAATAAGAGGCAGGATCGCTTTAGAACCTCCCGTGCTCAGCAGATTTGAATGCGGCGTAGAGGTTTTTCAAGATGATGCTAACCAAGTTGTTCGCCGCATAAACGACCTTGACCTCGCTTATTTTGACCCTCCATACAATCAGCATCCTTATGGCTCTAACTATTTTATGCTCAATCTTCTTGTTAGGTATGAACGTCCTCAGCAGATTAGCAGAGTGTCAGGAATTCCTGCTGACTGGCGCCGATCAGACTATAACGTGAGGTCTCGATGTTTAGAGCGTTTGTCTGATTTGCTCAGCCAAGTTGATGCGAAATTTGTAATTGTTTCGTTTAACAATGATGGATTTGTACATTCGGAAGATATGCAGAGCATGCTTGAATCGCTGGGCAAGGTTGAAGTGGTAAAGATTCCTTACAACACATTCAGGGGATGCAGAAACCTTTACAAACGCAGTATTCACGTAGTAGAGCAGCTTTTTCTAGTGGAGCGGCGGTAGTTTATATGCCGCTGCAGGCGGGGTTTTGGATTTAGAAGTTGAAAGTGATACCGTTCCTTATTGTCTTGCGTCGTTGCTGGTTGTTGTGTTTGTATTGTCAAGGAAACCATCTGGATTATGTTTAAATAAAATCGAGACTGGGTATTACATCACCGGAAAACCAGACACATCAACTCTCAGTGGGAGGTGATGGATATGGCACTGGCTAGATGGGAACCGATGTTTGAGCTTCGCAGAGTACAGGACGATCTCGACCGACTGATGGACAATCTGATGAGACCTTTTACCGGTTCGCTATGGTCTTTTGGCGAAACGGCTGTTCCTCCTGTCGATGTTTATGAGAAAGACGGCAATGTTATAGTAAAAGCCGAGATACCTGGGCTTAAAGCTGATGACATTAGCATAACGGCTTCGGAGGACAGCATCAGCCTAAGGGGCGAATTCAAGCGCGATGAAGAAACCAAGCGCGAGGGCTTCTACCGACGCGAGCGGCGTGAGGGTAAGTTCTACAGAACTATACCGATGCCGACTGCGATTAAGCCCGAAAAGGTAAAAGCCAAGTTCAAGGACGGTGTGCTTGAGATCACCGCTCCTGAGGTTGAAGGCACCAAACCTAAAGAGTGTAAAGTGCCGATCGAGTCGTAACGAATTAAAATAATCTGACATGCAGCGGCTCCGAGATACCGAAACTCGGAGCCGTTTTTGTTTTATAAGTATCAGTTGTCAGACAAGTTGTGTTGACGTTAGCGTATAGAGTCGTGGTTAAGCGGCAATTCTTTTGTTCTCCCTGTTGACTTTTGCGAAAAATATAATTAAAATCGAGTTGGTCACGTGACAGTGTAGTCGCGTGCTTGGTAATAGCCGTGTCAGAAAGGCAGCGAAGCCTCTCCGATATCCAGGGTCGGGGAGGCTTTTTTGTGTTTTCTGGCGGATATTCTAAGCATGACTAAGCATAGAAGCAAAAAAGGAGGCAAAGTTGCGGAATATGGCTGGTAATACACACGACAAGCCTAATCCTTTTGCAATGGCGCAGTCTCAGCTTGATAAAGCTGCGGCGAAGATTGGTCTGGAACCGGGCGTTCATGCGTTCCTTAGGGAGCCTATGAAAGAATTCCATGTCACACTGCCTGTCAAGATGGATGACGGCAAGGTAAAAGTATTCAAGGGATTCAGAGTTCAGTATAACGATGCTCGGGGACCAAACAAGGGCGGAATACGCTATCACCCAGAAGAAACAATCGACACTGTTCGGGCACTTGCTGCCTGGATGACCTGGAAGTGTGCGGTTGTAGATATTCCTTTAGGCGGCGGCAAGGGAGGGATTATATGCGATCCCAAGAGCATGTCTACCGCCGAGCTTGAGCGGCTGAGCCGCGCTTATGCGCATGCAATTTCAGCTGCGATAGGTCCGGAGAAAGACATCCCTGCGCCCGACGTCTATACCACGCCTCAGATAATGGGCTGGATGATGGACGAGTACTCGAAAATTAGAGGCTACTACTGTCCGGGCGTAATAACCGGCAAACCTCTTTCCATCGGCGGCTCTGAAGGGCGCGGCGATGCTACAGCGCGCGGGGCTGCCTACACGGTAAGAGAAGCCGCGGCGCATCTTGGTATAGATCTCAAGCAGGCAACCTGTGCGATTCAGGGTTTTGGAAATGCCGGTCAGTATGCTGCCATACTATTCAATGAGCTGTTAGGCTGTCGAATCGTTGCTGTGAGTGATACTAAGGGCGGCGTTTACAGCGAAAAAGGAATAGACCCGCATGTTGCGGTAGAGTACAAGATGAAAAATGGCACGATAGTAGGAATGCCCGGCACTCGTCCTATCACAAACAACGAACTTCTCGAGCTCAGCGTTGATGTATTGGCTCCTTCGGCTATAGAAGAAGTTATTACTGCTGATAACGCTGGCAGTCTGCGTGCTAGAATAATAGCCGAGCTTGCAAACGGGCCTACTACTCCGGAAGCTGATGAGATTCTGTATAACAAAGGTATATTTGTTATACCCGATTTCCTGTGCAACGCCGGCGGTGTTACTGTTTCCTACTTTGAGTGGGTTCAGAACATAACCGGATTGTACTGGGAAGAGTCTGAAGTGCATGCGCGGCTTGATAAGAAGATGACAAGAGCGTTCCATGACGTTTTGTCAACTTCGGTAAAAGAGAACGTAGATATGCGCACTGCCGCTTACATCGTTGCCGTTCGACGCGTTGAACAGGCAATGAGAGACAGGGGCTGGGTGTAAGTAAGATAGTTATTAGTGGGTGATAGTTTTTTAATTTGGCGCCGGAATTATCCGGCGCTTTTTTCATTACTGCGGCAAACATGGTATAGTTTTTGATACTGAAAGGTTTGTTTTCCCAGTGATGATTAATGGTTCGATTGATATTGCCGATTCTGAGATACATATTTGGTTGGTTGAGCTGGATAAATTGAATTCGGGCGGCAGGCGGTTGGAAGATCTTCTGCCGGATGATATTCTGCTGAAAGCCGCTCGCCGCCGTACCGACGAGGCGCGCTCAAGATATTTAGCCGCACAGGCTTCGCTTAGGATAGTGCTGTCGCAATATCTTGGCGCTGACCCTACGAATATAATTTTGGATTACTCTGCCAAAGGCAAACCGTTTATCCCCTACAGCACTTTGGGTTTCAATCTTTCAGACTCTGGTGGATTGGCTGCTGTTGCTGTTGCAAGTAAAGAGAGAGTGGGAGTGGATATCGAGCAGATAAGGCAGGATTTTGACTGTTTGAGAATTGCGCGAAGACGGTTTAGAGCTGAAGAAACGGATTTTCTAAGCGCTTTCGCCGGTGATAGGCTGATTAGAGAATTCTTTCGACTTTGGGTGCGCAAAGAGGCGTATCTAAAAGCAGTTGGCAGCGGGATATCAGGAGGATTGGACTGCCGTGTGGATGAAGTCGAAGGATGGACTATAGCCAACATTGACGTTGGGGACGCATTCGCAGCCGCCTTTGCAGTCAGCTCGTCGCAAATTGTTCCAAAACTGTTTTCACTTATGTGAGTTTGTAGAACATTGTGCTAAAATACGAGCATACAATTCCAGTCAGCAGCCAAGGAGACATGTTATGACCGATCAGATTAAGCAAATGGCGGCTAGAATCAAAGAACTTCGCGAAGTCTCCGGAGTATCTATTGAATCTTTTTCAAAGTCGCTTGGTATCCCAGTTGAAACTGTAAAATCCTACGAAGAAGGCGAATGCGATATTCCAGTCAGCTTCCTATATCAAATAGCGAATTTATTTAACGTAGAGCTTACGGCGATTCTAACTGGTGAAAACCCTAGACTGCATACATACTCGCTTGTGAGAAAAGGCAGAGGCGTGAGTGTGGAGCGGCGCAAAGCCTATGCTTATCAAAGCTTGGCGTATAATTTTGCGCGCAAACGTGCGGAAGTGTTCTTGGTAACTGTTGAGCCGAAAGGCGAAGACGCTCAAATAGAGCTGAACTCGCACCCTGGTCAGGAATTTAACTATGTATTGAGCGGCAGACTGAGAGTTAAAATCGGAGGAAGCGACCTTGTTCTCGAAGCAGGAGATTCGCTTTACTTTGATTCGCATCATCCGCATGGAATGGCTGCGCTGGACAACAAGCCGGCTGAGTTTCTGGCGGTGATTCTTTAGCACGCACAAAGGAGTGTATGGATGATTGAAAGATATGTAACAGACTTGAATTTCTCTTCGTATGAGGACTTCAAGGCGCGTTTTCGCATTGTGGTTCCAGAGCGCTTTAACTTTGCTTTCGATGTTGTTGACGAATTTGCGCGAACCAATCCTGATAAGCTTGCAATTGTCTGGTGCAGCGATACAGGCGATTCAGCCCAATTTACATTTCGCGAGGTGTCAGAATATAGCAGCCGCGTAGCTAACTGGCTTGTCTCGTTGGGGGTTAAAAAAGGCGATCCAGTTATGCTTATTCTAAAGCGTCGGTATGAGTTTTGGATGGCGCTTATTGCGCTGCATAAGATCGGAGCAGTTGCTATTCCCGCCACGCATCTTTTGACCGCAAAAGATATCATCTACCGTAACAACGCCGCCGATATCAAGATGATCATAGCCGCAGACGATGTGCGTGTGTTAGATTCTGTTGACGCGGCGCAGGCTGAATCACCAAGCCTTGCGCACAAAGCAGTTATACGCATGGAACGCTCTGGGTGGTATTCGTTCAGCTCGGAGATAGAAAAATTTTCTCCTGTGTTCGATCCACCCGCTGGAAGCGCCGCGCCTAAGAACGACGATACACTGCTTATCTACTTTACTTCCGGCACGACAGGAATGCCTAAGATGGTTAGACATAATTATACTTATCCGCTTGGGCATATCCTTACCGCAAAGTTTTGGCAGAACTGCCGAGATAATGGTCTGCATCTAACACTAGCTGATACGGGGTGGGCGAAAGCCGCGTGGGGAAAAATATACGGACAATGGATATGCGGCAGTGCTGTTTTTGTATATGATTACGAAGGAAAGTTTGACCCCAAAGCACTGCTGCAGGTGGTTCAGGATTATGGTGTTACTACGTTCTGCGCTCCAACTACGGTGTTTCGGTTCATTGCTCAAGAGGATTGTTCAAAATACGACTTCAGCCGATTAGAGTATTGCGTAACTGCCGGTGAGCCTCTTTATCCTGAGGTGTATCAAGGTTTTCTTGTCGCAACAGGACTTAAACTTATGGAAGGTTTTGGTCAAACCGAAACAGTAATCCAGGTAGGTAACTGGCCTTGGATGGAGCCGAAACCTGGCTCTATGGGGCTTCCATCGCCTGGGTGGGATATTGATATAGTAGATGAGAATGGCCGATCTTGTGAAGTCGGCGAAGAAGGACAGATAGTAGTTCGCACAGATAAAGGTGTTCCTGCGGGGATGTTCTGCGACTACTACCGCGACCCCGATCTTACAAATAAGATGTGGCATGATGGAATTTACTATACTGGAGACGTCGCGTGGCGAGATGAAGACGGCTACTATTGGTACGTTGGCCGCAACGATGACATGATCAAAAGTTCCGGATATCGGATAGGTCCTTTCGAGGTCGAGAGTGCGTTGATGGAGCATCCAGCGGTGCTCGAATGCGCCATTACGGGAGTGCCAGATGAACTGCGCGGACAGGTTGTGAAAGCCACTATTGTGCTTTCAGAAGGCTATGAGCCGTGCGATGAGCTTGTAATAGAGCTGCAAAACCACGTGAAAAGTGTTACGGCGCCGTATAAATACCCGCGTATTATAGAGTTTGTTGACCAGCTTCCGCGCACCATAAGCGGCAAGGTCAGGCGAGTAGAAATACGCTCCCGCGACAAGGCAAAAGAGCTTCCACCGCTTACCCCCGACTAATCAAGTTAGATCGTTAGTTACAAGAATGGCTGCAGCAGTCACTTGCTGCAGCCATTTTCTGTAATGATGTGATATCCAAACTATCTCAGCTTACTTATATCCAGCAAGTCTTCCTCATCTATAGGCAGCTTGTTTCCTAGATATGTATCCACAACAAGAACTACTCGTCCGTTTGGAAAGTCTGGGTGCGCCGCGCTTAGGTAACCGATAACCTGTTCCGAGTGATTTTTGATCCCAAGTTTCTTCGCCTCTGGGCGTACGGGTATCATTTTCAGATATGCTTCATATGCCTCTGGGCGTAAAAACAATAGGTCGCGTGTCTGACTGCCGCGTTTATATCTCACCACTGCTGCCATCTCACGCGGCCATATGAACCAGTTGAGCTGATTGTTTAACCGCGTATCCTTCTGGTCAGACTTTTCAATCCCATAAGGCTGCAGACTCATTCCCTCTTTCTCACCAGACAAATCGAACAACATCTCGTTCGTAACTTTGAGAGTCTTGTAGCCAGTGATAGCACGTAGATCTTCTTCGGTTAACTGAGGAAGAAGAGTAGTATAATCATCGGCAACGTCCTGCCATTTATAAGTCTTGGGCGATTTTGCATCAATTGTTGGTTGAACCGGCATCTTGAAGTTGTAAGGCTTGTTTGATTGATATTTCAATCCAAGAACTTGACGATTATACATATCGCATATTCGAACCGAGAATCCCCACTGATCAGGTCTAGGATCTGAGTAATACCAAACATCCGCATGCTGCATGTTTGTAACTTGAACTGTTAGCTCGTTCCAGCCTTCTTCCAGCATTACGCCTTTAGCTGTTTGATCTTTCTCCTTTGCATCTTGGAACATGGCTACAGCCCAATAATTTCCTTTGTGTATGAGTCTGCCATTCAACCAAATACGGATGTTATCATCAGCTCCGATCCACATCCTAACCTTCTGTTTTTTAGGCGAGTACACATAGGTTCTCGCAAACACATATGAGTTTTTCGAAGCATCCGGCCAAGTTGATTTTAGGTTCACATAGCCATCCTCGACTTTTGGCGTAACAGTAGGCAGGTCCTTAGGGAGTTCGGCCGCTGCAGCCGCTGCTCGAGTAGAAGTAACCCAGTTGTTGATATAGGTTTGATCGCTTTCGGAAAACCGTTCAGCTGGTAAATCCGGACATAGTGACACAGGTGTCCAAGCCAACCAATCGGTGATATATGGAGTTGCGGCGGGATCACTGCCGCGCACATATCTGTACATCCCTGGGGTCATATAGTAGCGGTTGCACGAATGGTGCCCCATACCCATGCTCGAAACTGGCTGAAACCCACACGAATCCGAAGCATGAGTCAC
>Ga0101944_10007068_pt1 | contig 11472 bp, 6 predicted proteins | sample DewCreD2012metaG_FD_75245 | JGI IMG/M metagenome (GOLD analysis project Ga0101944, IMG submission 75245) | Hot spring sediment bacterial and archeal communities from British Columbia, Canada, to study Microbial Dark Matter (Phase II) - Dewar... ... | reverse complement strand
GCAAGGGCAATGTGGCGGGCATCGAAACCGTGCAGGTGGAATGGACCAAGGATGAGGCAGGCCGCTTTGCGCCGCGTGAAATTCCGGGCAGTGAGCAGGTTCGCCCGGTGCAGTTGGTTTTGCTGGCAATGGGCTTTTTAGGGCCAGAAGATACCATCCCCAACGCCCTGGGCCTGGAGCGCGATGCCCGTTCGAACGTCAAAGCCGATAGCGTTCGCTTTGCCACCAACCTGCCGGGCGTATTCGTGGCTGGCGATATGCGGCGCGGGCAAAGCCTGGTTGTGTGGGCCATTCACGAAGGCCGCGCCGCCGCCCGTGAGTGCGACCGCTACCTGATGGGCGAAACGGTGCTGCCATGACAAATGACAAATGATGAATGGTGAATGATGAATGCAGTGCTTGTTCTTGAAGATGGCACAGTGTTAACCGGTCAGGCCTTTGGCGCGCAAACCGATGCCGTGTTCGAACTGGTCTTCAATACCAGCATGACCGGCTACCAGGAAATTTTGACCGACCCCTCGTATCGCGGTCAGGGGGTTTTGTTTACCGTGTCGCATATTGGAAACGTTGGAATTAACCTGGAAGATGACGAATCGGCAGCCCCGCAGGTTTCGGCGGCGGTGATTCGTTCACTCAGCCCGGTCGTCTCGAATTGGCGGGCGGCGCTTTCGCTATCCGATTGGCTGGCGCGGCACGGCGTCCCCGGTATCAGCGGCGTTGATACGCGCTTTCTTACCCGCAAACTGCGCGATGGCGGCACGCAAAAAGCTGCGCTCTCGACCAAAGGCACGTCTCCCGAAGCACTGCTCCAACTGACGCGCGAATGGCCCGGCCTGGATGGGCGCGACATGGTGCGCGAAGTCACCTGCCCGGAGCCGTACCACTGGAGCGGGGATGAAGGCAGTCGGTGGGTCAAATCAGTAACCAGTAATCAGTTATCAGTGAACAGTCGGCCACCGTCCATCGTGGCGTATGATTTTGGAATTAAGGAAAATATCCTCCGTCACCTGGCTTCCTACGGCGCAAAGGTGACCGTCGTCCCGGCGGATACGAGCGCGAAAGAGGCTCTGGCGCTCAAACCCGATGGGATTTTCCTCTCTAACGGCCCCGGCGACCCAGCCGGGCTGCCTTACGCCGTCGAAGCAGTGCGCGAACTCATCGAAAGCGGCATACCGATTTTTGGAATTTGTCTCGGACATCAATTGATTGGTCGTGCCTTGGGAGCGGAAACGCACCGGCTAAAGTTTGGCCATCACGGCGGGAATCATCCTGTCCAGCACTTGCCGACCGGCGCGGTGCTGATTACTGCTCAAAACCACAATTACTGCGTCACCCCCGGCGACCTGAACCCGGACGAGGTCGAAATCACCTACAAGAGCCTGAACGATGACTCGCTGGAGGGGATGCGGCTCAAGCACAAACCGGTGCTGAGCGTCCAGTTCCATCCCGAGGCCGCGCCGGGCCCGCACGATGCGCACGATATTTTCGCGGAATTCTTTGGAATGATGAAGAATTCAATATGAAAACCATCCTCATCCCCGGCTCCGGCCCCATCGTGATTGGACAGGCCGCTGAATTTGATTACTCTGGCACGCAGGCGGTCAAGGCCTTGCGCTCCAAAGGCTATCGCGTGGTGCTGGTCAACTCGAACCCGGCCACCATCATGACCGACCCCGAAATTGCCGATGCGACTTACATCGAACCCCTGACGCCCGAAGCGTTGGAAGCCATCATCGCCCAGGAGCGGCCCGATGCCATGCTGCCGACCGTCGGCGGGCAGACCGGGCTGAACCTGGCGCTGGCGCTCTCCGAAAACGGCGTGCTGCAAAAGTATGGCGTGCAGTTGATTGGCGCAAACCTGAAGGCCATCAAATCTGCCGAAGACCGCCTCTTGTTCCGCGAGACCATGAAACAGGCCGGCATTCCCGTTCCGCGCGGGGGGGCGGCCTATTCGCTGGCCGAGGCCGAAGCGCTCGTTCGGGAAACTGGCTATCCGGTTCTCGTCCGCGCTTCATTTGCCATGGGCGGCACCGGCGCTTCGTGGGTGTACGAACCCGCCGAACTGCCCGAAGCCGTCCGCAAGGCCATCTCCGAATCGCCCATCGGCCAGGCCTGGCTGGAAGAATCCGTCCTCGGCTGGAAGGAATACGAGCTGGAAGTAATGCGCGACCGGGCCGATAACTTTGTCGTCGTTTGCTCTATCGAAAATCTCGACCCGATGGGCGTTCACACTGGCGACAGCATTACCGTCGCCCCGTCTCAGACTCTCACCGACCGTGAGTATCAGGTGCTGCGCGACCTGGCGCGGCGCGTCTTGCGCGCGGTCGGCGTCGAAACTGGCGGCTCTAACGTCCAGTTTGGCGTCGACCCCAAAACCGGGCGGGTGGTGGTGATTGAGATGAATCCGCGCGTCAGCCGCTCGTCGGCGCTGGCCAGCAAGGCCACCGGCTTCCCGATTGCCAAAATTGCTGCGCTGGTGGCGGTCGGCCACACCCTCGATGAAATCACCAACGACATCACCGGCCAGACCAAAGCCTCCTTCGAGCCGTCGCTCGATTACGTTGTGGTCAAAATTCCACGCTGGGCCTTCGAGAAATTCCCCGGCGTGGACCCCACCCTGGGGCCGCAAATGAAATCGGTTGGAGAAGTGATGGCGCTGGGGCGGACTTTCCCCGAAGCGCTGAACAAGGCGATTCAATCTCTGGAAATTGGGGTGGATGCGCTGGATGGGAGCGGCCCCAGCCGCAGCCTGCCCGCCGCGCCGGAGACATTGGCCTCGCTCAAAGTTCCCACCGCCGACCGGCTCTTTCGCGTTTACCGCGCTATTCGGCAGGGGATAGATTTGGCAGACATCAGCCGCGTGACGGGCTACGACCTGTGGTTTTTAGCGCAGATGAAAGAAATTGCGAATTGTGAGTTACGAATTGCGAATTGCGAGGCGGGTGAGCTCAAATCGGTTTTGCTTACCGCCAAGCAGATGGGCTTCGCAGATTCCCACCTGGCCCGCCTCATTAATTCATCATTCGTCACTCATCATTCATCATCTGAAGTGCGCCGGTTGCGCCAATCCCTCGGCATTCTCCCCACCTTCCAGCGCGTAGATACCTGCGCAGCGGAGTTCGAAGCGCAAACGCCGTATCTTTATAGCGCCTACGAAATGGACGATGAATCCAGGCCCACCGACCGCCAGAAAATCTTGATTTTGGGCGGCGGGCCAAACCGAATTGGGCAGGGCATTGAGTTCGATTACTGTTGCTGTCAGGCTGCTTTTGCCCTTTCTGCGATGGGTTACGAAACCATCATGTACAACTGTAACCCTGAAACCGTCTCGACCGATTACGACACCGCCGACCGTCTGTACTTCGAGCCATTGACGTTGGAGCATGTCTTGAATGTCATCGAGCGCGAGCGGCCAATTGGCGTAATTGTCCAGTTCGGCGGGCAGACTCCGCTCAACCTGGCGGCGGGACTAAAAGCCGCCGGGGTCAACATCCTCGGCACCTCTCCCGATGCGATTCAATTGGCCGAAAACCGCGAGGCATTCGCGCAACTGCTCTCGCGGTTGGAAATTCCCCAGCCGGAGCATGGAATCGCCCGTTCGCTGGAAGAAGCTCGCGAAGTGGCAGCGCGAGTCGGGTATCCCGTTCTCGTTCGGCCCTCCTTTGTGTTGGGCGGGCGGGCAATGGCCCTGGTCGAGAGCGAAGCCCAGTTGGCGGGGTTCATCCAAAAAGCGATGGAGGCCGCGCCCGGACAGCCTATTTTGATAGACCGCTTTTTAGAAGACGCTTTCGAAATTGATGTGGATGCCCTTGCCGACGGCGAGCGCGTGGTGATTGGCGCGGTAATGCAGCACATCGAGGAAGCAGGCGTCCATTCGGGCGATGCAGCCTGCGTGCTGCCGCCCTACAAAGTCAGCGCCTATCACCTGGGGATTATGCGCGAGTACACCGAGCAGTTGGGGCTGGCGCTGGGCGTGCGCGGGCTGATGAACGTCCAGTTTGCGCTGAAGGACGAGGTGGTGTATGTGCTGGAGGTCAACCCGCGCGCCTCGCGCACGGTTCCATACGCGAGCAAGGCCACCGGGCTAAACCTGGCCTACCTGGCTGCGCAAGTGATGGCCGGGCGCACGCTGGCGGAACTGGGCGTGACGGAGGAGCCGCGCGTGGATGGATTTTTCGTCAAGGAGGCGGTGCTGCCTTTCAAGAAGCTGCCTGGCTCCAGCGTGCTGCTCGGCCCTGAAATGCGCTCTACGGGCGAGGTGATGGGTCATGCCGCGCATTTTGGTCATGCCTTTGCCAAATCGCAGGTGGCGGCTGGCATGCCCCTGCCGCAAGGCGGCGCGGCGCTCATCAGCGTCAACGACTACGACAAAAGCGCCGGTCTGAAAATTGCCCGCGACCTGCACCGAATGGGCTTTCGCCTGTACGCGACGCCCGGCACCGCAGATTTTTTCCGCAAGGTTGGGCTGCCGGTCGAGACGGTTAAAAAATTCGCCGATGGTTCGCCGCACACGGTGGACCTGATTCGCGGCGGGCAGGTGCAACTGGTCGTCAACACCCCGCTTGGCCTGCACGCCCATGCCGACGGAGCGGAAATTCGCGCGGCGGCGATTGCCATGAACATCCCGTTGCTGACGACGCTCTCGGCGGCGATGGCAGCGGTGGCGGCCATCCGCGCGCTGGGGGAGAATGCGTTGAAGTATCGCAGTTTGCAGAGTCACTTCAGGAAGGCCAAAATCTAAAACCAGTACACGGATTTCACGGATTGGACGGATTTTTGCGGATTTCTCTAAGGATTTTCCGTGAGAATCTGCAGTCCCCGTGTAATCTGTGCGCAAAAAGGAAAAAATTATGGACATTATCGGCATTGAAAACAAACATACGTCTGGCCTATACACCAAACAAAACTTTGCCATTGTGCGCGGGCAGGGCGCGACGCTCTGGGACTCGGATGGCAACGAGTATATTGATTGCTCCTCGGGGCATGGGGTGGCGAATTTAGGCCACGCTCATCCCAAAGTGGCGGCGGCGGTGGCAGAACAGGCTGCAAAACTGGTCACGCTGTTCGAGACCTTCCCCAATGACCAGCGCGCGGCCTTGATGGAAAAACTAACTGCCCTGACCCCTGGCCTGGAGCGCGTTTTCTTTTGCAACTCTGGTACTGAATCCATCGAAGCGGCTATTAAGTTTGCGCGCCTTTCGACCGGCCGCACCGGAATTATCGCCGCAATGCGCGGCTTTCACGGACGCACGCTGGGCGCGCTCTCGGCCACCTGGAACAAGAAATATCGCGAGGCCTTCGAGCCGCTTGTCCCAAATTATAGCCATGTCTCGTACAACAACATTGCCGCTCTCGAAAAGGCAATCACCGACCAGACCGCTGCCGTCATCTTGGAAGTTGTGCAAGGCGAAGGCGGAGTGTACCCGGCAGACCCGGCTTACCTGCAAGCGGCGCGCCAGCTCTGCGCCGAACGCGGCGCGCTGCTGGTCATTGATGAAGTACAAAGCGGCTTTGGGCGCACCGGCAAGATGTTCGCCTATCAGCATTATGACATCGTTCCCGATATGCTATGCGTCGCCAAATCGCTGGCGGGTGGGATTCCCATGGGCGCGGTGCTGCTCGGCCCGGCGGTCAAAAATCTCGGCCCGGGGCTGCACGGCTCGACCTTTGGCGGCAATCCGCTCTCGTGCGCGGCGGCGGTCGCGGCATTGACCGCTATTCAGGAAGAGAACTTGCCCCAGCAGGCTGCTGAAAAGGGCGAATACCTGAAAGAGAAACTCCGCGCCCTCAACCTGCCGATTGTGCGCGAAGTGCGCGGATTGGGGCTGATGGTCGGAATCGAACTGAAACAGAAGGTCGCGCCGTACATCAAGGCGTTGCAGGAAAAGCGGATTATTGCGCTGAACGCCGGGCTGACGACCATCCGCCTGCTGCCGCCGCTGGTAATCACTTATGAGCAGCTGGATGCGGTCGTGACGGCGCTGGCGGAAGTGCTTTCAACGGATTTTGAAGCGGATAAAGCGGAGCAAGCAGAGCAAGTGGATAAACGGAATCAAGTGGATGAGTGACACCCTGATTGGTCTCGTCTCGCAATACAGTCCCTCCGGGCAGGAGCGTGGGGCGGTGGAGTGGCTGGTGGGGCGCATGAGGGCGCTTGGCTATGCCGATGCGTTTATAGATGGCGCGGGAAATGCCGTTGGCGTGATGGGCGATGGCCCGCGGCAGGTGATTTTGCTGGGGCATATTGATACCGTGTCGGGGGAGATACCGGTTTCCCTCACCCCTAGCCCCTCTCCCGAAGGGAGAGGGGAGTTATACGGTCGGGGTTCTGTAGATGCCAAAGGCCCGCTGGCCTGTTTTACCGATGCGGTGGCGCGGGTAGGCGCGGTGGATGGCTGGCAGTTCGTGGTCATCGGCGCGGTAGAAGAAGAGCGCGATTCGGACGGAGCACGCTTTGTGGTGGATAAGTACAAGCCAGATTTTGCCATTATCGGCGAACCGAACCGCTGGGACCGCGTGGCGCTGGGCTACAAAGGCAGCGCCTGGGCCGAAATCGCTGTTCGGCGTGAGCAAAGTCACACTGCCAGCGGTGAGCAGACAGCGGCAGAAGCAGCGGTGGAGGCCTGGCTGGCAATTCGCGCCTTTTCTGATGCGTATAACCAAGAAAAACAACGCGCCTTCGATAAAATCCTGCCGACGCTGCGCAACATCGAGGCCGGGCAGGATGACTTCGCGCAGTGGGCGCGCTTGAGCGTGGGAGTCCGTTTGCCGGTGGAGATGAATCCGGAGCAGTGGTATCTTGAATTGGAGAAAATCCTAAAGGTTTTTGAAACCTTTAGGATTTCGGTTGAACGGGTGGGCTATGCTGTTCCGGCCTGGGGATGCGAGAAAAACACCCCGCTGGTACGCGCCCTGTTGAGCGGAATCCGCAGTCAGGGCGGCACGCCGTCTTTTGTCTATAAAACCGGAACCGCTGACTTGAACATCGTCGCCCCGGTTTGGCAGTGCCCGGCGGTTGTGTATGGCCCAGGCGACTCGGCGCTCGACCACACGCCGAATGAGCATATCTCGTTGGATGAGTACGCCAGGGCGGTGGATGTGCTGGCGGCGGCACTGCAGAACTTGGTTAAGAATGCGTAAACTGGCTGAATTTTGGCGCATTTTACCCTTGACGTATGCGAAAATAAGCCTATAATCGGGCGAAATATCCAAAGCCTATGTCTACACATCTGCTGTCCCTCTCCCTTATCGTCGTTATTCTTTCGGTCCTTATTATTAAGGACCTAAATGTGGTTGGGATGGCAGCGGTGAGAGTGAAGTAAACTCGCAAACCGAACCTGGAAGCAGAGAGCCGCCCAACCACAAAGGGCGGCTCTTTTTGTACCCAAACGCCCCCGCGTTTTTTGCGGAAAGGAAGCCAGCATGTTTTTTGCGCAAGCGTTTGACATCGTCATTCTCCTGGTCATTGTCCTCCTCCTTATTGGGAGGGAGCGACCGATTGTGGTTGGATGAGCGCAGGAGCGTGACTGAAAGACAGGCACACCTACTCGAAAACGAGAGCCGCCCAATCACACAGGGCGGCTCTTTTTACTACCTCACCCTGGTCTCGATACGGGCTAATCCCTACTCGATCATCGAATATCGAAAGGAAATTATGCGTTCAGATACCGTCAAAAAAGGTTTCGATAAAGCCCCCCACCGCGCCCTGCTGCGCGCAACCGGGCTAAAGGACGAAGATTTCAGCAAGCCCTTTGTGGCAATTGTCAATTCGTATGTGGATGTCGTGCCGGGGCATGTTCATTTGCAGGAATTTGGCAAAATTGTCAAAGAAGCGGTGCGGGCGGCGGGGGCCGTGCCGTTCGAATTCAACACGATTGGCGTGGATGATGGGATTGCAATGGGACACGCGGGTATGAAATATTCATTGCCCTCGCGTGAATTAATCGCCGATTGCGTGGAGACGATGATCGAGGCCCACCGTTTCGACGCGATGGTGTGTATCCCCAATTGCGACAAAATTGTGCCGGGAATGCTGCTCGCTGCCATGCGGGTCAACATTCCCGCCATTTTTATCTCCGGCGGCCCCATGGCAGCCGGAAAAACCCCCGAAGGCGAAACGATTGACCTGATTTCGGTCTTTGAAGGCGTGGGCGCGTTTTCGGCGGGGAAAATTGACGAGGCGCGGCTGACCACGCTGGAGCGCTTTGCCTGTCCCTCGTGCGGCTCTTGCTCTGGCATGTTCACTGCCAATTCGATGAACTGTCTGATGGAAGCCCTGGGGATTGCCCTGCCGTTCAACGGTTCGGCTCTGGCAAAGACCGCCGAGCGCGAAGCCCTGGCGCGCAAGGCCGCCGCGCAAATTATGACGCTCATCGAGCGCGACATTAAACCGCGCGACATCGTGACCGCCGAAGCAATTGATGATGCCTTTGCGCTGGATATGGCAATGGGCGGCTCGACCAATACCGTGCTGCACACGCTGGCGCTGGCGCACGAGGCCGGGGTGGAGTATCCGCTCTCGCGCATTAACGCCGTTTCGGATAAAGTGCCGCACTTGTGCAAGGTTAGCCCCTCGGGCAAATGGCACATGGAAGATGTTCACCGCGCGGGTGGAATTCCGGCCATTTTGAACGAAGTTCAGCGCAGCACAGGGATTTTGCATTTCGACCGGGTTACGGTATCTGGCGTTAGCCTGGGAGAATCCATCAAGGGTTGTGAAATCAAGGACGACGCAGTGATTCGCCGTTACGAAAATGCTCATTCCAAACGCGGCGGTCTGGCGATTTTATTTGGCAACCTGGCTCCGCATGGCGCGGTGGTCAAAACTGCTGGCGTCGTGCCTGAAATGATGACCTTCTCTGGCCCGGCGCGCATTTACGAGAGCCAGGATGATTGCCTGCGCGGCATTTTGGCGCGCGAAGTGCAGCCCGGCGATGTGGTCGTTGTTCGCTACGAAGGCCCCAAGGGCGGGCCGGGAATGCAGGAAATGCTCTCGCCAACTTCAGCCATCATGGGGCAGGGCCTGGGCGACAAGGTGGCGCTGATTACCGATGGACGGTTTAGCGGCGGCACGCGCGGGGCCTGCATTGGGCATGTTTCGCCTGAAGCGGCGGCAGGCGGCCCAATTGCCGCCCTCGAAAACGGCGACCTGATTGAGATTGACTTAAATGCCCGAACGTTGAACGTCCGCCTGAGCGAGGAAGAAATCCAAAAGCGATTAGCGGCCCTGCCGCCTTTCCGCAGCAAGGCGGTCAGCAAATGGCTCAAGCGGTATTCGTATTTTGTCACCAGCGCGGATACGGGCGCAATTTTGGCAACGGATGTTTGAATCGAATAACCGGATAACCGAAAAACCGGACAACCGGACAAAAAACAGGAGAGAGAAATTATGAAATTATCAGGCGCAGAAATATTGTGGGAATGCCTGGTGCGCGAGGGCGTGGAGGTAGTGTTTGGCTACCCTGGCGGGGCCAACATGCCAATTTACGACGCCATGCTCAATTATCCTGTTCATCATGTGTTGGTGCGGCATGAGCAGGGCGCGGCGCACATGGCAGATGGATACGCCCGCGCTTCGGGCAAGGTTGGCGTGGCGATGGCGACTTCAGGGCCGGGGGCGACCAACCTGGTGACGGGCATTGCCACGGCGATGATGGATTCGTCGCCGGTGGTCTTTATCACCGGTCAGGTGGCGGCGCACCTGATTGGCGGCGACGCCTTCCAGGAAACCGATGTTACCGGCATTACCCTGCCGATTACTAAGCACAACTACCTGGTAACGCGCCCCGATGAAATTGCCGAAGTGGTGCGCGAGGCTTTTTACATCGCCCGCAGCGGACGCCCCGGCCCGGTATTGATTGACATTTGCAAAAACGCGCAGATTGAAAAGACAGAGTTCGTTTATCCCGAAGAAGTGCGGCTGCCGGGCTATAAACCGCCCCTGCACGCTCCAAAATCTGACCTGGAGAAGGCGGTACGGCTAATCGAAAAGGCCAAACGCCCGGTCATTCTGCTTGGGCATGGAGCCATTATCTCTGGGGCCGAGGAAGTCATTCAGCATTTCGCCGTCAAAACCCATACGCCGGTGGCAATGACGCTGCTGGGGTTGGGCGCGTTCCCGGCCTCGCACCCGCTTTCGCTAGGCATGATGGGAATGCACGGCGAGGCGCATTGCAATCTTGCCATCCAGAACGCTGACCTTTTGCTGGCCTTTGGGATGCGTTTCGATGACCGCGTGACCGGCACGCTCAAGACGTATGCCCCGAACGCCCGCAAAATTCATGTCGAAATCGACCCGTCGGAAGTTCACAAAAACGTCAAAGCGGATGTGGCGTTGGTGGGTGACTTGAAAACCGTCGTCACCGACCTGATTCCACTGGTGGACGAATACGAACATGACGAGTGGCTTCAGCAAATTGCCGAATGGAAAGCCGATGGCGATGCCCGCTCGATTATGTTCTGGCCGGATGATGGGAAACTGTACGTGGCGCACCTTGTCCATGATTTGTGGGAAGCGACCGGCGGTGGGGCGATTATCACGACGGATGTCGGCCAGCACCAGATGTGGTCGGCGCAGTATTACTTCCTCGAAAAACCCAATCGCTGGATTACCTCCGGCGGGGCCGGGACGATGGGCTTTGGCCTGCCCTCGGCCATTGGCGCCTGGTTCGCGCGCAAAGACCAGGAAATCTGGACGGTGGTCGGTGACGGCGGCTTCCAGATGACGGCGGCAGAATTGACAACCGCCGTGCAGGAAGGCGCGAACGTCAAAGTGGCGATTATGAACAATAGTTATCTGGGCATGGTGCGTCAGTGGCAGGAATTTTTCTTCGAGAAGCGCTATTCGGCGGTCAACATGCTTACTCCCGATTTTGTTAAGCTGGCCGAGGCGCATCGCGTTCCCGCGCGTCGGGTGACCCGCCCCGAGGAAGTGAAGGAAGCCATTGAATGGGCGCGGCAGACCGAAGGCCCGGTGGTTTTGGAATTCGTGGTCGAGCAGGAGGAGGCCGTCTACCCAATGGTTCCGGCAGGCGCGGCGCTCGATCAGATGTTGAGAAGGCCGGTGAGGCAGAAATAATTCAGGCCCTCACCCCGGCCCTCTCCCCAAGGGAGAGCGGGCAAGCTTCTTTCCCCCACTGGGGGAAGGGCTGGGGATGAGGGAGAATAGGAGAAAACCTATGCAATATACATTCATCACTCTTGTAGAAAACAAGCCTGGCGTGCTGAACCGCGTAGCGTCGTTGTTTCGCCGTCGAAATTTCAATATCGAATCGCTGGCGGTTGGGCGCACAGAGCGGCCTGATATTTCGCGCATGACCATCGTCATGGATTGTGAGGATGACACAGTTGCCCACAAAATCGAAGCGAATCTCTATAAACTGGTCAATGTGATTGATGTGCAGGATGTCAGCCGCCTGCCTGCCGTAACCCGTGACCTGGCGCTTATCAAGGTCAAGGCCGGGCCCGAGCAGC
>Ga0101944_10007067_pt1 | contig 11474 bp, 7 predicted proteins | sample DewCreD2012metaG_FD_75245 | JGI IMG/M metagenome (GOLD analysis project Ga0101944, IMG submission 75245) | Hot spring sediment bacterial and archeal communities from British Columbia, Canada, to study Microbial Dark Matter (Phase II) - Dewar... ... | reverse complement strand
TAACGTCAGTTCGGGATAAGAATCCTCATCTAAATTTTATGGTTTTCCTCGCGCAAAATCGCAAAGTGCGCAAAGAAAATAAAAAACTTGGCGGTCTTTGCGGCTTTGCGTGAAAAATTTTTAGCGAAATCAGGCTCGGCATCTTTATCCCGAATTCACGTTAATACAGGTTGGGAGAAAACATCCCGCAAATTAGGAAACAGCCCAATGATACTGGAGTCGTCATGAGTCATCATCCGCTCAATCTTGCCTTGCGCTTTTTCCTGGAACTCTACGCCCTGGTTGCGATGGGCGTTTGGGGCTGGCGGCAGGCCGATAGCCCGCTAAACCTGATTTTTGCAATCGGCATCCCGTTGGCGGCGGCCTTCTTGTGGGGCGCATTCCGCGTCGAAGGGGATGGCGGCAAACCGCTGGTGCGCGTCCCGGGTTGGGTGCGCCTTTCGCTCGAAATCGTCTTTTTTGGCTTTGCAGTCTGGGCGCAGGTCCAGGTTTCTCAACCCATTGGGTTCGTCTTTGGCGCCCTTGTACTGGGACATTATCTCATTTCGTATGACCGTATCCCCTGGCTGTTGAGGCGATAGCGAAAATTATGCCCACTGTAAAACGTAACCGCAAAAAACGCCCAATAGCCGTCACGCTCATCGCCTGGGCCATCTTCATCCTGTTTCTGGTGCGGCTCTACCAGGCCATTGAACCCTTGATCGATGCCGGGATTTTCGAAAACGGCTTGCGCGAGCCGCTTTTTGAAGGCTTTCAGTTCACTACCCAGGGCTGGGCCTTGTTCAACAGTGCAGCCTACGCTTTTTTGTCGATTAGCGGTCTTATTGTGCTTATCGCTTTCTTGCGCATGAAGCGTTGGAGTTGGATTGTGTTGATGGTCTGGACGGCCATCTCGCTCACAATTACCCTGCTCGACTATTTCTACGACCAGCCCAACTACATCGTCATGGCCTCCGACACCTTCATCGCCCTGGCCCTCAACCAGGCCGATGTCCAGCGCATTTTTAGAATCAGGACGGACCCCGGTGAACGACTCGATTGACCGCCCCCGCATGCCCGCCGACGCTTCCGATTTTGGCCTGTTGCGCCGCTTCGAGCCGGTGCTGATGTTCACACGCGGAGAAAAATTCTACCCGACCGATGTCGAGACCTACGCGCGCGAATCCAGCCTGTGGTCGCACGCGCCCGAAAGCCCCCGCAGCCAGGGCGAGTGGGGCGGGCGCGATACCCTGCTCGTGCCGCAGGGCGAACTCGATTTGCAAAAACTCATCGAACCGCGCCCGGCCCCCTTCGGCACGGTTCATTACCTGCGCTTCATCGAACCGCTCAGCCTGTCCGAAGCCGCCCTGGCCCTGGCGGAGCAGGCCCGCCTGAACGCCGAAAGCGACAACGTCTTCCACGCCGGGCTGGGGCGCCTGGCGCGCGGCGGCCTGCTCCCGCGCGTGGTCGATGCCCTGTTTTCGGCCTCCTTCCTGCTGCGCGGGCGCGTCCCGGCCGCCCTGGCGGCGGCGGCAGAAATTGCCTATCATCATATCCAGAAAGAAAATCCGCGCTACACCTACTACGGGCGCGTCGTGCGGCACAATGGCTGGACGGTGCTACAATACTGGTATTTTTACTGTTACAACAACTGGCGCTCCGGCTTCAACGGCGTCAACGACCACGAAGCCGATTGGGAACACGTTTCGATCTACCTCTACCAAGAAGGCGACCAACTTGTCCCCGAATGGTTGGCCTACGCCTCGCACGACTACAAAGGCGACGACCTGCGCCGCCGCTGGGACGACACCGACCAACTCGATTTCGTGGACGGCCACCCGGTCGTTTACGTCGGGGCCGGGTCGCACGCCTCCTACTTTCGCCCCGGCGAATACATGGCCGAAGCCCATCTCGACCTGCCCGGCTGGGTGCGGCGCGGCTTTGCGGTCTTCAGTCAGTTTTGGACGGAGACGTTGGGACAAAAGTCCTTCGACCCCTTCCGGATTCCCTTCGTGGACTATGTCCGGGGCGACGGCTTTTCCATCGGGACCGGCCAATCTGCGGCCTGGTCACCGGTGCTGGTGGATGATTCCACCCCCTGGGTCAGTCAATATCGCGGCCTGTGGGGACTCTTCGCCCGTGACCCCATCTCTGGCGAAAACGCCCCCGCCGGGCCAATGTACAACCGGGATGGCTCCCCGCGCGGCTCGTGGTACGACCCGCTCGGTTTTGCCGGGCTGGATAAGGTTCCCCCGCCCCCCCAAGCGTTGACCTTGCTGGAAGAAAACTGCGACAAACTGGCCGCGCGCCAGTCTGAACTCGACTGGCTGATTCCGCAAAAAGCCGGGGAGTTGCAGGCGCTCGGCATAAAATTGAAAGGGATGGAAGGCAACCCGCATCTCGCCAGGCAATATGCCGCCCTTGAAAAGGTCAAGGATGGATTGGGGGCCGAAGTCCGCGCCTTGCGGCGTGAGTTTTCGGAAAACGCTGCTCTGCTCGACGGCCTGACCAAACGCCTGGAGCGGCTGCGCCAGGGCATCCAGGATGACCCGCAGGCCCACATCCACCGCCTGGCAGAGCCGGTTGTCGCCGCGCAAATGCGCTTCGAGCGCGCCGCCCAGGCCTGGGCCGCCATCAGCCTGAGCCTGCTTTTATTCACGATTGCCGCGCTGATGGTTTTCAGCCCGGCTTACCTGGGAGCCGGGCTGGCAATCGCCACAATTCTGTTTCTGGTGGTCGAATCCATCTTGCGCGGGGCCTTTGTCGAGACGGTGACCGTCATCACCACCTTGCTGGCCGTCGTCAGCGCCGTGATATTGCTATTCCACTTCTGGTATTGGATATTCATCGCTCTGCTGCTTGCCACCGCCGTTTTCCTGATGGCGCAGCGGTTGCGGGAACTGGAATGAAAAACGACTTAAAACTCTTCGCGCTCCGCCCTCCAAAAAAGACCCCGCGCAAAGCGTAGGGGCTTTTTTTCCATCCCTAGCCATGGCTACCGAGACGCTGGAACTTTCCCAACCCCATCACCATCCTAAAGGTATAATCGAATCACTCATGGAGGCTGTTATGAAGCGTCGTTTCGTATTTCTTACCCTGGCACTTATCTTGATTCTCTCGCTGGCCTGCAACCTGAACCTGCCCGGCCTGCCCACCGCCACGCTGCCAGCGCCCAGCGCCACGCCTACCCCCACTGCCCTGCCGCTTCCCCCGGCCATTGTCGAGAGCGTGCCGCCGGTCGGCAGCCAAATCGGCCTCCAAACCCCGCTGACCATTTATTTTAGCGAGCCGATGGAGCGCGCCTCGGTCGAAGCCGCCCTGCGTTCGCCGGATACGTCCCAATTCCTGTTCACCTGGCTCGACGATTCCACCCTGCAAATCACCCCGACACAAGCCTTCCCGGCGGAGGAAGCCATTGAGATTACGCTCGGCCCCGCAGCCAAAACCGCCAAAGGGCTTTCCCTGCCCCGTGAAATGACCCTCTCTTACCGTACCCCCGGCCTGTTGCGCGTGGCCCAGGTCTTGCCCGCGCCCCAGGCCGAATCCGTCAGTCCCGATTCGGCGGTCGTGGTGGCCTTCAACCAGCCGGTCGTGCCGCTCGGCGCCGATTCGGCCTCCCTGCCGGCCGGGTTCACGCTGGAACCCGCCGCCAGCGGACGTGGCGAATGGCTCAACACCAGCACCTACATCTTTTACCCCGACCCCGGCCTTTCGGGCGGGGTCGATTACATCGCGCGCGTCAATCCCTCGCTCAAAAGCAGCGCCGGCACGCCGCTCGACGCCTCCGCCCCCAACACAGCCTGGGCCTTCCGCGCCGCCTTGCCCGAAGTGCTGGATATTTCGCCCCGGCGCGGCGATTTTATTGACCTCGACCCAAAAATCGAAGTGACCTTCAACCAGCCGATGGACAAAGCCAGCGTCGAAGCGGCTTTTGCCCTGCGCAGGCCAGATGGCAACGCCGTCCCCGGCGCATTCACCTGGAACGAGCGCGGCACGGTCGTCACATTTACCGCTTCAGGCGGGTTGCTGCCCCGCGAAACGGTCTACACGCTGACAGTGGGGGCTGCCTCCCGTTCGCGCGGCGGCGCGCCGCTCGGGCAAGATGTCCAGTCGCAATTTTCTACCTATCGCCCCTTCCGCTTCGAGGGCGCCAACATCCCGGAGGGCGGGCTGCGCTCGCGTTCCGAAGGACTGGTCTTATATTTTGGCGCGCCGCCCAAAATTCCCAAAGGGACCAACCTGTCTGAATTGCTCGTCCTTTCGCCCCGCAACGAATCGTTTGGCGCGGTGGTCGATGGAAACTCCATCAATATCTACGGCGGCTTTGTCCCTGGTCAGACCTACACCCTGACCCTCCCCGCCACGCTATCAGATGAATGGGGGCAAACGCTTGGACAGGACATCCGCTTTATCTTCCAGGAGCCGGACGCCTCGCCCTCGCTCGATTATGGCTCGTACAGCCAGGAATTGTTCACCCGCCCCAACGACCCGGTCTTGAGCGTGCGGGCGGTGAATGTGCAAACGATATTCCTCTCGCGCGGCACGCTCACGCTCGATGATTTCCTGCGCCTCGACAGTGATTACAACTTCCGCGAAAACTTTATTCCGCCCGATAACGAAACCTGGACCTTGCGCCCGAACCTGCCGCGCAACCTGAATCAGCCGGTCGAATTTTCCCTGAGCGATGGGCCGCTCCCGCCTGGTTTGTACCTGGTGCAGGTCGATTCGCCCGATATTTCCTACCGCTCCCGCAATACGCGGCTGCTGGTCTCCAGCGATGTCAACGTGACGGTCAAAACCAGCGCCACGGAAGTACTGGTTTGGGCAGTAGATTTGCGCACCCGCCAGCCGGTCGGTTTTGCCACCGTGCGCGTGTACGATGAAAAAGGCGCGCTCATTACCAGCGGTGAAACCGACGCCAATGGCTTGTGGCGCGGCGCAATCCCCTCCGGCTCATCGGTGCGGATGGTTATCCTGGGCCAGCCCGGCGAGGAGCAGTTTGGGGTTGGCTCGCCCAACTGGAACCTGAGTATTAGCCCTTGGGATTTCAACATTGCGCTCGACACCTTTGGGCCACATGCAACCGCTTATCTTTACACCGACCGCCCGGTTTACCGCCCCGGCGATGTGGTCTCGCTGCGCGGCATTTTGCGCAACCTGTACGATGGCCGTTACAGTCCGGCAGGGTTCACCCAATTGACTCTGCGCCTGAGCGACCCAAACGGCGTGCTGGAGGAGCGCAGCGTCACCCTTTCGGAGTATGGAACGTTCAACGGGCAATTCAGTCTGCCCGAAAAAGCCATTCCCGGCGACTACACCATCTCTGTTGACCTGGGCAGCGGCCAGTGGGTGCAGGGTGGCAGCATTTACTTCCAGGTGGCCGACTACCGCAAGCCGGAAATCAATCTGAGCGTGCAAGCGCAGCCCAACCCGGCCCAAAGCGGCGAAGCCCTCACCGGCCTGGTGCGCGCCGAATACTTCTTTGGCGCGCCGGTGCCAGACCTGCCCTTCAAGTGGAATCTCTACAGCCGCCGGGACTATTTCTCCATCCCCTCCTACAGCACAGGCGTCTATACGAGCGGCTGGCTCTCGCTAGAGAAACCGCTTGGCGTGACCTACCAAAGCGGCGAGGGCCGCACCGACGCCAACGGTCGCTTCGTCATCCCGCTCGAGGACATCAATGTCGATGATACATCCGAACTGACTCTGGAAGTGACCGCTACCGAGAGCGGCGGCTTCCCGGTCAGCGCCCGCGCCACGCTCACCATTCACCCCGATTCGTTTTATATCGGTGTGCGCCCGCAAGTCTGGTTTGGGCAGGCCGGGTCGCCAATGAACTTTGACCTGCTGACGGTTGATTGGGAGCAAAATCCCCTCGCGCGCGCCATCCAGTCCGAGTTCAAGAAAGTACGCTGGGAGCGCGAAGACCTCGGCTATGGGTACAACTTCACCCCGGTTTTCACCCCGGTCGAGAGCAAAGCCGTCTCCACTGGCGCGGATGGGCGCGGCGAAGTCTCATTTACACCCCCCGAAGCCGGAACTTACGCCCTCGAAGTGACCAGCGGCAACGCCAAAACCCAACTGTTGTTATGGGTCGGCGGCGCGCAACATGCCGCCTGGCCCAACCTGCCCTATGACCAGCTGCGCCTGACCGCCGACAAGAGTGATTACCGGCCCGGCGAAACGGCAGAAGTGTTCATCCCCAACCCGTTCAATGAGCCGGCCCAGGCCCTGCTGACCACCGAGCGCGGCACGCTCAAAAGCGTGCAGGTGGTCTCTATCCCGGCGGAAGGCTACCGCCTGCGCCTGCCCATTACAGTGGAGGAAGCTCCCAACATTTACGTCTCGGCCACCTTGCTGGGGCCGGGCGCGAGTTTCAGGCAGGGCTACCTCGACCTGCCGGTTGACCCCGCCGCCCTGACGCTTAACATCAATTTGAAGGCCACGCCCGAACGCGCCAAACCAGGCGATACGCTCACGCTCGACCTGACCGTCACCGACCATAAGGGCCAGCCGGTGCAGGGCGAATTTTCGCTGGCGGTGGTGGACCTGGCCGCGCTGGCCCTGGCCGAACCCAACGCGGAGGATATCGTCCCGGCCTATTACAAAATCCAGCCGCTGGGCGTGCGCACCGGTCTGACCAATGCCATTTTCACCCGCCGCCTGTTAGATTTCGGCGGCGGCATGGGCGGGGGAGGCGGCGAGGGCATCCTGACCCTCCGCGAGGACTTCCCCGATACCGCCTATTGGAAAGCCGACATTCAAACCGACGCGCAGGGCAAGGCGCAAGTCACCCTAACCCTGCCCGACAGCCTGACCACCTGGCAGGTCGAATCGCGCGGGCTGACGAAGGATACCAAAGTTGGGCAGGCCCGCGTGCGGATTGTGACCACCAAAGACCTGCTGATTCGCCCGCAGACGCCACGCTTTTTGGTGGTGGGCGACCAGGCTGAACTGGCGGCGATTGTCAACAATAATACCGCCCAAGAGCAGCAGGCCACCGTCCGGCTGACGGCAAACGGCTTCCGGCTGCAAGAGGGCGTCAGCGCCGAGCAGCAAGTCACCATCCCGGCCAATGGCCGGGCGCGGGTGGCCTGGCGCGGCACGGTGGGCGATGTCGAAGCGCTGGAGCCGGTCTTCGCGGTGCAATCCGCCCAGTTTCAGGACGCGGCCCGCCCAAACGATGGAAAAATCCCGGTGCTGCGCTACACTGCCCCGCAAACCTTCAGCACGTCGGGAATTTTGACGGATTCGGATTCCACGCTGACCGAGATACTCGCCATCCCGCGCACCTTCCAGCCTTTGGGCGGGGAACTGACCCTCGAACTCTCGCCTTCGCTGGCTGCTGCGATTTTGAGCGCGCTCGACTCTCGAACCTTGCCCGAACCGGCCTGGAGCAGCGAACAGATTCTCTCGTACCTGCTGCCCAACACCGTCACCTACCTGACCCTGCAAAGCGTGGGAATCGAAAACCCAACCCTGCGCGCGCGCCTGGAACGCGACATCCGCTCCGCGACCGCGCGCCTGCTGGCCGCGCAACTGGAGGACGGCGGCTGGCCCTGGGCGCTCGGTAGCGACAAGACCGACACTTACCTGACGGCTTACATTGTCTATGGATTGGAGAAAGTGCGCCAAAGCGGGCTGGCAGGGGATGATGCAACCTTGCTGCAGGCCGTCCAGCGCGGGCGCGACTATTTGTTTAGCACCGCCGAGCCGTTCACAGGCACTGTCAGTCTGACCGACCCATTTTGGGCCAACCGCGCCGCATTTTACGCCTTCGTCCTGCAAGAGACCGGCAGCCTGAACAACTTCGGCTACCTGGCCGATGAACTCTACGGCGAGCGCGAGCGGCTCGACCCCTGGGCCAGGGCCATGCTGGCGACGACGCTCTCGCGCTACAACCCATCCGATGAGCGCATCAAGACTCTGGTATCGGACCTGGAAGCGACCGCCATCCGCTCGGCGACCGGCGTTCACTGGGAGAGCAAACAAGGCGGCTGGCTGACTCCCGGCTCGCCGCTCTATAGCACCGCGATTGTGGTTTACACCCTAACCGAGCGCGACCCGGCCAGTCCGCTGGCAGCAGACGCGGCGCGTTACCTGGCCGCGCAGTCTGTCTTGGGCGGCAATCCAGGGCGCGGGCCAAAGGGGTGGCAGGTTTCTGATTACGAAACCGCCTGGATTGTGCTGGCGTTGAACCGTTTCATGGCTGCCACCGGCGAATTCCGCGCCGATTTCGCCTTCTCCGCTGCTCTTAACGGCGTGAACATTGCCCAGGGACAGGCCTCTGGCCCGCAAAACCTGACGACGGTGACGACCATCACGCCCCTCAGCCAGATGATGTTGAACGGCGCGAACCAACTCACCATCAGCCGCCAAGCCGGGGTGGGACGCCTGTATTACCGGGCCATGCTCTCTGCCCTGCGGCCTGTCGAAACGGCGCCCGCCATCAACCGCGGCATCGCCGTCAGCCGCGAATACCTGCAATGTAACGGGGAGAAGTGCCAGCCGGTCAGTTCTTATCAGATGCGCCAAGATGAAGCGGGGCGCATCACCGTGCGCGTGACCGTGACGATTCCAAACGATGTGTATTATTTCATGGTGGAAGATTACGTCCCCGCCGGGGCCGAGATTCTCGACCCGTCGCTCAAAACCAGTCAGCAGGGCGAGGAAAGCCAATCGGTAGAAATCCAGTTCGACGAGAACGACCCATTCCGCGCGGGCTGGGGCTGGTGGTATTTCAACCGCCCGCAAATTTACCGCGAGCGAATCCAGTGGAGCGCCGATTACCTGCCCGCTGGGACGTATGTGTTAACCTATACCATCATCCCCTCGCTGCCGGGTGAGTATCGCGTTTTACCGGCCCACGCCTGGCTGGCCTACTTCCCCGAAGTGCAGGGGACGACGGAGGGGAGGGTGTTTAAGATTTTGAAGTGATGAGTGACGAGTGATGAGTGAGGAGTGAGGAAAGGATGGTTGTGATGAAGTATAGTGAGTGGGTGAAAGGGTTGCCAGTAGAAATTACGGAAGATGCGCTTTGGAAGGTGGAAGCGTATCGGTTGGCGCTTTTTCTTTCTGAGATTGCCTGGCACGATATAAGCAAACTTTGGAAAGATGAGCGTGCACGCGGTCTGGCTGACCAACTTTATCGCGCTGTTTGCTCCATCAGTGCAAATATCGCCGAAGGGTATTCCAAAAGCACCGGCAAAGACCGGGCGCGGTTTTTCGAATACGCGCTCGGTTCGGCTCGTGAGAGTCGTGATTGGTATTACAAAGCGCATCATGTGCTTGGCGATGAAGTTTCGCAACATCGTATCCAAATGACAACCCCAATTGTGCGGTTGCTCATAACGATGGTCCCGCAACAACGAAGTGGCGGCAGTATTCGTGAAGAAAAAGGCGTCTACCAGTACAAGACATCGGCTGAGGCGTTGGCGCAATCAGCCGATGAAATCATCTACCAGGAAGTTCCTTTGCTGTAATTCACTCGTCACTTATCACTCTTTACTTGGTAAAATATCGCGCTTGCCCCTAATGCCATCCCCGCCCCAAACACAAACGGCGCGGAGGGGCCAAAGCCGCTCCAGGAACCAATTCCCTGCCAGAGTATCCCGGCGATGAGCGAGGCCGGGAACGCTGTCAGCGCGATGGCGGCGTTGTACAGGCCGTAGGCCGTGCCGCGCCGTTCGGCGGGGACCAGGTCGGCGACGTAGGCTTTGGCTGTGCCTTCGGTGGCGGCGTAGTACGCCCCATATAGCCCAAACAAAACCCAAACCTGCGCCCCGGTTTGCGAGGCAGCCAAACCGAGGTAAACCAGCCCGTAAGCCAGCCAGCCGCCCAGGATGAGTTTGCGGCGTCCAATTTTGTCGGAAAGCGCGCCCAACGGCCCAGACAGCACGGTGTAAACGGCGTTGAAGGTCAGCAACATGCCCATCACCTGCAACACGTTCAAGCCGCGTTCCTGCCCGCGCAGGATGATGAAGGCGTCGGATGAATTTCCCAGGGTGAACAAAACCGCCGCCAATAGGAAGAGTTTGAAGCGGTTGTCCATTCCCGCCAGGCGGAGGGTTGGGGCGGATGTATTGGGCTTTTGGACCACTTCGCGGGCAAACAGGGCCAGCACCAGCACCGCCAGCACCGCCGGGATGATGGAGACCAGCACAATCGTCTGGAACGTGGCGCGGGTCAATTGGGCCGTGCCAGACTGGCTGAGGTAAATCACCAGCGCGGCAATAGCCAGCCCGGTAAACGCTCCCGCCGTATCCCCCGCCCGGTGCCAGCCGAAAGCCAATCCGCGCTGATTTTCAGCGACACTGCCCGCCAAAAGTGCATCGCGCGGCGCAGTGCGAATGCCTTTGCCAATCCGGTCGGCAAAACGCACGCCCAGCACCCAGCCCCAGGCATTAGCAAAAAATAAAAAAGGCTTGGCGAGGGTTGAAAGACCATAGCCAGCCACCGTCAGCCATTTGCGGCTGCCCAGTTTGTCTGAAAGCGCGCCGGCATAGAGTTTCATCAGGCTGGCAGTCGTCTCGGCAATGCCATCAATCAGGCCGATAACCGCTGTGCCAACCCCCAGCACATTCGCCAGAAAAAGCGGAATCAGGTTGGTGAGCATTTCCGATGAGACATCGGTCAGGAACGAGGTGGCGGTGAGCACCCAGACATTGCGAGGCAGACCGCGGAGGGATAATTTTTGCATTGTTTCTCCAGTTTTAGGGAAATAACCTTCTGACTTTGACTTCAGCTACGGCATCGGGGCGGTAGCGATACAGGCGGGCCGGACGGCCCTCGCCACGCGTGCGGCGCTTGGTCTCTTCAATAATACCTGCGTCTAAGATTCGGCGGCGGAAGTTACGTTTATCCAGTTTTTCGCCGAGGATGATTTCATACATGTGCTGCAACTCGCTGAGGGTAAATTCAGCCGGGAGCAGTTCGAAGCCAACGGCGCTGTATTCCAGTTTGTAGCGCAGCCGCCGCAGGGCGTAAGCGACAATGTCGGCATGGTCGTGCGCCAGGTGGGGCAAAGCTTCCAGTCTGAACCAGCGCAACGCGCCATCGCCCTGGCGCTGCGCATCGGCAGGGATTAAGGCGAAATAGACAATGCTGACCAGCCGTTGATTGGAAACGCGCTGCGGGTCACCGTAGGTATACAACTGTTCCAGGTAAACCTCGTGACGATTGACCTGCCGTTGAAAGGCGCGCAAAGCAGCCGCTTCAAGCGATTCACTGGCCTCAACCGGCTGACCGGGCAATTCCCAGGACGAGTTGGAGGATGGCGTCAATAAAACCTGGAGCGCATCCTCGCTCAGGCTGAAAATAACCACATGGACATTGATGAAAAACTCGGCCACAGATTGATTATATCTCCGGTAAAAACAAAACTGGCGTTGTGGCACGCCAGTTTTGCATATTCTGATGGTTGCACCCACAGTTCATCCACTGGTAGGGCAGGGGAAAGATTTCGGGAGCTTTCGATATTACAACTGTTCGAAGCG
>Ga0101944_10007063_pt1 | contig 11479 bp, 7 predicted proteins | sample DewCreD2012metaG_FD_75245 | JGI IMG/M metagenome (GOLD analysis project Ga0101944, IMG submission 75245) | Hot spring sediment bacterial and archeal communities from British Columbia, Canada, to study Microbial Dark Matter (Phase II) - Dewar... ... | reverse complement strand
TCCGATCCCAGCCAAAGGTCGAAAAACACAACATCGAAACGGTCGCGATTCATAATATCCAGCCCGACCGCCGGTGGCAGCCGTCGCAGACCGGTTCCCTGAAAACGGCCTGCCGTCGCCGGTGCATTTCCGTTTTTGCACGCCCGCCGCCACTTACAAAATTGCCGAATTCCGAGCGAAACACCTCGTTAGCGGCCTCGCCCTGGTGTTTGCGACGGGCTGCGGCTGCTTCTTCCGCGAAAAAGGCCTGAAAACCGCTCGCAGAAACGGGAGTACACCCGTCGTCGCGAACCTTTTTGCTCTTGTAATGGAAAATGTGTACACTAACGGAGGTGTTCGGCGCGCCTGGTGACATATCCCTATCGTTCACCTGATATCTGTCGAGGGGATCTGATGAACGACTATCCAATTCTTCGGGCTGCCGTTCAGCCGGTCATCGGCATTCTTTCGGTCGCGGGAGTGATCGCCAGCTTGGCGTCGTGGAATGACAGCGGCCTGTCCTCGCCGGGGATACTCTGCGTCGTGCAGGCAAGTGAAGCATCACCGCTGATCCGCGGAGCCGACGCCGGCAGCTTCCGCGACCGTTTTGGCGGCGAGTCTGCGGGCGGTGCGGGGTCGGGCTTGCCGCGGCCGGCAAGCGCCGCAGCCGGAGGGGGGCCGGACAGAGGCGCGCGGGCCGACTGGCCCCAATTGCAGCAAAACGCCCAACGGCACGGCCGAGCGGTGGTCGAGGTGCCGCCGCCATATCGAGCGCGGTGGATTTGGTTCGGCCCGGGTTATCAACTCCGGAACTTCGAGTCGAAACGTGCCGCAGGATGGGATGCCGATCTCAGTAGTGCGGAGGGCAAGAACTACCCGATGCCCGACACACTGCCGATGAGTTTCGCGGGTTCCATGCAGCCGATATGTGCGGCGGGGCGCTTATTCGTCGCGGATTGCCAGGGAAAGGTTTACGCGCTTCGAAGCGACGACGGAAAGACATTGTGGACGGGGTACAACCCCGGCGGCACGCTTTGGCCGGGGGTGGCCACCGAGGAGATCGTCGCTTTCGCGTCGGTTTTCGGCTATGTAACCGCATGGCAGGCAGCCACCGGCCACCGGCTGTGGCAATACGACACGGGGAAATCGATTACCAGCGCTCCGGCTCTGGTTGGTGATACGGTTTATGTGGCCGGCCAGTCGGGCCGTGTGTATGCTTTGCGGCTCTCCGACGGAAAAGAGCTGTGGAAAAGTGAAGACCTCGGCGCGCCGATTCAAGGCGGCTTGTGTGTCGCCAATGGTCGAGTATATGTGGGCACCGAGGCGATGGAAGCCTTCGCGCTGGACGCTGGCACAGGCAAGATTCTGGCGCGGAGCGAAAAGCTGATGGGCCAAAGCTTTCGCCTCGTTTGGCCCGTGGCCGTCGCCGACCGAGTGATATTTACCACCGTACCGATCGTCTGTGTGGGCAGCGAATACGTTAATGATCCGGTGATTGCCGGAAGAGATCCGAAATTCGGTGCGGTGGGCTGGGATCCGAAGCTCAAGCCGGCTTATCCCGACGTGGCGAGCGAACAAGCGGCGATGCGCCGCTGGTTAAGTGGCGAAGGTAAGGTGTGGCAAGTTCATTATGCACTGCGCGCCGACAACCTCAGGCAGGATTACATAATCGCCACCGGCGCGACGGAAGGTTGCGGTACGCCGCCGAACCCGCCTGCGATTGATCACAAAGGCCGGCCGCTGCTGTGGTGGGCATCCGGGCATGGCACGCTGATCCGCAAATGCGGTTTCGGCACCAATTTTACGACTGACATCAGCGCTTTGGATCTTCGAACCGGCGACCGGGTTCTCATCGACAACGGCCGTTACGCAGACCAGACGACCGAGACGGACAATCTCTATGCGATGAGCACCGGCGGCCGGTACTTGTATTTGCGGCAGAACTTCCGCGGCACCAGTGCCATTAATCTCGAAACGTCAGAGCACAATCGCATCAGTGCGATTTATCGACAATGGGACGGCGGCGGGTGGCAATCGCCGATCAACTACGCCCAAGGCGACGGCGGTCACGTCCGCGTGCCGCGGACACCGCCTGCTCCAGCCGGACGCGTAGCGCCGATTATCGCCGACGGAAGACTGTATTTTACAGAGCACTTCTGCGTCACCTGTGTGGAGACTGCCCAATGAATGTCGCTGGTCTCGCCTTCAAAATCGGCCTGGGAATCGTCTTTTTGTTCGCCGTCCGTCCGGCCGTTGCGGAAACGCACGAGAAATACCTTTGGGAAACACCCCGCGCAGGAAATATCGACACCGTGGCGACTGCTGATCTTTTGGCGCTGCTGCGCCGCGAGGTGGACCAGATCCTCGATCGTCCCCCGCTGGCCCCGCTGCGCCTCAGTTACGGCGACGTCCCCGACGAAGCCTATTGGCTATACTACGAGCGCGGCCGCGTTGTGACCACGTTGTCGTACGCCTATCCTCATGCGGCTGTTCAGCAGCAGGATCGCATCCGCAGCTATGTGCGCAAGCTGCTTGCGGATCCCAAACACGCGCCGTACGAACCGGGAATCCTCGGGCCGACCGATGGAGCCAGCCGCGCATTGCACGGCCGCCAGATCGCCGTTGGCCGTTACATCACCGATTACGGACGCCCGCCCACGCTTCACGTGCTCTACGGATTGTGGCTCTACGGCGACCGTACCGGTGATTGGGACGCGTTGAAGCCGTATTGGAGTCGAATCGAAACGCGCTATCGGCACGGCATCGAAAACGAACCGATCTTGTACGGACAAATGGGAGCGCACATCGCTGTGGCCCGGATGGCCAAAAGATTTGGTGATTCCGAGGCTCTGACGCGAGCCGATAAAGCGCTGGCCGCGGACTTAGAGCAGGGAAGAGACGTCGCGAGGATCGTTGATCGCTTGAAGCAAACTCGCTTCGCTTATTTTCTTCACCCCCGCAGGCACAGTAGCTTTCCCGGCGACTGCTGGGTCTTCCTCGATTCGTGTCCAGAGATCCTGCGTTTTCTGGACGACACCGCAAAGCGAGAGGTGCTTCGTCGCACCGATCAGATCAAAGCAAGCTATCCTCTATGGTGGCTGCATCAGGCCCCCTACTTCACGCGTTGGACGGGCGATGAAGCCGTGGGTGTGACGCCGGAATTGATAGGGATGGTTTTCCCGATCGAGCGCTGGGTGGCCAAGACGGAGGCTCGGGATTTGACGAAATTCATGCGCTCCGTGCCCGTAGGAATCGGCGACTGTTACTGGATCGAGTCCTTAGTGCAAACGATCGAGGCCTTCGGACGTCTGGAATGGCAGAAAATCGAATGAGTGGTGGCCTCTACGGGGGCGCGGGGCAGCCGGCTCTCGGCCGTTGTCGCGCCTGACTTCGCTCCCCGACATCCCGGAGACGACCCGATTGACTCTCCCGCACGTGGAAGCAGGGCGATTGCACCAATAGTCATTGTCCCACAAGGACTTGCTCCAGGAAGTCTTCGTCCAAGGCGGCGGTGAGGCGTTTGTTCTTCACACCGACTTTCTCTGTCTTCTCGTTGCGGAGCATGCTCAACGCCGCCCGCCGAAGGATGCTCAGGTTCACATCGGCATGCCCTTTCCGTACCCGACATTGGTCCTCGCGAAACGTCACATCGCGCTGCCAATGCAACCGGCTCTCGATCCCCCAATGGCCGCGCACCGCGCTGGCAAACTCGCGCGCCGACATCTTCCGGCTGAGGATGTATACCTCGCACGGCCAGAAACGACTTCTTTTCTTTTCGGAGAAAAGCGATCATTTCAACGCGCGAGAAGTATAATACCGCATCTCGCAGTAGTTCTTCCCGTGGCGGGCCTTGTCGAATAACCGTGTTTTCTATCGTGCGCGGCCCAAAACAGCTTCGTTCTCGTGGGAGGATGGGTCATTTCGGCACGCGAGAAGCATAGTGCCGCATCTTGTGATAGCACGAGGGATTTTGGCAGAGCATCTGGGACAAAAACCAATTGTTCGACAAGGCCTCTTCACAGCGTTTGTTGTGGTCGGCCGATTCGTCCGCGCCGCCAGAGTCGCCTGTTCCGCCCGATCGGACGGATCGGCGGACGGTTCACTTGGCCTGTTGCTCCGAATCCGCGTTTGCGGCGCGGCCCGCCGCTTTCCGCCACTTCCAGTCGCCCATCTCGCCGATCCATCGGGCGCACTCGTCGGATGCGAGCCATTGTTTCGCTTTTTCGTCGCCACGGAGGTAGGCATTCCAAAATGCCGTGCTGACGGTGCGGACGACCGCGCGGACGGCCTTCGGATCGGGACCTTCTCCTCGACGCAGGAGGGTGCCCGGACGACTTACGCCGGCGAACACCCCATGATCTCCGTCGGTGAACACCAATTGGAAGCAGTCGACCGCTTTCGTGTATTCGTAGGGGAGCAGGCGTTGTTGCGGGGTGACGTCGGTGATACGGGCGCCGTCGTCTCGTGTTCCGGTCATGTACAGCATGGGGATTCGAATGCCGCCGAACGCTTCTTCGAGCTTGCGCGGGTTGTCGGCAATGCCGCTGGGCGGCGACGGACTCATGGCGAAACCGGCCTTCACTCGCGGCTCATCGTAGCGAAATTCACGAGCCAGCGCGGTCCGCGACAGTCCCGCGATGCCTTGCGTCGTGACGGCCCCGAACGAGTGCCCCGACATTCCGACCCGATCGAGATCGAAACGGCCTTTGTATTGCGAGTCGTCGCGGGCGAGCCGCTCCAATTGATCGAGCGCGAACGATACATCGCGAAGCCGATCGTAGGCGACGCCGGGCTTCTTGATTGCGTCACGAAGGCTTTGCAACGGATTCGCGGCGCCGCGCCATACTTCGACATCGCTTCCCGCATGTTGCAGATGGATGACGGCGTATCCGTGCGACGCCCAATGGCTGCCAAGGTATTCATACGCCAGTCGCGAACCTCCTAGTCCGTGCGAAAACACCACGACCGGCGCCGGCTTAGCCGGAGACTTCGGCACATAGAGCTTCACGGGAACGGTGCGATCTCTTTTTGCGTCGCGCCAATCGAAAAGAACCGTGTCGATTTCGTGATTGCCTGGGGCGGGGCCATACGGAGTTTCGGCAAGCCGCGCAGGTTCGGCTGATTGGCCCGAACTGACCAGCACGGCGGTCGTCAGGATCAATGACAAGATCGATGAACGGTGCGGAGCGATGCGGTTCATGGCGGTGTCCTCTCGGCATACCGGGTAATGGTTCCCCCGCCCGGATTTCTCGAAGTCGATGGCGAACGCCCAACGCGAAAAGAAGACGCTGAAAACAGACGACGCGGAAAACAGGAATCGCAAAGCGGCCGCGGCGGTCGCGGCTTGCAATCGACCGTTGTTCTGCGCCGGCGACTGATTCTTGGGAACGGAACGCCTGGTAGCCTTGGTAACGCATAAGCCGCTTGGCGGCACTGCCGGAGGGTTGTTCGATTCCGGCAATCCTTTCAATTTGCGCTGAATGGCGGCGGGAATTCAAGGGCCGCTGTTCCCGTTGCATCGAGGGATTCGAGCCTTTCCAACAATTGAGCGGCCCGGGCAAGAACGTTGGTCTCCGCCAGCAGCGCGTATTTGTCGGCAACCGGAATGTCCATGATATACGCGATCACGTCGGTGAGCGCAGGCAAATCGATCTTGCCTGCGATGAGCTGATCGATCTGGTCGCGGGCCTCGGGCAGAAACGGGGTGAAGCGGGCAAAAACGGCTTGAAGCCGTCGCAACGACTCGGCCAGCATCTTTGTCTGGTTCGGCGCTGTGCAATCGGGGAGCAATCGCACGCGGGCCTCGCGATAGAGATGCACCGGCGGAAGCTCTTCGACGATCTCGAATCGCCGCAATCCCATCAACAACAGATTATAAGTTCCGTCTTCGAGGCGGCAGTGCGCAGCGACACGTCCTAGGCACCCCACGGGCATGAGGGGCGGACGGCCTTCGTAATCCGACTCCCATCCCGGTGCCAAAAGAGCCATCCCGATCAAATGATCGTCGGCCAGGGCCGCTTCGAGCATTGCTCGATAACGCGGTTCGAAGATGTGCAGCGGCTGCATCACATGCGGAAAGAGCACGAGATTGGGCAATGGAAAGAGCCGCACAATGCCTCGAAAGGCGGTTTCCCAAGTGTCCGAGGCCTCTTGCGACGACATGCCCAACCCCCGATCACGCGATCCGCGCAATTTCCGATTGTCCTGCCTCGGCTGATTCGTCCGCGACTTTTCGCTGGCGACCGGCGATGTGTGCACGGCATTCGCCCGCCATCGCATCCGCCGGCGAACCAGACACGGCCGATTGCTCGGCCGCGAAGTGCGGGGCCGGCGGTTGCAGACCGTCTCGTTCCACCGGTTCGAGGCATTTGTTCACGCCTTGGGCCAACTCGGCGACGGCGGCGCTCAAGGCGGTTGGCGGGGCTTGAGCGACAATCAACCGGGCGGAATCCAGCAACTTGGCACAACCCCGCCGGTTTCCCCGCTGCAAATGGTACATTGCGGCGGCCAGTTGAATCAATGCCTTCGAGATGCCTCGTTCGGGCCGTCCCGAGGCGATCCACCATTGTTCCCAGTGCTCGTGAGCGAGGAAATACGCCCCGCGATTGAACGCCGTTGCGCCCTCGAAGAAGCCGGGTGTCAATCGGTCGATGGACGGATCGTAGTGATTAACGGTGTCTTCGTGCGGCATTGTCAGGCGTGCAGTCATGAAAACGTTGCAACACGGCCGGAGAACTGCGGAATTATAGGCAAGGCGAGTACCGAAGACCATTCGCTCGGCGGCTGCTTCGACCAGCTTCGTCGTCTTGGCAGAGCCGGATCGGCAAAACCGTTTCGACGAAACCAATTCGGCAAGGCCGGAGCCGGCACAGCCGGGTCGGGGGCCGCAATGTTCCGAGGCCGTCCGAATCGATGCGGGCTGGCTCTCTCGAACCGAAGGGACTTGCTTTGTGTCGAAATGGTAGTGGACGGCCCGCCGGGGCGTTATAATGACTGGTCGGAACAGATTTCCCTCCAATGCAAAGCCGCGACACCTTGCCGGGCGGCTGCGGGGCCGCTTTTCGGGTCGGCAATTGTGGAGCGCGGCGGCTCGGGCGTAGGCGGACGCGGATCGGATCGTTCTTGCCTTCTGCGGTGGGAACAGCCCGGCCGCACAGGATCGAACGGCGGACGATTGACAGGGCAGTGCTCCTCCGTCGCGGGGCGCCGTCCTCGTCGATCACCGCGAATCGGGATCGATGGACTTGTTTTCCGAGCGACGGAACGACGGCGGTCGGTCTTCTCCGCGAACAACGTTGGTTGTCGTCGAAAAACAACGGCCGGTCGTGGTGCAGGGCGGCAGCCTCGACACCCTAACGATGTTGCGGAACCCGGCCCAAGTGTCGCTGTCGTTGGCTGATCGAACTTTTGCCGGAGGCATGAATAATCCAGCGTATTGTGGAACCGGAGATGCGGTCAGTTTTGGTATCGGGGATTGGTCGGGCGGCGGCTCGAATTACGGAGGTGAGATACCGATGAAAATCGCGGCGGCAAGAGCGGGGATGCTTGGGTTGGTCATCGGTGTGCTTTTCGGGGGATGGGCGCCGACGCGCGGCAGCTCCGCCTTGGGCGCTGAGGGAAGGGCCGACGTGGCATCGCGGCAATACGCGGCGGCCGTCGCCTTGCAGAACAAGGGCGAATATGCCTTGGCGGCGGATGAGTGGTCGCGCTTTCTTTCGGAGAACAAGGACGATCCGCGGCGCGATCGGGCGTATTACTACTTGGGGATTTGCCAGTTGAAGTTGGGCAACGCCAACGCCGCCCGCGACGCATTCGATACGGTGATCGTTAATTTCGCCGATTCGAAAAACATCGAGTCGGCCTATTTCTACAAGGGATTGGCCAACTATATCGCGGGTCAGCAGGGCAAGGCCGAACAGTTCGATGCCGCAGCCGCGGCGTTTGCCGCATTCGTCGAGAAGTTCCCCAAGAGCGAACGGGCGGCAGAGGCCCTCTTCTATCACGGCGAAAGCCTGTACGCCCGTCAGAAAAAGGCGGAGGCAGCGAAATTGTATGAAGCGGCCTTGGCCAAGAAGCCCGGCGAAAAACTGGCGGCCGACGCGCTGTATGCGTTGGGCGTATCTCGGGAGGAACTGAACGAACATGCGGCGGCGGCAAAGGCGTACGATCAGTTTCTGGAGCAGTTCAAGGATAATCCGCTGCGGACCGAGGTGTTGATGCGCCGAGGCGATTGCGATTTTGCCGCCGGCGATTTTGCCGCCGCGGCCCAGCGGTTTGCCGCCGCGGCGAGCACGGAAGGGTTCGCGTTGGCGGACTACGCTCTCTTGCGCAACGCCGATGCCCTGGCCAAGAGCAAACAGTGGGCCGACGCCGCCAAACTCTACTCGTCGCTGCCGGAGAAGTTTCCCAAGTCGGTTCATGCAGCGCCTGCCCGGCTGGCCGGGGCCAAGGCCTATTTCCAGACGGCTGAGTACGCTAAGGCGCGGAATCTGCTCGAGCCGCTGCTTGCCGACGAGCGTGCCGACGAAAGCGCCCTGGCGGCCCGGGCAGAGGCTTGGCATTGGACGGCCCGCTGTTGGCTCAAAGAGGGAACGCCTCAGGAGGTGATCGCCCGGCTCACGCCCGACGTGATCGCCGGGCTTTCGAAGTCGTCTTGGGTTCCGACATTGCTTTTGGACCGCGCCGATGCGATGTTCGAATTGCCCGATCAACGTGCGGCGTCGGTGGCGGCGTATGCCGAGATTGCCGAAAAGTACCCGAAATCGCCCGATGCGCCTCAGGCTGCGTATTTGGCGGCATTCGCGGCGTTGGATGTGCGGCAGTTCGAAGCGGCCAAATCGCATGCCGAGAAGTTCTTGAAAGAGTATCCCGAGCATGAGTTGACGCCCGACGTTTCGGCCATCGCGGCCGAGGTCGCGTTGCAACTGAAGGACTATCCGCGGGCACAGCAGTTGTTTGATCGGTTATTGACCGATCACGCGGGGCACGCCGACGCGGAACTCTGGATTGTGCGCCGCGCTGTGGTTTTCTTTGTTCAAAAGAAGTACGCCGAGACGATCGCGGCGTTGGAGCCGTCGCTGAAGAAACTCGCCGCGCCGGAATTGTCGGCCGAAGTGTACTACCTGATCGGTGCGTGCAGGCTTGCAACCGGGGACTATCGCGGGGCCATCGAGGCGCTGGCTGCCTCGCGCCAGGCTTCCGACAAATGGCGTCAGGCCGACGAGGTGTTGCTGCTGCTGGCGCAGGCTCAGCATGCGTCGGGAGCAACGGATGCGGCTGTGGCGACGTTGCGGAAGATGTTGGCCGACTGCCCGAAAAGCAAATTGGCGGAACAGGCTCGCTATCGCTTGGGCGAGTATCTTGCCGCTGCGAAGCAATGGGAGGCGGCGGCGCAAGAGTACAAGCAAACACTGCAAACCTGGCCCGAAGGCGAGATGGCGCCGCACGCGCTGCTCGGACTTGCTTGGACGCAATTTCAGACGCAAGACTATGCCGGGGCAGAGGCCAGCGTCGAACAGTTGGAGCAGAAGTTCAAAGATCATGCCGCATTCGCCAAAGCCCGCTATGTGCGGGGCATGGCGCGGCAGCAGCTCCGCAAGTATGCCGAGGCGATTGCCGACCTCGAAGCCTACTTGAAGCAGGAACTCAAAGAACAAGAGAAGGCTGAAGTGCTCTATCTTTTGGCCCTTTGCCAGTCAGGGCTTGAACGATACGACGAGGCGGTGGCGACGTTGAAGCCGTTGGCGGCCGCGAAGCCGCCGCTTCCCTTTGCCGACAAGGTGAATTACGAGCTTGGATGGGCGTTGAAGTCGGCGGGGAAGACGGACGAGGCCTATGCTGCGTTCGAGCAGGCCGCGGCAGCCAATCCAGAAGGCCCGTTGGTTGCGGAGTGCGCATTCCATTTGGGCGAGCGCGATTACTCGGCCGGTCGTTTCGACGAAGCGGCCAAGCACTACGCTCGGGCGGTGGCCAAGGCCGGCAACGATGATCTGGCGGAGAAGGCTCAACACAAACTCGGTTGGAGCCTGTACATGAAGCCGGACTATCCGGCCGCTCAGGCGGCCTTTGAGCAGCAGCGGCAGCGTTGGCCGAAGGGGACGCTGGCGGCCGACGCCGCCTTTATGATCGCCGAATCGCTGTTTCAGCAGAAAAAGTACGACTCGGCTGCGGCTGCTTATGCCGCGGCGCCGAAAAGCGCAATCGCCAATGCCGAGGTGTTGTCGCTGTTGCATCATGCCCAGGCCAAGGCGCAATTGAAGAAGTGGGCCGATGCCCTGCGGCTGCTCGATCAGTTGCTCAAGGACCACGCCGGCCACGAATTAGTTCCCGAGGCCCTATTTGAGAAAGGCATGGTGCTTCGCGCCCAAGACAAGCCGGCCGAGGCGATCAAGGCATGGGAGGCCGTCGTCGCCGCGACGGGGCGCGAGGTTGCCGCTAAGGCCCAATTCATGATCGGGCAGATCCAGTTCGACCAGAAAAAGCATGAAGAGGCCATTAAGAGCTTCTTCCGAGTGATCTACGGATACGGTTTCAAGCAATGGCAGGCCGACGCATCGTACGAGGCGGCCCGCTGCTTCGAGGTGCTGAAGAAGACCGAGCAGGCCTTGAAGCTTTATGAAGAGCTTGTGTCGAACTATCCCGACAGCGACAAGGTCGCGCTGGCCAAAGAGCGCATTGCCCTCCTCAAGAAGCAGTAAGTGCCGCGATGAAAACGAGCAAGTTGTTTCGGATGTTGGTGTTTGCTTTGTTCGGCCTTTGGGCCGGACTTTTTGGCAGCGCCTTGGTGCGCGGCGCGGCCGGCGCCGAGGGCGGGCCGTCGGCCGCGCCGCCGCCTGCGGAGAAAATCGCCGAGGGCGAGCGCGCCGCCGAGGAGGCGCTGCGGGCGCCCGCGTCGGCGCAAGAACCGGATATGCGGGCGGCCGCCGATCCGATGGCCGATATTCCGAGGATCAGCTTGTGGAAGCTGTACCTTGATGGCGGCGTGCTGATGTATCCGATCACGGCGCTGTCGTTCCTGGTGGTGCTGTTCGGATTGGAGCGAGCACTGGCGTTGCGGCGCGGAAAGGTGTTGCCGCCGGGGCTGATCGAAGAACTCGGCCGGCTTTCGCGACAGCAGGGCGGCCTCGATCCGCGGTCGGCCTATAAGGTATGCCGCCAGTTCCCCTCGGCGGCCGCCCACGTGATCCGCGCCATGCTTCTGAAAGTGGGACGCCCCCATGCCGAACTGGAGCAAACCGTCCACGACGCATCGGAGCGCGAGGCCAACAAACTCTATCGCAATGTGCGTTGGCTGAATCTTTCGGCGGGGATCGCACCGCTGTTGGGGCTGTTGGGCACGGTGCAGGGCATGATCATGGCCTTTTACATGACGGCGAATTTGCCCACCGGCGTCAATAAGGCTCGCTATTTGGCTGAGGGCATTTACGTGGCCCTGGTGACGACCTTCGGCGGGCTATGCGTGGCCATTCCCGCGGCCATGCTCGCGCATTATTTTGAAGGG
>Ga0101944_10007061_pt1 | contig 11482 bp, 7 predicted proteins | sample DewCreD2012metaG_FD_75245 | JGI IMG/M metagenome (GOLD analysis project Ga0101944, IMG submission 75245) | Hot spring sediment bacterial and archeal communities from British Columbia, Canada, to study Microbial Dark Matter (Phase II) - Dewar... ... | reverse complement strand
TCGTGGGTTGGAAAGGGGTGATCTTAACCCTCTTTGTGGCCTCGGTGATCGGAACGATCGTCGGAGGAGCCATCGCGCTGCGGCGCAGGACGGATTTGAAACTGGCCATCCCCTTCGGACCGTTTCTGGCAATCGGCGCCCTGTGTCATGTCTTCTATGGTCCGTTTCTGATCGACTGGTATATCGACGGACGATGGCTCTGGTGGTGAACATGCGCATTGCCGTCATCTCCGACATTCACGGCAATTTGGAGGCCTTTGAAGCCGTTCTGAACGATATCGCATCCTGCCGGACCGATCGCACCCTATGCCTCGGCGACTGCATCGGATACGGCCCGGATCCGGAGGCCGTCGTCCATTTGCTCCGTAGCCAAGGCATCGATAGTGTCATGGGAAACCACGAATTGGGCATCTACGATGCGCGGACCCTCGACTGGTTCAATCCGCTGGCCCGGGAATCCCTCGAATGGACGGTTTCAAGGCTCTCGGAAGAAAGCCGCACCTATCTCTGCAGCCTGCCCAGGGCGATCGTTTTCGACGATCTTCGTTTCGTTCATGGGTTTCCCCCGGATTCTCCTCTGGTGTATTTCTTTCAGGTTCCGGATTCGAGCGTGCAACGGGTACTCTCTTCCATGAAGGAGCGCTTCTGCTTCATCGGGCACACCCATGTGCTGCGGATTGCGCTCTGGCAGCATGCGGCCTTCCAGAAACGCCGACTCTCCCAGGAAATCGTCTCGGTTGCGAAGGAAGGCAGAGCCATTGTCAATGTGGGCAGTGTGGGGCAGCCTCGGGACGGAGACCGCCGCGCCAAGTATGTCGTTCTCGACACAGGGGAAAATACGATCGAAATCCGTCTCGTGGACTATCCCCGAGACGTGACCATCCGCAAAATGCTTGCTGCAGGTCTTCCCCAAAGCCATATCGAAAGGCTTGTATGACACGATGAACGCCATCGGCAAATACCGCATTCTCGGCATGCTCGGCAAGGGCGGCTCAAGCCGTGTCTACAAAGTTCTCCTTCCGGAAATCGATTTCATCGTCGCACTCAAATGGCTGTGGCCCAACCCGTTTCTGGCCGACCTGATGGGCATGGACAGGCTGCTGGAGATGTTTTTGGCCGAAGCACGCATCATGGCAGGATTTCGGCATCCGAACCTGCTGTCCGTCTGGGATTACGGAATCGAGCAGGAAAGACCTTACTACACGATGGAATACCTGTGCGACAATGTCGGCCTATGGATCGGAGAACACGTAGAGGTGGAACGGCCGACGCGACCGCTTCCGGTGGACATGGCGCTGCGGATTGCCCGGGAAACCCTTGCGGGGCTTGCCCGAATGCATGCAGCCGGATGGATCCATCGGGACATCAAGCCCTTTAACCTCCTCTTGACCGATGAGCGGACCGTCAAGATCGCGGACTTCGGGCTTTCCGCAGCAAGGGGGGAGAAGACCGCTCACCATCCCGAAAACCTCAAGATCGGCTCCCCCTACTATGCAGCCCCTGAACAGGAGAACAATCCGGCCGGCGTTCAGTTCTCCGCAGATCTCTATTCCGTCGGCGTCACCCTCTACCGGATGCTGACCGGACAATTGCCCCGATTTCCGCTGCCTTCGATCGAAACCCTGCGACCTGAACTCGACGGCACATGGAATGCCTTCTTCCGGACGTCCCTGGCGCAACATCCCAGGAACCGGTTTCAGAGCGCAGCCGATATGACGGAGGCGATTGTCGAGCTGCAAGAAGAGTGGGATCGCCGAAAGGAACGGTTTTGCCGTCTGGAACCCGAATTCCGCCCGGATTCCGGGCAGAAGGAACCGACCGAAACATCCCCTCTGCGCAACCATGCACAAAAGGTCGCATTGTCTGAGGCAAGAACGGTTTTTCGCTTGGACGAGCTCTTTCGGCCCCTGAAGCGGAGGGTTGCCGAATGGGAGGTGCTGGACAAAGACCTCGTGTTGGATTGTCGGAACCGGCTCATCTGGGAGCGATCCGGATCGGCCTATCCCGAAAACGTTTCTCAAACCCTGGCCCGGATCGATCGCATGAACCGTAGGCATGTCGGAGGGATCGACTCCTGGCGGCTTCCCACGGTCGATGAGCTTATCACCCTGGTCGAGCCGCCTTCCCGATTCGAGCACTTCTGTGCACCGCCTGTTTTCGATCCTCTCCAGAAAAGACTCTGGAGCAGCGATCGAAAAAGCGCAACCGCCTTCTGGTTCGTCAGCCTCGACATCGGTTTCGTCGGATGGCTCGACAACACCGGGTATGCCTATTCGAGAGCCGTGGCCGGCACTTGACCCAAGGTTTCGGTCAACTTTTCCTGGAGCACAAGAAACCTTCTCTTGCTTCCAGACATCAAGCAGTGAAGGCGGGGCAGCCTTCGATGTTGAAGCGAAGAAGGCACCTCGCCCCCCTTCCGGCTCGGAAGAACCGTTTACCCTCTTGGAGGACATCATGTACTACGACGTCGCCGAAAAATTGCTCATGCAGAAGGCTCGTGAGGCGATCCTGAAGCACCTCTTGGGCATTCCCGTTTCAAGATCCATTCTGATCGAGGAACTTCCGCAGGAAACCGTTTCAGCACGCCTCAGCGATTACACCCTCCGAATCCACCATGAAGACGGAGAGCCTTGCATCCTTCTCCTCGAATTCAAATCGAGATGGGAAAAGCATGCAGGGCTTCAGGTTCTCGAATATCGGGTACGCTACAAGAAGCGTTACAACTTGCCGATTCTTTCCTATATTCTTCTTCTCACACCTTCCAATGCCGCAACCGATGTCTATGAAGACGAAGAAGTCCGTTTTTCGTATCGGCTGGTCAAACTGTATGAAATCGACGCCTCACGCATCATGGAAGAAAACCTGACGACCCTGATGCCGTTCGTCCCCTTGATGAAAGACGGAAAACGCTATATTCTTGAAGCAGAGGACAGAATCTACCAAAGCGAGATGAACCGCATCGACAAGGCCGACATGATCACTTGCATGGCCATTCTCTCCGGCCTCGTGTCCCGTGAAATCCCCCATGAAATCATTAACAGAAGGAGGGACCTCATGATCGAATCCGTCGCATACGATATTCTCAAGGATGAAGGATACCGGGATGGATGGGAAAAGGGCCTTGAAAAAGGTATTAAAAAAGGCATCGAAAAAGGCATCGAAAAAGGTTTTGAGCGCTCCATCCGGAAAATGCTGCTCAAGGGCTTCAAGCCGGAAGATATTTCCCAAATTCTGGATGTAGATATCGACAGGGTCCTACGCCTTGCAGACGTTTCAGCCCCATCCGTATCCGAATAACCGCCTGGAAATCCGGCCTACCGGGTTTCCGATTTCAAATGGCATATTCCTTAGAAAGGTATCCCCGAAGATCGGAAGGATGAGGTTCTGCCCTACCTCCGTGCGGCTCGGTGGGATCCCATACATCTTTTTCGAGACCACCCAGTGCCTGAACGAAAACCTTGTTTTTTCCCGAGGTAGGCCGAAGGACAGTTTTTTGCAATGAAGCGGGATCTTGGCTAACGTCCTATTTTCACCACGAGGGCACGAAGAGCACGAAACATCACAGAGAAAACGTCCCTTCGTGATGTTTGTGGTGAAATCCGACCAATTTCCGACTGCAGGAAACCGATCGCACGAACCCGAATCGAGGTTTTCGTTCAGGCACATATACGTTTACATCACACCGAAAGTCCCCCATGAACCTGACCCTCAACGACGTTTACAAAGGCTACACCCTGGACCAGGACAAGGCCGTCACACCTCAGGAAACCGTTCGAAGGCTGCTCGACCGCCTGAGCGCCATCGACATGGATATTTTCGAGAAGGCCGTCCGGATCGACAACGGACGTCTCGATATCCCCGTTTTCATCAGCTATTATGGAAAGGACGCCCGGGCCGTCACCGGCATCCGCAAGCAGATGGGCAAAGGCGCCACACCGGAGCAGGCCGAAGCCTCGGCCCTCATGGAGCTTGCCGAGCGTTTCAGCTTCTTCAGCTTCTGCAACGATCCATCCCGTTTCGTCACCGGCACCTACAGGCAGTTCGCCGAAACCGCCCTGCCCTATGCAGCCGTCGTCCGCTCGGTGCATGACGAAACCGATGCGGCCGAGCGTGTCCGCCCCGTTTTCGAAACGCTTCCCATGCGCTGGACAGAAGGCTGGAACCTCACCGAAGGCCAAAGGGTGCTCGTTCCCTTCGATTGGTTCTATGCCATCAACGCATTCAACGGTCCATCCGCCGGAAATTGCATGGAAGAGGCCCTCGTTCAAGGCATCTGTGAAATCGTCGAGCGCCATGTCTGTTCCCTCGTCAGCCGAAACCACATCCGAGTTCCGGCCATTCGGCCCGAGACGGCCACCGATCCGCTCGTTCAGGACATGCTCGGCAAATACGAGCGAAACGGCATCCGACTGGCCGTCTCCGACTTCACCCTCGACATGGGCATCCCGACCGTCGGCGTGCTGGCCTGGGATCCGGCAACCTTCCCCGAATCGAGCGAAATCGTCTGGACGGCCGGAACGACCCCAAGCCCCGAAAAAGCCTTCAGCAGGGCCTTAACCGAAATCGCTCAGCTTGCAGGCGATTTCAATTCCGGCTCCCGTTACGAGGCAAGCGGTCTTCCGAAACCGGCCTCCCTCGATGAGGTTTCCTTCATCGTTTCCCCAGATCGCCGGATCGATCTGCAGGCTCTCCCGAACCTGTCCGATTTCAATCTGCGTATCGAAGTCGAGCGCTGTGTGGCAGCCCTAGCGGCACGAAACCTCGATGTCATCGTCATCGACACGATGCATCCGCTGCTCCAGATCCCGGCGTTCTACACCATCGTGCCTGGAGCCCATTTCCGGGAGCGGGCCGCATCCGGAAACATCGGCATGTTCACGGCCAAACTTGTCTGCCAAAATCACCCGCCGAAACGGGCCTTTTCCATCCTTCAACAGATGGCAGTCCTGCTTCCGGAAGCCTACTACCTGCCTTTCTATATGGGAACGATCCTCTTCGAAGCCGAAGAGCCGGAAGCCGCCCTCGTTCATCTCCACACCGCCCTCGATCGGAACCCGCCTGCAGAAGACCGGGCGGCCGTCCACTCCTACATCGGGCAGTGCTACAAGCTCTTGGGCCGCTACCCCGAGGCGATCCGGACCCTCGAAGAAGGGCTTTCCTTCGATCCGAACCGCACCGATATCCTGAACCTACTCGGATTCTGCCGCTTCAAGACCGGAGACCACGAAGCGGCCGTTAGCTGTTTCGAAGCCATCCTGCTGCAGGATCCGGGTTCCGCCATCGATCATGCCAACCTTGCCGTGAACCTGCAGCGCCTGGACCGGATCTCCGAGGCGGTGCACCACTTCGAGCAGGCCCTGCGCCTGGATCCAAGCATCGATTTCGCCCGAAACGCCCTCGAAAGTCTCTTGTCTCACGAACCCACTTGATATCCTGGAGGAAGCATGCAGCAAAAACAATTCATCATCCCCAACATTTCCTGCGGTCACTGTGTTCGAACCATCACCAACGAGCTGACGGAAATCCCCGGTGTGGCCAATGTCAGCGGAAATCCGGAAACCAAGCAAATCACCGTCGAATTCGATGACAGCCTGAGTGTCGAAACCCTGCTGAGCACGCTGAAGGAAATCGGATATCCGGCACAATGACAAGCGAAACCCCCCAATCGCCCACCTTCCCGGAAGTCATCGAACGGATCGAGCTTCCCGTTACCGGAATGACCTGCGCCAACTGCGCCATGACGATCGAACGCACCCTCAAGCGCAAGGTTCCAGGCGTGCTGCAGGCCACCGTCAACTTCGCCACCGAGCGGGCCAGTGTCGATTTCGACCCGCAGACGGTGACGATCGACACCCTGATTGCAGCCATCCGAAAGGCCGGATACGACGCTCTGCCACCTGCGGATGAAACCGATCCCCTGGCTTCCGACGCCGAACGCGAGGCCCGAGAAGCGGAAATCCGGGATCAAGAACGCAAATTCGCCGTAGGACTCGTATTCACCCTGCCGCTTTTCGTTTTGAGCATGGGACGGGATTTCGGGCTGATCGGGCATTGGGCGCATGCCCCATGGGTCAACTGGTTTTTCCTCGCCCTGGCCACCCCCGTACAGTTTTACACGGCATGGGACTATTACGTGGGGGGGCTGAAGAGCCTCGGCAACCGCAGCGCCAATATGGACGTGCTGGTGGCGCTCGGCTCGTCGGTCGCCTATGCCTTTTCCATCGGTGTGCTGCTGTCGCCGGCCCTGGGGCACCACGTCTATTTCGAAACGTCGGCTGTCATCATCACCCTCATCAAACTGGGCAAGGTGCTTGAAGCCCGAGCCAAAGGGAAAACCGGAAGCGCCATCCGGGAGCTCATCCAGCTGCAGCCGCAGACGGCCACCCTGATTGTCGGTGAACAAACGAGGGACATTGCCGTCTCGAAAATTCGGGTGGACGACGTGCTGCTGGTACGCCCCGGTGGCCGCATCCCCTGCGACGGAATCGTTGTCGAGGGGGAATCGGCAGTTGATGAATCCATGCTGACGGGAGAGCCGATCGCCGTGGACAAGAAACCGGGCGACCCGGTGGCCGGCGGAACGGTGAACGGTTTTGGTCTGTTGAAGATACGGGCTGTTCGGGTGGGACGGGATACGGCGCTTTCCCGGATCGTTCGGATGGTGCAGGAAGCCCAAGGCAGCAAGGCGCCGGTTCAGGCCTTGGCGGACAGGGTCGCAGCCGTTTTCGTCCCGACGATCATCGTTCTGGCAGCCCTGACCGGCATCCTCTGGTATGCGATCACCACGGATATCGTTACGGCCATGATCCGGACAGTGGCCGTACTCGTCATCGCCTGCCCGTGCACCTTGGGGCTAGCCACACCGACGGCCATCATGGCGGGGATGGGGCGGGGCGCCAAGAGCGGCATCCTGTTTCGAAACAGCACCGGCCTTCAGGAAACGGCTCGGATCGATGTCCTCGTCTTCGACAAGACGGGCACCCTGACCGAGGGAAAGCCTGAAGTAAGCGGTATTTCGGCCGCAACGAACGATGTGCCGGAACCCGTTCGAAACCAAATGGTTGGCTCAGATCGACCCCAAGATCCGATCGATCCCCAAACGGCCATCCTGTGGTTGGCTGCATCCGCAGAGCAAGGTTCGGAACATCCCCTGGGCCGCGCCATTGTCCGGGAAGCGGAAAATCGAGGGCTTTCCCCCCAAAGGATTGAACATTTCCAGGCCTTTGGGGGCTCCGGCATCGCGGCCCATCTGTCCGGCGGGCTTGCCGTTCGCATCGGAAAACCCGAATGGATGGTGATGCACCACCCGGATGCCTTCGCATCTATCAAAGACGCCATCCATTCCTTGCTGGGATGGGTGCAGCAGGAGAGCGCCCTCGGACGAACGGCTGTCATCGTTTCGGTCACGGTGGAGACAGAGGGGCCAACGGCATCAACTTCCACCATAAGAGGTTTCCCCTTCCTCGGCGCCATTTCCCTGTCGGACAGATTGAAGTCCGATGCAGCCGAGGCCGTTTCGGCCATTCACGGGCTGGGGATTCAAACGGTCATGCTGACCGGAGACAACGAAAAAACGGCTTCGGCCATTGCCGCAGAAGCAGGCATCGACCAATGGAAGGCCGGGTTGCAACCCGAAGAAAAGCTTGCAGCCATCGCCGATCTGCAGTCCCAGGGGCATGTCGTCGGCATGGTCGGAGACGGGATCAACGACGCCCCTGCCCTGGCAAAAGCGCATGTAGGAATTGCCATCGGCACGGGAACGGATGTAGCCATCGAAAGTGCGGATGTCATTCTGACTGGCGGGAGGCTCTCCGGACTTGCCCGGGCCATCCGCCTCAGCCGGGCCACCCTGCACATCATTCGGCAGAACCTCTTCTGGGCCTTCGGATACAATGTCCTGCTCATTCCGGTGGCTGCAGGCCTTCTCTACCCCATCGAAGGTCTGCCCATGGCCCTGCGGCAGCTGCATCCGATCCTGGCGGCTCTGGCCATGGCCTTCAGCAGTGTATCGGTCGTGACGAACAGTCTGCGGTTGCAGAGAAAATGAGTCGCCCGCGCCGATCCGATCCGGGTAGTTCCTTGTTTCCGCCTCTCAGCAACACAAGCGCCTATCTCCCTGTGATCTTGCATTTCAAACCGGCAATACGGATGGCATCCGGCAGCGACACTCCTTCCGATCAAGCACATGGCGCGCTGCAAGGCCGGACATCTTTTTCCGAAAGATCGGCTGCCCCAATCGGACCATTCTTCAGTCGGTTCTTCGCTCAGGGAAACGCCCCGCCAAATAAACCATTGTCATTCAGGCCTGGTTCTGATATTGCATATCCACACGATTCGATGCTTCGCTTCACCCGAAAACGACATCACCGGTTCTATCGAGTCATCGTCATCCGCTCGAAACCACATCCACCCGTCATCTGAATCATCATGGGAGCCATCATGAACGACCAACCCTTCGTCCAGGGATTTTCCTTCGACGACATGCTCTTGTTGCCGGGATACTCCGATATCCTGCCCAAGGATGTGTCGGTCGTCACCAAACTCACGCGAAACCTCCAGTTGAACATCCCCATCGTCAGCGCGGCCATGGACACGGTCACCGAATCCCGAACGGCCATCAGCATGGCCAGAGAGGGGGGCTTGGGCTTCATCCACCGCAACATGCCCATCGAGCGCCAGGTGGTCGAAGTCGGCAAGGTCAAGAAATCCGAGTCCGGCATGATCGTCGATCCGGTCACCATCCGACCCGATCAGACCGTACGGGAGGTGCTTCAATTGATGGAAGAATACCGCATCTCAGGTGTTCCGGTCACGGAAGGCGACAGACTGGTCGGTATCGTCACCAACCGGGACCTGCGCTTCGAGACCGACACGAGCCGCAAGGTGCATGAAGTGATGACTTCCAAGAACCTTGTCACTGCCCACGAAGGCATCACCTTGGAAGAATCGAAGAAACTCCTCCATCAGCACCGGATCGAAAAACTCCTGATCGTCGACAAGAACGGCAAGCTCACCGGCATGGTCACGATCAAGGACATCGAAAAGATCCGCAAATACCCCAACGCCTGTAAGGACAGCATGGGTAGGCTGCGGGTAGGGGCAGCCATCGGTGTCGGAGAAGACATGATGGAGCGGGCCGAAAAATTGCTTCGTGCAGGAGCAGACGCCATTCTGATCGACACCTCCCATGGCCATTCGAAGAATGTCATCGATGCCGTCAAAATTCTCAAATCGACGTTTCCGGAAATCGAGTTGATCGCAGGAAACGTGGCCACCGAACAAGGGGCTGCCGACCTCATCGCGGCAGGTGTCGACGCCGTCAAAATCGGCATCGGCCCGGGAAGTATCTGCACCACGCGCATCGTGGCCGGTTGCGGGGTCCCGCAGCTGACAGCCATCATGAACTGCAAGGCCGTATCCGACCGCACCGGGGTCCCCTTGATTGCAGACGGCGGCATCAAATTTTCCGGAGACATCACCAAGGCCATCGGCGCAGGCGCCCATTCGGTCATGATCGGCGGGCTTTTCGCCGGAACAGACGAAAGCCCTGGGGAGTCTATCTTCTTTCAGGGCAGAAGCTACAAGGTTTACCGGGGGATGGGGTCTCTCGAAGCCATGCAGCAAGGCAGCAAGGACCGCTACTATCAGGGTGAAAAACCCGAAGACGACAAGCTCGTCCCGGAAGGCATCGTCGGCCGGGTGCCCTACAAAGGATCCCTTTCGGCCAATGTCTTTCAATTGGTCGGCGGGCTCAAGGCGGGCATGGGGTATGTCGGCGCCAAGAACATCGACGAGCTGCGCGCCAAGGCCCGTTTCATCCAGATCAGCGCAGCCGGGCTTCGGGAAAGCCATGTCCACGATGTCATCATCACCAAGGAGGCTCCGAACTACCGATTGGATTGATCCCCCATGCCCGGTTTCGTACACCTGCACGTTCACACCCAGTACAGCCTTCTCGACGGCGCGATCCGGCTCGATCCGCTCATCCAGAAGGCTGTCGGTTTCGGCATGGATGCCGTGGCTATCACAGACCACGGCACCATGTTCGGAACGATCGAATTCAGCGAAAAATGCCAGAAGGCGGGTCTACGGCCCATCATCGGAATGGAGGCCTATGTGGCCCCCCGTACCCTTGCCGACAGAACGGCACAGGACAACAAGGAGCTTCGCCACCTGATCCTGCTTGCCGAAACCGACGAGGGATACCGCAACCTGTGTAAGCTCGCATCCATCGCCCAACTTCAGGGGTTCTACTACAAACCCCGGATCGACAAGGCCGTCCTCCAAGCCCATCATGAAGGGCTTATCGCCTTTTCGGCCTGCCTCCACGGCGAAATCCCCCGCCTCATCCTCTCCGGAAATCTCAAGGCCGCAGAAGACGCCGCTCGATGGTATCTGGCGCTCTTCGGGGAGGAGCGCTTCTATCTCGAAGTCCAGCATAACGGCATCCCCGAACAAACCACCGTAAACGAAGCCCTGTTCGATATTGCCGATCGGCTTTCCATCCCGCTCGTTGCAACAAACGACTGCCACTACCTCGAAGCCCGGGATGTCAAGGCCCACGATGTCCTCCTTTGCATCCAGACCGGAAAGACCATCCACGACAGCGAGCGGATGAAGTTCCGCACCGATCAGCTCTATTTCAAATCCCCGGAGGAAATGACGGCCTTTTTCGGCCACAGGCCGCACACCATCGAGAACACCGCCAAGATCGCCGCCCGGTGCCAGGTCGATCTCGGGTTCAAGGGCTATCATTTCCCCAGGTACAATCCGCCGGGAGAGGAACGCAGCGCAGAGGAAATCTTCGAAGAGCAGGTTCGTTCGGGATTCGAAGACAAATGGCGGATCATCCTCCAGAAGAATCCCGATGCCGAACGAAGCCGCTATCTGGAACGGCTCGACTACGAAATCCGGGTCATCCAGGAAATGGGTTTCTCCGGATATTTTTTGATCGTCTCCGATTTCATCCGCTATGCCAAGACCAACGGCATTCCGGTCGGCCCGGGCAGAGGGTCGGCTGCCGGAAGCCTCGTGGCCTACTGCCTGTCGATTACGGACCTCGATCCCCTCGTCCACGGTCTTCTCTTCGAACGGTTCCTCAACCCGGCCCGAAAGAGCATGCCCGACATTGACGTCGACTTCTGCATCAACGGTCGGGAATCCGTATACAAGTACGTGGTCGATCGCTACGGTGGGGGCGAATACGTCAGCCAGATCATCACCTTCGGAAAGCTCATGACCCGGGCCGTCATCCGGGATGTGGGCAGAGCTCTCGGCATTCCGCTCAAGGAAGTCGACGCCATCGCCAAGATGGTTCCGGAAGTGCTCAACATCAGCCTCGAAAACGCCCTCAAACAGGAACCCCGTCTTGCCGAAATGGCCCAATCCAAGCCTGAAATCGGCGAGCTCATCGACATCTGCAAGGTCCTGGAGGGTCTTCCCCGACATGCCTCCACCCATGCGGCAGGCGTGGTCATCTCCG
>Ga0101944_10007060_pt1 | contig 11483 bp, 6 predicted proteins | sample DewCreD2012metaG_FD_75245 | JGI IMG/M metagenome (GOLD analysis project Ga0101944, IMG submission 75245) | Hot spring sediment bacterial and archeal communities from British Columbia, Canada, to study Microbial Dark Matter (Phase II) - Dewar... ... | reverse complement strand
AAGGGTTCGGCTGTTCGCCGATTAAAGTGGCACGCGAGCTGGGTTCAGAACGTCGTGAGACAGTTCGGTCCCTATCTGTTGTGGGCGTAGGAAATTTGAGAGGGCCTGCCTCTAGTACGAGAGGACCGAGGCGGACGTACCTCTAGTGTACCTGTTGTGACGCCAGTTGCAGCGCAGGGTAGCTATGTACGGTTGAGATAAGCACTGAAAGCATCTAAGTGCGAAACTCGCCTCAAGATAAGATTTCCTTATAAGGGTCGTTGGAGACGACGACGTTGATAGGCTGCAGGTGTAAAGGTAGCAATACCAAAGCCAAGCAGTACTAATCACCCGAAACTTTTTTCGCTGTTTTTCTCAATGTATTCTTTCCCAACATGTTAAAATATCACTCTGCAAAAAAGCAGAGAGGACAGTTTGTCCTTAAAATTTAGGTGACTATAGTGCAGGGGAAACACCTCTTCCCATGCCGAACAGAGAAGTTAAGCCCTGCAACGCCGATGGTACTGGATATCTTTCCGGGAGAGTAGGTCGTCGCCAATCTTTAAGAGCCATGGCAGCAATGTCGTGGCTCTTTTTTTATTTTGATGCGTATTGATACGTAAAAAATAATCCCCCGCCATTGAGTTGGAGGGGGATCATTTTTTTGAGGAAGATGAGTTAAATCCCGTTTTTTGCTCTTCTTATTTGCTCGTTTATTGTAAAATTGTGTTTCACCCTATGCCCTCTCAGGGGAATTATTTTTTCATGAATGGCATCAATGATCCAGTCGGGCTGGGGGAAGAAGTATTTTTCGTGTTCGTAGGCCGGTGTAATCCAGTTTCTTGATCCTACCACCACCGGAGGAGCATCCAGATCATCAAAAGCCATCTCGGCAATGTTTCGGGCCATGTCATTCAGATACGATCCTCTTTCGCAGGCATCACTCGAAAGCAGTATCTTCCCTGTTTTTCTGACCGATTCCAGCACAGGTTCATAGTTAAAAGGAACAAGGCTTCGTGCATCGATAATTTCAGCTTCAAGACCGTATTTTTCTTTTAAAATTTTTGCTGATTGAAGGGCAGTGTATAAGGTGGCGCCTATGGTGAGGATGGTAATGTCTTTCCCTTTTACTTTGATGTCGGGTTCACCAATGGGAATTTCGTAATAACCTTCAGGAACTCCCCCTTCATGGAACATTTCCCCGATGTCATAAATCCGCTGGCTTTCAAAATAAATCACAGGGTCTGTGCCTTGCAAGGCAGCGTTCATCAGTCCTTTGGCATCGTAGGGAGTAGCCGGGAATACTACCTTCAGGCCGGGGATGTGGCTCACCAGCGATGACCAGTCCTGTGAATGCTGCGCACCGTATTTACTTCCCACCGATACTCTTATCACCACAGGCATTTTTATCACATTCCCCGACATAGCCTGCCATTTGGGTAATTGATTGAATACTTCGTCGCCGGAACGTCCCAAAAAGTCACAGTACATGATTTCGGCAATTACCCGTCCGCCGCACATACCATATCCTATAGCAGTACCCACGATGGCACCTTCAGAAATAGGTGAATTAAACAGGCGGTGATAAGGAAGCGATTCTGTCAGTCCGCGGTACACGGCAAAAGCTCCTCCCCAGTCGCGGTTTTCTTCTCCCCAGGCAGCCAGGGTAGGATCCTTATAAAACCGGTCGATGATGGCTTCAAAAATTCCGTCCCTTAACTGGTAAAGTTTGGCTTTTGAGACCGGTTTCCCGTCTTTGTCCAGGTAAAATCTTGCTTTGGTTTTAAGGGATTTTACCCGTGGATTTTCTTCCAGAGGCAGGAGTACTTCGGGAGTGCGTTTTTCCATGGCATCCACCGAGCCGTTTGAAAACATCATTTTTCCGATGGCCTCAGGATCTTTTTCAAGATCAAGGCGCGGAGAAATGTTGTCGTCGGTGGCAAGTTTCAGGGTGTTGTAGATTCGTTTTTCAATGTCGTCTTTGATTGAAAGTAGTGTCGCTTCATCGGAAATACCGGCACTGATTAATTGATTCCCGAAATGAACAATACTGTCTTCTTTCATCCAGGCTTCTATTTCTTCTTTTGTCCGGTACGAAGAAGCGTCGGAAGGAGAATGACCGCTGATACGGTAGGTGAGGGTATCGAGCAGCACGGGACCGTTTTTTTCTTCTAAAATTTTCTTTTTTCTCTTAAAAGCGTCAATCACTGCAAGGGGGTTATATCCGTCTACCCGTTCGGCGTGCATCATTTCAGGATTAACACCTGCTCCCACGCGGGCAAGGATCCCATAGCCCATGGTTTCTCCACAGGTCTGGCCACCCATTCCGTACTGGTTATTAAGAAAATTGAAAATGATGGGAAGACCTCCACGGTATTCTTCCTCCCACAGTTGTTTGTACTGGTCCATGGTGGCAAACATGATTCCTTCCCACACAGGACCGCACCCCATGGAGGCATCTCCAATGTTGGCCACAACAATACCCGGTTTTTTGTTGATTTTTTTATACAGTGCAGCTCCTACGGCAATGTCTCCCGACCCCCCCACGATGGCATTGTTGGGATACACTCCGAAGGGAGTAAAGAAGGCATGCATGGAACCTCCAAGTCCCTTATTAAAACCGTTTTCCCTGGCAAAAATTTCGGCAAGGGTACCATAAAGAAGAAAGTTAATGGCAAGATCTTTTACGTTGCCTTTGAATCCCTGTTCCACCACACGAAGGGTGGCGCCATTGAAAAAACTTTTCATGATTCGTATGAGGCTGTCTTCATCGAGCTGATGAATAGCTGACAATCCCTTGGCCAGAATCTCACCATGGCTCCGGTGGGAACCAAAGATAAAATCGTCAACAGTAAGGTGATAGGCCATGCCCACGTAAGCGGCTTCCTGTCCTATTCCTAAATGAGCAGGTCCGGGATGGTTGTATTTGATGCCCATGTATTCGCCTGCTACTTTAATCTGGTTCAGCATGCTTTCAAATTCACGGATGATTACCATGTCACGGTAGATCCGCAAAAAATCTTCTTTTGAAAAATTTTCTTTTTCATCTTTAATGGTTTTCTGGTATTGGTTTACAGGTATCTTCCCAAATTCCACAAACCCTGCTTTTCTTTTCTCTCTGGGATCAATAAACTGACTTTTAGGCATATTTCAATAAATTTTTAAATTACAATTCAAAAATGGTTTCTTTCAATATTTCACTTACTGTAGGATGCGGAAATACAATTTCCTTCAGTTCTTTCACCCTAAGCTGGCATTCAATGGCCATGGAGGCTCCATAAATCATCTCTGAAGAAGGGTTTCCTATCATGTGGACGCCAAGGATTTCACCATAGCGTTGCCCGGCGATTATTTTGCATAAGCCATTTTTCCCTTCGTTTTCAGCCACAAAACGACCTGAATAAGTCATCGGGAGTTTGGCTATTTTGTAAGCAATGCCCTGTTTTTTACATTCCTGTTCGGTTAAACCTGCCGACGCCACTTCCGGATGAGTGTACACCACCGAAGGAATAGCCTGGTAACGCATCGTGTCTTTATATCCGGCAATGTTATTAATGGCCACATCACCTTCCCGGCTGGCTGTGTGGGCCAGCATCGAGAAGCCTGTTACATCGCCGGCAGCATATACATTGGGAAGGTTGGTACGGCAATGGGAGTCTATCTTTATTGCTCCCCGTACGATTTCAACTCCCAGGGTTTCCAGACCGAAGCCATGGATGACCGGCTTGCGTCCCACACTCATCAGGAGGGCAGAAGAAGTGACACTCTCTGTTTTTCCGTCTTTTTCAAAAATCACTTCGTTGCCTTTGATTTCAGTGACGCGGGCATTGAGATGAAAAACAATTCCTTTTTTGGAGAGTTCGTTCCGGAGCATGACGCTGATTTCTTCATCCAGTCCCCCAAGAATTTCGGGGAGCATCTCAACCACGGTGACCCTGGTGCCAAGGGTGGCAAAAAAACTTGCAAATTCAATTCCCACAACCCCTCCACCTATGATGGTGAGCGTATTGGGTAACTGAGTAAGGGAAAGAATTTCCCGGTTGGTAAGGAAGGTGGCTGACTCAATGCCTTTGATGGGAGGAATGGAAGCTTCGGAACCTGTGCATATCAGGATGTTCTTGCATGCATACATTTGTTCATCCGTCTGAAGCTGAATCATTCCTTCCTTTTGGCCGGCGATGGTTACTTTTTTGTTAACGACTTCTGCACCGTACTTTTTAAGTGAAGCGGCGATGCCTGCAACAAGTTTGGCAACCACCTTGTTTTTTCTCTCCATGATCTTACCAAAATCGGCTTCCACTCCTGAAACGGCAATGCCATACTTTGAAGCTTCACGGGCGTATTCATACAACTTGGCTGAATACAGCAGGGTTTTGGTAGGGATACACCCTTCGTTCAGGCATACGCCTCCCAGTTTTTTCTGTTCAAACAGGACTACTTTCAGTCCTTTCTGAGCTGCGTGTTCGGCAGCCACGTAACCTGCCGGCCCACCGCCGATAATTCCCACATCGTACATATTCATCTGATTTTATTTATTCAATTTTTTCATTCCAGTTTTCAATGTTGTTTTTTATTTCCCTGAGGAATAAAGTAGCAGGGCCTCCATCCAGTGCCCGATGATCATAGGTGAGAGAAAGTCCGATAAAAGGAACGAATCCCCACACTCCATTGCCGGTATCGGCCGGCCGGTGAATAATGGTATTCACGCCGAGGATGGCCACCTGTGGAAGGTTAAGCACAGGGGTGAACATTTCTACCCCATAATTCCCCAGGTTGGTAACAGTGAATGTGGCTGCGGTACTCTGGATGAGCGCAGGGTCAATACTGCCTTTCCTGCATGCGTCGGCAAGGTTTTTTATTTGAATGGAAAGTTGCAGGAGACTGAGATTGCCTGCATTCCGGACAACCGGCACCATGAGTCCCCGCGGTGTATCTACTGCAATGCCCAGATGGACTTGTTTGAAGAAACGTTGTACGTCCCCGAGAAAATGAGCATTCACTTCGGGCATTGTTTTGAGGGCTTTAATTACACAAAAGCAAATCATGTCATTTATTGTAATGTTGGCATTTGAGTTGCCCTGTTCCATTGCTTTTTTGCATTCCTGCCTGAAGGCAAGAAGTTTTCGTACATCAGCACTCATGTGATGGGTGAGTTGTGCTGATTGTTGCAGCGATTCGTGCATGGCTCTGGCAATCAGACGGCGAATGTTGGAAAGTTTTTTGTCTTCAAATTCATCGCTTGCCGGATACACGGCATCGCCGAGATCTGTATGCAGGGCCATGCCGCCGGGACCCTGTGTACTTACCGGTATTTTTCCAGTTTCTTCTGCGATTTGCCTGGCAAGAGGGGTCATGCGCGGTTGTGTTTCACTGGCTTCAAGAACATCTTTTTCAATGATACGTCCGGAAGGACCGCTTCCTTTGATTGTTTGCCATGCAATACCCAGTTGTTCGGCCATTTTTCTGGCCCGGGGCGAAATGGTTGCGCCTTCGGCAATGGATGGCACAGATGGTGAGGGGGTATCTTTTTCACCGGCAGGAGAGGAAGGGGATTTTTCTTCTGTCTTTTTTGATTCTTGTGCGGATTTTTCCTCCCCGGGAATGGAGGTGCGGAAGCTTTCAACGTTTTCGCCGGGTTGACCTATGACAGCGATGGTTGACAGGATGGGTACTTCATCACCTGCCTGATAAAATATTTCCAGCAAAATTCCTTCAGCCTCGGCTGTGAGTTCAAAGGAGGCTTTGTCGGTTTCATAGGTACACAATACGTCGCCTGCTTTTACGGCATCTCCCTTTTTCTTCAGCCATTCTCCGATGATGCACGTTTCCACTGATTGACCCTGACGGGGCATGATCACTGCTGTTGCCATATTTTTTTATTTTTACAAGTTAACAAGATTCCGGAAGTTAATTGTCTGAATATGAAAATTTTATTTTTATCTTGTAAATACATGTTATTTTTATTTCAGTAAAAAAATAAAAAGAATCCTTAAAAAACAATATTTTGCAAATATAAATAATCAACTTGTATTTACAAGTTGAATTGAATAATTTTGTAAAAAATAAATTCCGGCAGATGAAAAAAATGAGTGGTATTCCACGTTACCGGATTGTATATGAAGATCTCCGGCGGCAGATCCTGGAGGGGGTATTTAAACCCGGCGACCTGTTGCCTTCGGAGAACGATCTCTGCCGGCAGTACAATCTTACCCGTCCCACCGTGCGTCATGCCCTGGAAAGCTTAAAAAATGAAAATCTTATTTCAAAACACCATGGGAAGGGAAGCATTGTGAATAAACCAACCCAGGGAATAGGAATTCTTTCTATTTCAGGGACAACCTCAGCCGTAGGGGCATTTAAACTGAAAACTGAAATTTTGGTCAAACCTCATGTTGCTGCATGGCCTCTTCAATTCATGTTTCCCCTCGAAGAAGAGGAACAGAAAATGGGTTGTATTCATATGGAACGGTTGCGTTATGTAGACAACAAACCTGTTTTTTATGACATTAACTATCTTCCCAACATAAATTTGCCACGTTTTTGCAGGCTTTCTTTTGAAAATAAATCCTTATTTGATATTCTACGGAAAAAATATCACATAGAAATTAAAAGTGGGGAACAAAAAATACGGGCGGTTCCGGCAGGCGAAAAAATTGCAGGTTATTTTGGCATTGCTCCGGAAAAATCCATTCTTCATCTTGAAAGAAAAATGGTGACCAACAGGAAAGGCTTTTGCATTTATTCCTCAATTTATTGTAACACAGAAGAATATTATTTGTATGGTACTTTTTAAACCTGAAGATGTATTAAATTTTCCACGGGAAAACTTTTGTTGTTCTGATTTTTTTTTGTAATTTTCACTACTAAAATTAATTAACCATGAAAAATTATGTTGTTTGCTTTTTGTTGTCGTGTTTCATTTTGTTTACTGTCCGCACAGAAGCTCAGGTTTCCATTACCGTTAATCCTTCAGTGACCTATCAGACCATCAGAGGGTTTGGAGGAAGCGGGGCTATGGCTTCCGGGTATGATAAGTACGTTCAGTACATTGCTGATTTAATGGGCGCCACTATTTTCCGTTTTTATATGGATGGGCAGGACGGAACTTCAGTGACGGATATCAATAATGGAACATGTGTTTTTTCCCACTGGGATGGGGGGACGTATGGAAATTTCATGAAAGCCCTCAAAGCCCATGGGGTTGACACCATTGTGGTTACCTGCTGGTCACCGCCGGCTTGCCTGAAAAACAACAACAGCTTGCTTTGTGGGTCGCTGCAGTCCACTTATTATGCCACGTATGGAAAGTTTATTGCCGACTGGATTAAAGATTTTGAAGCAAAAACCACCCAGAAGGTGTATGCTTTTAATGTGCAGAATGAACCTTTGTTTTGTGAACCTTATTCTTCAGCCATTCTTTCGGCTCAGGAATTTGGTCCGTGCATGCAGGCAGTACGAACAGCTCTTAACAATGCGGGTCTTACTCATGTAAAAATGCACGGCCCGGAACACATGGGAAGTTATACCCGTAATTCAGGAGGTGACGGAACAAGCAGTAAGTATATTCAAAACTTATTATGGAATGCAACCTACCGAAACATTCTTGACATTTATTCCGTACACAGCTATACCGATGGGGTGGCTGCTGATCTGGGCAGTGCTTCAGGTTGGTCCATGCTGGATACTGCTGTACGAAAATACACCAAAGGAGGAGCTCCGATGGAATTGTGGATGACTGAAACCGATTTTCAAGGGACTGCTTCGTGGGATATGTTTATGGATATGTTTCAGTCGATGTATGCAGCTTTAAAATATGGCAAAGTAAATGCGTGGTTATACTGGAGCATGGATGGGGGCAATGGAATGTATTCAACCGGTTCCCCTATATTGAGGCTCTATGCCTGTATGCACTTTATGCGTTTTATCCGCCCGGGTTACCAGCAGATAGAATGTACGGAAAACGATCCTTACATTGCTGCCATCGCTTTTAAATACGGGAATGATTATACCATTGTTGCCGTGAACCTGAGTACCACCACTGCCAAAACTTTTACCTTCAATAATTTTACCGGAAAACCGGCTTATTTTGACATGTACCGCAGCCAGCAACTTTCTTCAAATTTTTATGAAAAATGTGCTTATGTGGGACGGTTTACCGGGAATTCGTTTGACATTCCCAAGCGTTCGGTGGTTACTCTTTACTTTAAACAATCCGAGCCGGATGTATACTGGAATGTAAAGGCTCCCCAGAATCTTACGGCCACCAATGTGACAGATAATTCAATTACAGTAACCTGGTCGGCTGTTTCGCCATGGACACTGGCAGGTTCGCAGGTGAACATCACCGGTTATGTGGTGTATCTGAACGGGGTAAAAAAGACATCTACGCCCATTACCAATACCACGTATACCTTTACGGGCTTAACGAAAGGTACAAAATATGTCATTGAGGTATACACACGCGATGCTTTGTACAACGAATCGGTGGCTGCCCGCATAGAGGTGACCACAACGGGTGGCGTTCAGCCTCCTCCCCAGCAGCTTGATGAAGAGAAAGAAAAACTCGGGTTGTCTCCCAATCCTGCTACCCACAGGGTAGTAATTTCCCTGCCTGATGACAATCTGTATCAGATAACTTTTGTGAACTTGTGGGGTGAGAAAGTGATGGAATCGAATGTGCGTAACGGGGAAAGCATAGAAGTAGGGAAATTGCCTGCAGGAGTGTATGTAGTGGTGGCAAGGGATAATGAAAAAACAGTAAAAGGAAAATTGATTATTGAGTAAATTACTAAACATTAAACATTAAACATTACAGTTATGAGGAAACAAATTTTACTATTTGGAGGAATGGCTTTATTGTATGTAAGCGCAATGGCTCAAACGCTTACCCTTACAATAAATCCAAGCACCACCTACCAGACGATAAGAGGGTTGGGTGGTTCGGGCTCCATGCAGTCAGGATACGACACATACCTGCGGTATGTGGTGGATCTGATGGGAGCTTCCGGATGGCGGCATTACATGGATGGGAATTCACTGGGAAATAACCGATCAGTGAACGACATCCTGAATAACAATTACGACTATTCGGAAAATACAGGCTATGCTAATTTTTACAAGGCTTTGAAAGCCAAAGGAGTTACCTTTATTGTTTCCACCTGCTGGTCGCCTCCTGCCAGTCTGAAAGCGAATCAGTGTATTTGCCAGAGCTGGGGAGGACAGTGTTGTGGTTCACCATGTGGAACCTACAATTGTTCGGATCCTAATAATTATTTAAAAGATGAATATTTTGATGAATACGGTAAATTCCTTGCTGCATGGATAAAGGATTTCCAGACACGAACCACCCAGACCATTTATGCCTTTAACATTCAAAACGAACCTTTCTTTAATGAACCGTATTCTTCGGCGCTGTTGTATGACAGTCGTTTTGGTCCCTGCCTGCAGGCAGTAAGAACAGAACTTAACAATGCCGGCCTTTCTTCTGTCAAATTGTTTGGTCCTGAAGACATGGGGAGTTATAATCTGATGAATGGAGCTACTCCCAACAGAGCATATATTAAGTATTTGTTGTGGAATGCCACGTGGAGGCAATACCTCGACGTGTTTGCTGTGCATAGTTATCTGGACGGCATTCAGGCCGATCTTGGTAGTGCAGCAGGGTGGACAACACTGGATACTGCCGTACGGAAATACACCAAAGGAGGGGCTCCGATGGAGTTGTGGATGACTGAAACTGATTTCCAGGGAACTGCTGATTATAACATGGCATGGAATATGGCTTCTCAGATCTTCTGTGCCCTGAAATATGGAAAAGTGAATGCCTGGTTGTACTGGGGAATGGAGGGCAGTAACGGAATGTATGTATCAGGGTCGCCTACAGCGCGTCTTTATGCCTGTATGCATTTTATGCGTTTTATCCGTCCCGGTTATCAGCAGGTGGAATGTACAGAAACAGACCCGGACATTACCGGACTTGCTTTTAAAAACGGAAATGATTACACGGTGGTGGTGATGAATGTAAACACCTCTAAAACAAAGACAGTGACCTTTAATAGTTTTACAGGCCGTCCGGGATATTTTGATATGTACCGCAGTCGTGCAATCTCCAGCACCCAGATGGAAAAATGTGTGTATGTGGGAAGGGTAAGCAACAATTCCTTTGATATTCCGCCGAAAAGCATCGTTACCCTGTACTTTAAGGAATCTGAACCTAACGTATACTGGGGCGTAAGCTCTCCGGGCAATCTTACGGCCACCAATGTGACTGAAAATTCGATTACAGTAACGTGGTCGGCTGTTTCGCCATGGACACTGGCAGGTTCGCAGGTGAATATCACCGGTTATGTGGTATATCTGAACGGGGTAAAGAAGACATCTTCGCCCATTACCAGTACTACATATACCTTTACGGGCTTAACGAAAGGCACAAAATATGTCATCGAGGTATACACGCGTGATGCTTTGTACAACGAATCGGCTCCTGCCCGCATAGAGGTGACCACTGCCGGCGGGACAACTCCTCAAGACATCGATGAGGAAACAGCCGGCGATTTTCAGGTGGCACCCAATCCGGCTTCTTATCAGGCGGTAGTTTCCCTGCCCGGCGATCAGCTGTATGAGGTATCAGTGGTTAACATCAACGGAGCCAAGGTGAGTACAGTTCAGCTTCGCAACGGGGATAAACTTGATGTGAGCGGATTGCCTTCAGGAATGTATATCCTTGTGGCAAAAGATAAGCAGAAGACATTGCAAACCCGTATAGTTGTTCAATAAACTCATTACTGCCGGAAAAGCAAAGGGGCAATCGCATAAAAGATTGCCCCTTTCCGTTTTTTATTTCTGAAAATTATTCTGCCACGGTTTTTACTTTGGAACCCAGAAGGGCATAATACAGCAGGTAAAACTCACTGACGAGAACTATGATCCATGTATATCGCCATGCGTTGTTGAGTGCGTCGGCCATGATGCCCTGGAATAAAGGGATGAGAGCTCCGCCAAGGACTCCTATCATGATAGCCCCTGTGGCTGCAGAAGTATATTTCCCCAGTTTGTCGACTGCCATGGTGAAAATGGCACCCCACATAACGGAATGAAACAACCCGATGGCTACGAGAAACCATGGATTGTTGAAAAATATACCTGCCGCAAGGAGGAGAATGGCTACAACCACGGTGAAGGAGAGCTGGGTTCTGGATGAAATTTTATTAAAAAAACTTGACACCATACGTCCGGCCAGCATTCCGCCCCAGTAAAGGGTAGCCATCAGGGTAGCGTAATTCTTGTATATGTCTATTTTTTCAGCCCATATTTTTACATTGGTGCCTACAGCCACTTCGGCTCCTACATAAAAGAAAATGGCAATTACTCCAAGGGTCAGATGGCTGAATGACCATACACTTTTTTCAAGTTTTTCACCTTCGGAGGCTTTCTTCCCTTCTATGTCGGGCAGATGAAGCCGGTTGACAATGAAGGTAACCACGGCTACGGTAATCAAAAGAGCA
>Ga0101944_10007059_pt1 | contig 11484 bp, 10 predicted proteins | sample DewCreD2012metaG_FD_75245 | JGI IMG/M metagenome (GOLD analysis project Ga0101944, IMG submission 75245) | Hot spring sediment bacterial and archeal communities from British Columbia, Canada, to study Microbial Dark Matter (Phase II) - Dewar... ... | reverse complement strand
TTTTGCCTCGAGTAGCAAGCTGTGTGGCAAGAGCAGCTTCGGCCGCTGCTTTCTGCCTGAGAAGATCCATATAAACAGGGTTATCAGTAATATTCTCAGAAGCAATTTTCATGGTAGGCTCACGTTTGATCTGATCATCAATCGCATTTAGCCTTTGTGCAGATGCACCAGCATCTGCTTCCGCTTGAGCAACCAAATAATCAACATCTGCCGATCTCTGAATCAACACCTGAGCCTGAACATCAGGCCTAGGCAGAGCATTGCTTGCCTCAAATGCCATCTTGGCTTGTCTTGCTTTCATAAGATCCAGCTCGGCATCCTTGAGCTGCTTTTCAATAAATGCCCGACTCTGGGCAGCAGGTCCACGAATAAGATCTCGATAAAACCGCACGAACTCTTGCTGGATAGCCCTTGCTGCTTCAACAGCTTCGTTCTGATCACGCGATGTAACAGTTATCTCCAACACCCCAGTGCCCATAATCGGCTGAACTCTCATTCGCTCAAGAAGCATCTGAGGATCGAGTGTATAACCAAGATCGCTCAGATACGCAACAGCTCTTTCGCGAACAGTTACACTAGACGCAACAGTTGCAAGGTCTGCCAAGCGCATCTCAGGGTTCAGGTTTTGTACCGCCACCGTTGGATAAACAGGAACGCCTCTTTCGTAAATCGCCTTCTCCATAACAGTCGTGCGCCCCTGCCACATCTGCGCAGAAGACGCAAGATAAAATCCAACGGCTACAACACAGATTGCTACGCAGAGCAAAACCAGCCATATCCGCCTTCTAAGAATCCTATAATAGCTCCAGATTTCCAATTAGTTTTCCCTCCCTAGAACGGAAAACCGTCCCTAATATCCACTACATAAGACGCTGAATTAGAACAAACCGTAGCGTCTTATATATGAAATGTTAACTATAGTACCAACTATCTGGGATATTCTGCTCCAATCCGGCTTCGATGTCTCCGGAACATAAACAACGTCTCCAGGCTCCAGCGGCACATCTACAGCCAACTTACCCTTCGATATGCTGCCCAAATTCACGGGGATTCGCTGAGGATTCTGCGGATCGCCTCTCAGCACAGCAACATTTTTCATAGAAGCTCTATCTGTAGGACCGCCAGCCAAACTCACCGCTGAAAGCGCAGTGGCGTTTTCTTTCAAATAATAAAGTCCAGGCTGCCTGACCTCGCCAAGCACATAATAACGATTGTAAGTATCCTCTGGAATATAGATAATATCGCCTTCTTCAAGCTTGTAATTCTGACTAAGGTCGCCGTCGCGATAAATCTTGCGGAGGTCTATGGGAATGGGTTTATCGCTGCCTTTTCTTGTGAGCGTAGCCGCTTCAAGGCGCGCATTCTGGGTAAAGCTTCCAGCCTGCGCGATAGCCGTAGATATTGTGTTTCCTTCCTTGAACGGCACCACGCCAGGTCTCTGTACCTGTCCCAACACCCAAACAAGCATATCATGCTTGGCAATCAAAGCGATATCTACTTTTGGATCGAGCAGAATCTCAGCCTTTTTGTACTCTTCTGCTATGGCCTGCGCAAGCTCGCGCTGAGTAAGTCCAGCTGCTTTTATGTACACGTTCAAATAAGGCACTGTTATGGTACCCTGCGGCGAAATTCGCATCTCCCTGCCGGAAAGCTCTTTTTCCTGCCATACGTTCATTACTATGACATCATCCGGCGCAAGTACATAGTCTTCATCTGTCTGAGCAAAAACTGCCGCCGGCAGCAAAACAAACACGACTACAAACGCAAGCATCAAAACTTTAGTCATATCTTTCATCATCCTCCGCAATCAGCGCCTTGTCTCAATTCAATTATTGACTTTCCTGCTTTCTTCTTTACCCCTTTTGCTCACAATCTAACACAACTTAGAACAACATCTGCATTACGCACCGCCACTTACTCCCAGTTCCCAACAACATGGAAGACAAGAAATGCGTGGAAAACTAAACTTCGTGGAACTGAAAAGAGGCTCTATAAATTCAATTTCGATTGAGTCACTGGGCATCTACCTCCAGCGTAGAGGTATTATACACATTCACCAGAATAACTGTCAACGCAAATAATATAAAAATCCACTGAATAATTTTTCAGAATGGCTAATGAGCCTTAGAAAACACACAGGGAACCTATTCCTGAAAAATGTCTACTACAGATATTACCGAGCATTCTCAACAAAAGGATTAAGATGCTTGCCTAAAAACTTATAAACAATCTCGACAATCTCCGGACCGCCGAAACCATGCCCTGCGTCAGGCAGCAGATGAAGCTCAGATTCAACGCCGGCACCGATTAACTTGTTATGCAGCTCCTGCGACTGCTGCCACGGAACAAGATCGTCTAACTTGCCGTGGATTATAAGAAACGGCGGATCATCCTTTGTTACATAGGTAACAGGGCTTGCCTCTACTGCCAAACCGCGTTTCTCCGACACAGTCCCACCCAAGAGCCGCTCCAAAACATCGGGAATGTAATTCCCCATTTTGGTAAAATCCGCAGGTCCGCAGCAGTCAACAACCGCCTGCACTCTGCTTGACGCCTTTTTATTCTCAGGATTTGCGCCCTCAAGTCTCCTTACTCCTCCAGATGTGCCCAGCAGTGCAGCCAGATGCCCTCCGGCGGAGTATCCCCAAGCCGCGATTCGGTTAGGGTCTATGTTATATTCTGACGCATGTGTGCGAATCCATCTTACAGCAGCCTTGCAATCCTCTATCTGAGCGGGAAACTTAGCAACTTGGCTCAGCCTATAGTCAATACTTGCAACAGCATAACCGCGGCCAATAGGATCCCCTTCTGGAAAACAATTTTTATCGCCCGCCTCCCATCCGCCGCCGTGTATAAACAAAATGAGCGGCACAGGGGACTTGGCAGAAGCCGGCAAATACAAATCTAAAAGCTGATTATGACCATCCGGAGACGCATAGACAACATCGCAAACAACTTTGACTTTAGCCAATGGAGTACCTGCTTCCTTAACAAATGCGAGAGTTCGAATCGAAGTCCCAAAGCATAACAACAAAACTAAAATCGCCGCGCGAATTTGCGCTCCAAAAACGCACCTTCCCACGCGGCGAATTCTGAATATGATTTTTTGGTTCAATCTATATATCACCCACAGCCAACCACACCAGAAGGCTGGCGGTCTGCGATCACCGTATCTTTCTTCCAGTTTACATCATCTGTCTGTGGATGGTCAAGGTTATAATTCAACCCCCTGCTTTCTTTGCGCATCAATGCAGAACGCACTATCAACTCTGCAGCCTGAGCAAGATTCCTAAGCTCGATAAGCTCAGGCGTAAGCCTGCCGACAGCGTAAAGCTCCTCGGCTTTACTTAAAATCTCACGCACCTCCGTATGCGCCGTCTCAAGTCGTCTATCTGTGCGCACAATCCCCACATGCTTCCACATAACAGTCTGCAGCTTTAGTGTCAATTCCGATATCAACTCGATTAATACAGGCTCAATATGGCTTTCCTCGGGATAGTCTGGAATAATTAGTGCCCTGCCAGAATCCGAGAGAGCGTTTCCGTTACATAGTATTTTCCGTGAATCAACCGCCGCTCTGTGTGCAAACACCACAGCCTCAAGAAGCGAATTAGAAGCAAGCCGATTAGCGCCATGAACACCCGTACACGCAACTTCGCCGCATGCGTAAAGCCGCTTTATACTTGCCCGACCATCTATATCTGTAAGCACTCCACCGCATGAGTAGTGAGCCGCCGGAACTATAGGTATCCAGTCTTTAGTTATATCAATGCCAACTGAAAGGCATTTTTCGTAGATGTTCGGAAAACGAGTTTTCAACTTCTCAGGGTCAAGATGGGTAACGTCAAGATAAACGCATTCATCGCCGCTTTTCTTAAGCTCGGCATCTATAGCCCTTGCCACAACATCTCTAGGCGCAAGGCATCCCATCTCGTGGTAGCGCTCCATAAACGTGCTGCCATCTTTGAGTCTCAAGATGCCGCCTTCGCCCCTAACAGCCTCGCTTATAAGAAATGATCTTGCGTCTGGATGATAAAGCGTCGTAGGATGAAACTGGATAAACTCCATATTCGCTATAGCCGCGCCGGCTCTATATGCCATTGCAACGCCGTCGCCAGTGGCAATCTCTGGGTTAGTGGTGTGGAGATAAACCCTGCCCAATCCTCCCGTCGCAAGCATTACAACTTCAGCAGTCATCGTTATGACTTCGCCGGTATCAGGGTCGAACACATAAGCGCCGCGGCATTCGCCGTCACAAACAATAAGATCAAGAGCATAATGATGCTCAAAAAAGCGGATGTTCTCACTGCGCTTGCAGTTAGATATCAAGGCTCTCTCTATTTCCCTACCCGTCAGATCGGCGGCATGAAGTATTCTTCTTCGAGAATGCCCTCCTTCACGCCCAAGAGCAGGACGCACGGAGCCGTCGTTTGCCTGTTCCATCGTAAACCGCACACCCATCTCCATCAACTCTCTTACGCGCTCCGGTCCTTCTTTAACCAATATCTCAACAGCATCGTCATGGCACAGCCACGCCCCAGCTTCCTGAGTGTCTCGAATATGCAGTTCGAACGAATCATCCGGACTTATAACAGCGGCTATGCCGCCTTGAGCATAGTTAGTGTTTGACTCCGTATCGCTTTTCTTAGTTACAATGGCAACCCGACTGCAGTCGCTTACCTTAAGCGCATAGGAAAGCCCCGCAATCCCACTGCCTATTACCAGCGCGTCAACTTCTACAGCTTTCATAACCTAAGACTTTTATCTCCATACACATGGTGATCAACCCGCGTCACCAGTCTCTCTTATCCCCTTCAGTATCTCATATCCGCCGGATTCAATCAACAAATCTGCGGCACGCTTCCCAACATACTCAGGCTCACCGCATGACCCAGCGCACTCCGCCCTAACAACTATAGAGCCATCAGGAGAAGCAGCACAGGCTTTTATAGAAAGTTTCTCGCCATCCGCCCTAGCCAATGCGCCTATCGGAATGCTGCAGCCGCCTCCTAACATAGAAAGCAGCGCTCTTTCAGCAGATACCTCCGCATAAGATTGGGGATGATTTAGCAGCGCAGCAGCTGCCAAAGCCCGAGCATCGCCCTCTCTAACCTGAACAGCAAGAGCACCCTGCCCAGCAGCCGGCAGACACACATCAAAACTCAATCGTTCCAAAGCAAAATCTTTACCAAAACAACTGAGCACATTTTGCTTTTCATCCGCAATCAAGCCCAAGCGATAAAGTCCAGCATAAGCAACTACAATCGCGTCGTATTCGCCGCCGGCGAGCTTGCGCAGTCTTGTATCTATGTTCCCTCTTATATTCCTAAATCTCAAATCTGGTCTTACCGCAAGAATCTGTGCCCTGCGCCTAATACTGGATGAACCCAAATATGCGCCTCTCGGCATATCCAGAAGCCGCCCAACATTCGATATGATCACATCTGACGGGTCTATCCTTTCGGGGACTGCGGCAACAACAAGTCCGCGCGCAGGTTCGACAGGCACATCCTTCAAACTGTGCACCGCAGCGTCCAGTCTGCCTCCGAGAAGCGCTGCCTCTATCTCTTTGACAAACAATCCGACGCCTAAGCCTGCCAGAGTTTCGGATTTTAGTTTATCTCCGGATGTGGTAATGATTTCTATTCGCGTTTTAACGCCAGGATTGAGTGATTCAAGCAGCGAAGCGACCGACTCAGCCTGCGACAGCGCCAGACGGCTGCCTCTGGAGCCGATTACAAATTCATCCATCAGCTGGCCTCTTGTCGTCTAAATCGGCTTTTGGGAGAACTTCTTCATCATCTATTCCGAAAAGTTCTTTCGCAATCGCCATCTTTTCTGTACCTTCATCAGACACCGCGTATTCCTTTAAGGTAACAATCGGATGGTGAGATATGCGATTTATAAGCGACTGCATCGCCATACGCACTGCATTCAAATCAGACTCGCTTAAATGCGAAAGCTTAGTCAAAACCCTTTCCCATTCAGCATCCCTAATGCCTTCAAGTTTGGCGCGTATAGCTTTTATCAGCGGCACACTTTCCAGCGTACGCATCCATTCGTTAAACTTATGTGTCTCCTCAGCCACTATATCTCTAACTTTTTCAACCTCTTTTGCGCGCTCAGCTGAATAACATTCAACATAATTCTGTAAATCATCTATGCCGTATAGGTGAACCCCGGGAACCGAGGCCGCCTCGGGATCAAAATCACGCGGCACAGCTATATCAACCAAAAGAAGCCTTCTGCCGCCTCTCATGCCACAAATCTTTTCAATCCTGCTGCGGTCAAGTATATGCTCAGATGCCCCTGTAGAGCCTACAACCATGTCGGCATTCACAAGCTCGTCATCCAGAGACGCAAAAGACACGACCCTTCCGTTCAGTTTCTCAGCCAACTTTACCGCTCTGGAATGAGTTCTATTCGCAACAGCGACATCCAAAACACCAGCAGACCGTAAATGACGCGCCGTAATCTCCGCCATTTTGCCTGCGCCGATAATCAGCACACTGCGTCCATCCAAGCCGCTCAAAACAGTCTCAGCCAGCGCAACAACTGCACAGCCTACTGAAAGTGCGCCCTTTGATATATCAGTTTCGCTGCGCGCGCGCTTGCCAGTCGTAATGGCATGCTTAAAGAGTTCGTTTAAGACCGTCCCCGTTGATTTACACTTGACCCCACAGCGAAAAGCATCCTTAACCTGCCCAAGTATCTGGTCTTCTCCGATTATCATCGAATCCAAGCCGGCGGCAACACCAAAAAGATGCTCTACGGCCTTATGTCCACGGCGAACATAAAGCATACTTGCAAACTCAGAACCAGCCATCCCACAGACATCGCTTAAGAACTCCAGCACTGCGTCTTCGCCGCCGCGACCTTCAGTCACCGCGTAGACTTCCGTTCTGTTGCAAGTGGAGAGAATGCAGCATTCCATTATTTCGCTGTATTCTTTAAGCGAGCAAAGCGCATCCGGCAGGCATCCTTCCGGAAAAGCCAGCTTCTCTCTAACATAAACAGGCGCCGTTTTATGACTCAGCCCAATCACAAATAGGTGCATAATTTTGAGCACTTATAGAATAGTTTCTTCCCTCAAAATCGAAAACGCAAAATTTCTTGCTTCAACTTCGCGGCCTTCTCTAATCATATCCAGTATGCGAGAGTCCAAAATCCTCTGATAAACACGCTCTCTCGAAGCTATATCCGGCAGTTCTCTTTTGGCGCGAACTCGCACCTCTGACATTATATCCGACAATACTCCATACTCGTCCCCCAAACAGGATTCCACAACTTCTCTAACTCGCTTTGAAAGCGCCGGCGCACAGCCCGCAGTGGTTATACTCACCATAAGATTCCCTCTTCTTAACACTGCAGGAGCTATGAATGTGCACAGCTCAGGATCATCAACCACGTTAACAGGAATACCTGCACCCTGCGCATCTTTTGAAACTTCGGCGTTAACTCTCCGATCATTCGTTGCTGCAATAACAAGCGAGTAACCGTTCACATCGCCTTCCGTATAAGCCCTGCGATAAGCCACAAGCCTACCTTCCTCCGCCATCCGTTCAATATCCTCGCAAACCTGCGGCGCTACAACCGTCACCGACGCTCCAGCTTCGAGCAGTAACTCTATTTTTCTAAGCGCAACAGAACCCCCGCCAACAACAAGCACCGGTCTGTCTTTCATCTCAAGAACGATAGGATAATAGCCCATACAACTATACCTCGCTCAGCACTGCATTACGGCTACATTCAGCCAACCAATTCTTTAGACCGCCGCCGCACCGCCAAACATCCTCCAGCAATAGCAATAGCAGATCCAAGCCAAACAAACCACATAAACGGTTTCACGCTGACTGTTATAAACGATCTTATAGGTTCAACGCGAATATCCGCTGTCTTGTTTTCGACGTCAACAGACAAAAGCTCAACGATAGCTGCTCCGTCAGGCATTATAACAGGATGGCTTATCAACTTAATCCTGCCGCCAGTTTTCGGTTTATAAAAAGCAGTAACTTTGTCATTCCCGCCAGCATAATCTACCTCTATGCTTAGCCCAACACCTTTGTCGAAATGATTCGACTCCGGCATAACCCATTTCCTAAAAGTAAGCCTCACACCGTCCACAGACTTAGGTAGATCTTTCACAAGGGCAGCCGCAGTCTTTTTGCCGGACGGTGCTAAAACAATCACCTCAGCCGATCTGCTTTCCACATTTATCCTATTAACAACAATGCGATATCCAGTGTCGGCCACAGGCACCGCTCCGGACAAATCGCCAAATTTGGCTTCGATATATGGACTAATCTTTTGTTTTGTCTCGTTATCAGCGAACACTGCGCTTGAACGAAGACCATCCTGCGAAACATCAATCTTAACAAGAGTAATGGTCGAATGCCCAACTTCCGCAGTCTCGCCTAAGCGAACTCTGCCTTCGTATGGCAGCAGGTTTGAGTTGGGGGCAACATAGATATCTCCGCCAATACCGCTTCTTATATAAGGCTCGTAAAGCACCTGTCTATCGCGTGTAAGCAAAACAGATGGTTTAGCAATAAAAGATTCGCTTCCAGATTTGACGCGAAGGCGTAGCACGGCTTTATTTGACGAAACCTCCTGCAACCCTAAGCTGGTGAACGCAAACTCTTCTGTAGAGCGCGGCAGCACTCTGACCTGAATAGCAGCCCGCTCGGTTTCGCCCTGCTTAACGCCAATAGGCGGCGACACACCGCCGTTTGCTGAAAGCACAACACCAGCAAAGAATATAGCCATTCCCGCATGAGCCGCAAATCCGCCTATTTTATGAAAGCCAGATCTCAACCTGCTGATAACCTGCCAAGCGCTTACAGCAAACGCTAATACAGCGGCGATAAAGATCAAAACCGATATGATAACCACAGTCAGATTGGAAGGCTCGGCAAAAAAAACTGGTGTAAGAGCAATTAGAACAGCGGCTGACAGCCCCAAACCAAAATCACTGCGCCCCCTGCCATTCCAAGAAACCAACCGAGCAGAGGCCATCAAGAATAAAACAACCAAAGCCAAAGGCGAGGTAAGACCTACGTAGGCCGATGAATTTGGCGCCAAGCTGCCGGTAAGAAACGATTTCATCTGCTGGCGGCTGGGATCAAGAAGCCACTGCGGCATCTGCGTGTCTTTCGTAATCCCATAAAGATGTTCCCCTATAGTCTTTCCTATAAGAGGCAGCGACGTCCCAACAAACACATAAAACGCCATGCTGGAGAGAGCCACCACTCCAAGAAAGAAAGCATAATCGCGCGAAACTACAGACGAGAAAACTCTGCTCCCTCCGAGCCGTTTCCATCTAAGAACAATAAGCGCCGCGCCGCTTACAAATAGTATCCGCATAAACCAAACCAAAAGCCCGCTCGTAGAGCTGCCGCCGAAAGTGTGCACTGATATTGACTGAAGGACGTCACTTCGAGTGAGAAATGCGGCGTAAAACACCAGCAGCGCGCCAGCAATCGCAAACACAACATTTGCCTTCCTGAAACTGCCTCGGCTTCGCTCAGCCAACAGTCCATGCATAAGCGCCGTAATAACAAGCCAAGGCACAAGAGAAGCGTTTTCTACCGGATCCCAGCCCCAATATCCACCCCAACCCAACACTTCATAAGCCCAGTAAGCACCCAGTAAAATGCCGAGTCCGAGCGATATCCATGCAAAGACTGTCCAAGGAAGCGCATATCTAAACCACTCTCTGCAATCCTCTCTTCTAATAAGCAGAGCAAACGCAGCCGCAGCCGGAACACAAGCCGCCGCATAACCTATGAATACCACAGGCGGATGCACGGCGATCCATGGGTTTTGAAGCAGTTCATTAAGACCTGCCCCATCCCGCGGCGGATACACGCTCGCAAGTCCTGCTCTAAGCGGCGCGAAGGGACTATCAACAAGAGTTACTAGCGCTAAAAAACCCTGTATCAGCGCAAGAACACTTACCGCTGCTGGCTTGATCTCACCGGCTCTTCTTCCCGCCAAAACAGTAATCCAAGCCGCGCAAAGCGCCCAAAACAAAAAAGAACCCTGTTTACCAGCCCAAAACACTGAAGCTTTGTAAGCAAATGGCAGATCGCGAGAGCTATTTGCAAATATATATTCGATATCGAACCTATCAGTCAAAGCAAAAATTAACAGCAGCGCAGACGCAGCCGAAGCAGACAATGCAGATAAGAATAAAGCTGCGCCGACAGCTCGATCAAATACCCTGCTGCGGGGCAGTAATATATAGCAGACGGGCACACTCAAAGCGCACACCAAAGCCCAAATAAGCAGCGCGTCTCCCGCTCTCATATCAGCCGCCTTTCTGCGAACTATACTTGCTTGGACACTTAGTGCTCACAGACTTTGCCTCAAACACCCCGTTTCTATACATTCCTCCAACAAGCACCCACTTCGCTTGTTCAAAATTAAAAGGCTTTTGCCCTTCATAACTGACCTTCATCTTGTCACCTTTGGAATCGCGCAGTTCAAATATAAAAGCTCCGCTTTTCTCATCGAATCTACATGCGCCCACCACCATTCCAGACACTTTCACAAAAGGACGATTGGATGCTCGGACTTCCGCAAACGTCTCCAAGTAAGGCGTAAATGACCTGCCCAGTGAGGAGTATCCAAACACCGCCAATCCAGCGACAACAACGCCCGCTAGAAAGTAATATATTGCCTTCACTTCATAAGTCTCCTTATCCTTCGGTCAAGCAAAAAGACATATATAAAAAGTCCAATCCAAACAATAATCGGCACCACAGCAATCGCCAACTTAGAACTCATTCCTGCTCACCCTCCATCTCTTCATTTATACGCGATAATGATTCTGATAAAACCATTCTAATGCTAAAAAACCACCACCCTATTCCAAGAAAACCGATAACTGATGAAGCCAACACGAAAGCGTACTCACGGCTTAACGCACCTCTGCTTATTGTATCTGACGGATGTAGAGAAAAAGTTATCCTAGGCAGAATAAAAACAAGATATATCATAGCCGGCAGCGCTAAAAGCACATAAACAGCAGAAACAGCAGCGCGGCGGCTGACTTCGTCCACTGAAGCCCGCAGTGCCAAATAAGCTGAATATACCAAAATAAGCATAACCATAGATACTTCTCTAGGATCACCGCTCCACCAAGCACCCCACTGCTGTTCAGCAAATATCATACCTGTTGCCATAGCCAATATCGCAAATACAAGCCCAATCTCTACCGCCGCCGCAGATCGAATATCATCCAAAAATTTTCGACGAGCCAAATATAAAGCCGCAAAGAACGCCGCGCCGGCAAACGCCGCAGACGCAGCCACCGCGCACGGAACATGAAACACTATTATCCTCGCACTCTCTGGACTGCGAAATCCCTCCGCCGGCGGCAGATATAAAAAAGCCGCAGCAGTAACCAAAACCATCCAAAAACCTAACGCTATTTTTATCACTCTATCACTCCCACACAAACCGGAAGAATACTAAAGAAAG
>Ga0101944_10007058_pt1 | contig 11489 bp, 8 predicted proteins | sample DewCreD2012metaG_FD_75245 | JGI IMG/M metagenome (GOLD analysis project Ga0101944, IMG submission 75245) | Hot spring sediment bacterial and archeal communities from British Columbia, Canada, to study Microbial Dark Matter (Phase II) - Dewar... ... | reverse complement strand
TCCATGATCTTGCCGAAGTCGCGGATCGAGCGGCTGAGCCGGTCCACCTTGTAGACCACGACACAATCGACCTTGTTGGCCTGGATGTCCGCCAGCAGGCGGCGCAGCGCCGGGCGGTCCATGTTGGCCCCGGTGTAGCCGCCGTCGTCGTACTGGTCCGGCAGGAGGGTCCAGCCCTCGCCGGCCTGGCTGCGGATGTAGGCCTCGCCGGCGTCACGCTGTGCGTCGAGAGAGTTGTAATCCTGATTCAGTCCCTCGTCAGTCGATTTCCGCGTGTAGATGGCGCAACGGATCGGCTTCGGCGTCCCGTTTCCGTTATTCCCGTTCGCCATGCTTCACTCCTGGACGGTGGCCAAGGTTGTAGAAGGCGAAACCGTTCCAGCGCGTGCCCGTAGCCTCGGTCACCGCGCGGCTCAGTGACGTGTAGATCCTGCCGTTGCACTCGAAGCCGCCATCTGGCCGGACGTGGACGATGATGTCCTTGCCCTGGAAGCGGCGGATGAGCGGCGTGCCTGGTAGCGGCAACCGCGGATCGAGCGACGGCTTGAGCCGCGCCTCGATCGTCCGCCCGTCGTCGATGGGCTCCCGCAGGAAGTTCTTCGGCGCCCGGATGCGGAGATCGGCGTCGTCCGCGATCTCGAGCGCGCGTTGGCGGGCGCGCTCGGAGAGACCGCCCCACGCATTCGCCTGGATGCGCCAGGCGATCCTGCGGAAGAGGAACTGCTTGTGATTGGATCGGGACTCCTCGCCGAACACCTCGCGGTACTTCTCCTTGAGCTGCGCCGTGGTCAGGTTGCGGAGGGCCTCGATCTCCTCTCGGATTTGGGTTTCTGTCTTCATGGCGTTAAGGGAGCAGTCACATGAGGGCTCTCTGTCTCCGGAAAGTCAACTTGCCGGCTGGCCAGATCGGGGAAGAGCAGCCGCACGAGGGCGTCGCCGAGAATGGCGGCGACCTCGTGGATGGCTTGATCGAGCGCGGCATCATGATCGCGCATGAGCGGTCTCCTTGCCCGCGCAGCCCGAAGGCAAGCTGCGCGGTTCGAAAGCGACCACCCACGACGATCTCCGCTTTGCGGTCGAAACGCCGTCTGGTGGATGGGATCGACGCGGCGTTCTGCCGCGTTCGTTAACTATATTCGCTGCGCGGTTTCGGAACGTCCGGCCTGAGGCTGGACAACCCGCGCGATGGTGTTAACCAATTCCTGGTCTGGGGTCAGAGACGGGGAGAAACGGCCTCCGGCAAACGTTGCCGGGGCGCACGGTTGGCGGTTCAAGCCGGACTCGACCGGAAACGCGGACACGCGGAAGTGGTGAAGGCAAACTCAGTCGCGGAATTGCTGGGGAGAAACGTGAGGGACTCGCTCCCTCGCCACTCTGCGTCGGCTTGTTCTCGATCCCAGACCCTCAATCGTTTGGTGAGCGGAGACGCAAGCCCAGAAACCGGAACTCGTAGACCCATTGGTGTTCGCCGTCCAAGGTTAGTCCTACCGCAGCGAACTTCAGTGGCGTACGGGGAAAGTAACGGACAATTACTGCGAAATTGTCACTGGGAGCTAAGGGGAGGGCTGGTCGACCGGGCAGCAACTCAATCGGGTCCAGAGTCACCGATCCTTCTTCGGCAGGGGCGTAGTATTCCAGTCCGCTGTAGATAGTGTCCGATTGGCCGAGTGGTATTCCCGAGAGCAGCCTCACATTAACAAGATCGCCGGGACGCCCGTTGATCCAGGAGAGACGAAACGACCGTTTGGACTCAATCGTGGTGCCCGGGTTGAGATTGGTGGTAATCTCAATGGGCGCTGGCAAATCAAGCCCCGAGTCGAAAGGACCGACGGCGGAGTTGCCCTGTCCAACCACTGACATTCTTCCGGGACGGATCGAGCCTGGCGGCAGGATCTGAGAGTAGAGAAACTCCCCAGTGGCGGACTTCAACGGAACCAACCTTTGGGATGACAAAGTGCCGGTCTGGATGACCAAGGTTCCGGCGTCCGTATTGCTCCCTGCATACCCGCCGCAGCGTGGCCGGCTGCCTGCGGCGCCAAAGCTTCTCCATTTCCCGATGGTGGGATCCGGAGTTGGGCCGAGCCAGCTCGCGGCGCCTTCGCGAAAAGCGGCACTGAATGTTTCTTCAACTGTGGCCGCCGACGGCCCGGGCCCGGTGGTGGATGCCCGCATCCAGGTGAGATTTGCGGTCCGAACCACGGAGGAATCCTGGCACTTCCCCCGGCCTTTGCGGATGCTCAGAGTTACCGGCTGAGTTCCACTGCTGGCTCCGAGCAGCCACAGCGGAATCGCACATCCTTCGGGGGCATCGTCTGGAAGCCTCAGGTTAATCTGATCCACACCGACCATGCCCGGCGCGAGACCTGCGAATACCACCGGAACGAGAATTGGGCTCGATTCTGACCCCAGTTGCCCGACCGGAACGCTTTGAAGGACAGAAAGCGTTGTGGATGCAGAGGGCGACCCGCTCGGTGGAGGAAAGGACACGGGACCGAACCCGGTTGCGAACACCGATATGAAATCGCCCGGCGCCGCGCTCCGATCAGGGGTGTTGATGGTGACGCTTCCATCCTCCGCCACATTCAAGATGGCTCCATGTCCGCATCCGTCGGCGCCCAGGACGAAAATCCCCGGCGCATCGTATGCCCGGCGAACTCTGACCGGATCGCTGGCGCCATAGGGAGTGGTGACGACGATCTCGGGCATCGAAGAGTCTATTTCGAAAGGAGCTTGTAAGTTAATCTGGCTGGGAGACACAAAGAGTAATGGAGCGGCCCGTCCGTCCACCGTTACAGATACTCCGCCGAGCGTAGTGGGCAAAGGACTGCCACCAGCCACCATGTCGCTTCCCGCTAAGTGTTCTCCGAAAAGGCTGAACAACCGCCCCGGCACTATCACTGGCCCGCGGTCTGCATCGGCCTGGCACGATGCGGCGCTCACGAATCCCGCCGAGGTCACTACAGGACGCTGCCCGAACATAGCGTTTGTGCCGATAATGCCCCCAAGAAGTATTAACCAGAGATAGAGAATGAACCCACGCTTTGGAGCTACCATCGGAGTCTCTGACTACCTCAACTACCTCACATTCAGCTCGACCGTCACCTCATCCAAGGCTCCGACCGGAACAAGACCGCTGGCGATCTCCCGCTTTGGCACTATCCGTCCCAGGTGGTCCCGGACGGTCAACTCCGAATCGATGAACAGCCCAACTGACTGCCGCCTTGGTACGGCGACTGCAAAGACTTTGAAGGAACCATCGATCGCAATCAAGCTCGCTGGGCGGTAGATGCCAGAGGAGGACACCACACCGACGAAGAAGCGCTGCTCTGGTAACACTCTTCCTTGACTATCGGGCAACGAAATTCTTCCGTAAGAATCGTCCACGCGGATGAAGAGACGAACACTCTCAAGCACGCTTAGCCGTATTCCGCTTACAACCTCGCCAAGTCCAACCGTAACGACTGGAGAAGGCTCCCACGCACACCCCGTCAGGCCTTTGGACCCGGAGTCGTAGGCACAGACCTTATAGCGTCCGCTCGGAAGGCCGAGAATGCGGAATGTCCCGTCTTCGTTGGTGTTCACGCTGCCCTGGAATCCGACATCCGCGAGTCTGGCCTTGCCTTGATTGTCACGCGAATACTCTGCCAGTTTGGCAAACCGAACGATGGCGCGGGCGACGGCCCGACCGTCGTCGTCGACGACCGTACCGACAATCATCCCTGCGGATTGCTGTGAGCTGGCAACGCCACAGAAAGCGATCAGCGAACAAAATGTCGTTATCAGTGTACGCATATCATTTTCCTCATAACCTCTAGGGATTAAACGGATCGTACGGCGGGTTTAGGGTGTGCGGGCTATCCACACAAGCGAAGCCCGACTCCGTTCGATGCCAGGGACGCATTACCACCCGCGATGCTGCGTTCGCATACAACGTACTGGCTTTGTATCCGTTGAGCATCGCCGCCGCAGACTGGGCGGTGTAGCCATCGCAGGCCACCGGATTCGTCTCGCCGAATACTACATCGTTGCCGGTCAAGCCACGATATTGCAGGAACGACCACACGGACGAATAAAAGGAGTTTGCATACGCAGACGTGTCTGAGTCCGAAGCGTAATACTTTTGTGAGTGGATGTCGGTGACAGTTGGTTGTGAGTGCCACACCGGAAGGGAGATCAGAGGTTCTGGATAGGAATCGCCGGAAGAATAGCACCTCAACTGACCGAAATCTATGTGATGAGGTGGGACGCCGATGGCCGACCACGGCCCGGCAATCGCTGCGGTCTGCGCGGTCAGTGTAAGCAACAAGGCAGAATCTCCATAATAGGAGCCGCAATTGCCCCACGCCGGTGTCGGGGTAGGTGGAATGTTGGCCGAAGGCGCCACGTCCGTCGACTGGAAGTAGTTCCAACTCATCCTACTGCGCAGTTCGCTCAAGACGTCCACATTGGCTTTGTTGTCGTAGATGAAACGCGCCATCACAGTGAAGTCCGCCATATTGGTCTCCTGAAAATAGTCCATGTCGATTACGGACAACTGGGCCTGTGAAGCGCGGCTGAGGACCGTGTTAATCAGATTAAAGAACCTCGACCATCCCCAAAACAGAGGATTTGCTGCTGCGTTGAAATAGCTGTTGTTTCCGCAAGTGCGGTCAGGAAAGTTGCTGTCGAGAGGATCGAGACCATATGGCAGCCAGGGGACGAAATTCAGATTCTTGGAGACGCCACAGGTAATCACGTTGAGCGTCTGCATCATCGAGGGAGGACCGGACCACGTATCCAACACAGGTGTGGGCGTAACCTTCGTTATTCCGTAGGAGCGCAGGTCGTTGAAGAAGTCAAGCAGGTTCTGAGACCACGATGACTTCACGTTGCCATAAGCGTCAAAGGGATCGCTATAGTACCCGTTGGCGAGGGTGAAGAAAAAGCGGACACCGGATATGCCCTGAGCCCGCCAGTTATTCGCTCCTGTTTGGAACAACTGTTGGACGCACTGCCGAACGGTGATGGATGAAGAGCAGCCCCGGATGAGCCCTCCCGAATTCGGGGTGTTATACATGTCGATCGGAAAGGCGCTCAAGTTCAATTCAACCGCAGTCGGAGAGATTCCGGCCCACCCTACGCCTGTCATAAGAAAGGAGCACAACTGCACGGCCAAGGCCAGACGACGAGGATATTTGGAAGTGTAATATTTCGGACTTTCCATCACAAACCTCCGCTAGTTCGCAATTTTACCCCCCCCCCGGGGGAACGTGTCAAGTTTCACATGCCTCCCATGATGCATCTGTTGCCACAGCAGTCGGGGTTGCCGTCGATCAGGTATGCTCCGGCACGGTCCATTCAGTCAGTGTGGATGGTGACCGACTTTGAGACGAATCGAGCGCGCGACGTGACGATGAGGCGAGCGTGAGGCAGGGATGGCTGGGACGGCGCGGGTGTCCCCGCTCGGCGGCCATTGTGCTGCAGTGGCGATGACTCGGGTCTGGACGCTCCTAATTACCAACGGCTCGTTTTTGGAACGTCCGGCCTGAGGTTGGACAACCCGCGCCGCGCCGTTAACCAACTCCTGGTTTCGGTCTGGAGAAGGGGAGAAACGGCCTCCGGCAAACGTCGCCGGGGCGCACGGCTGGCGGATCAGGCGGGAATCGGCTCGAAACGGAGAGACGCGGAAGTGCCGAAAAGACGACCAGTTGCGGGGTTACGGACGGAGAGAGGCGTGAACGGGCGGGCCGGAATCGTTGCGGGGAAAAAATTTGGCTCCTCAGGCAGGACTCGAACCTGCAACCCTTCGGTTAACAGCCGAATGCTCTACCATTGAGCTACTGAGGAGCAGCGCGCTCTTCCTCATTACAACAAAAGGACTGCGCGGTGTCAATTGCATCCTGCCCGCCCCGTCCGCGGCAGGCGCGCCTGGAATGCCTGCCTAAGCCGTCTTCACCACCTGATGCTTCTTTACCCAATCGGGATCAAAGTCTACGCCCATGCCCGGACCGGTCGGCACTTTGATCTTGCCTTTCACTACCTTCAAGGGCGACGTCTTGCACTCGAACTTCACGTGAGTCTGAAACCCTTTGAATTCATGATGCTCGCCCGCGTTCGGCGCCGCCGACACAAATTGAATGTTGTATAAATAGCCTAAACCCCCTCCCGACATGTGCGGAATGACCTGCTTGCCGAACGCCGCCGCCATCCGCGCCACTTTCATCGACCGGATCAGTCCACCGAAATAGTAATTGTCCGGCTGCACAATGTCGATGCCGTCGTGCGCCAGCAGCCAGCGGAAACCATAATAGCTGTAATCCTGCTCCCCGTTCGCCACCGGAATGGCAAGCGCATCCGCCACCTGCTTGATCTCCTCCAAATGGTCGAACATCACCGGTTCCTCAAAATAACGGTATTTGTATTGCTCCAACAGCTTCCCCACCCGGATCGCCTCCGGAACCGTGTAAAACCCGTTGGAGTCGGCGTACAAGGCCATATCGTCGCCAAAGGTCTTGCGCACCAGCGGTACGATCTTTTCAGTCCGTCCCGGCGGTCCCACCGCGTACATGTCGGTTGTCATGAACATCAGCCCGCCGACTTTGATCTTGAGCGCCCGCGCATCATACTTCGCCACGGCTTCCCGGATGAGTTGAATCGACTCCTCCACCGGCTTCTCTCGCCATTCCGTCGCCACATAGACGCCCACCTCCGGGTTGTGAATCTCTCCAATCAACTGTCCAACTGGCTTCTTCGCGATCCGCCCGAGCATGTCGAGAATGGCAAACTCGATCATCGCCAACGGAACGCCCAGCGAAATGCCGCTGAAGCGGAAGTTGAAGCGGTAAACGAAGACCTTTTCCAAGATCAAGTCCAACTCACGGGCGTCCTTTCCCAAAAAGAAAGGCTGCAACTTCCGCAGAAAAATGGGAAACAGCGTATTCATCTCGCTGTGCCCCACCGATATGCCCTCGGCTCCATCCCGGGAACGCACCCGGCAAAGGAAGCTGTTGTCGAGGCGGAGCAACTCGAGCGTTTCGATCACGACGGGCGACGGGAACAAGTGCTTCTTCAGCACCGGTTGCTTCAAAACTTCGTCGAGCCGGGCGAAACGCTCTTGCACTTTGCCGGGCGCGCGGCTCGCCGGCTCGCGCTCCGCCGCACCCCCGGCGGCAGAGTAGCCCGGAAAGGAAGCCAAGCCTCCGCCTAAGGTGGTCGATATCAGTGTGCGCCGGTTGATCTTCACGGGTTGAAACTCCTGTACCTTCGTCTGCGGATCGCTTCCGGAAGCGCCGGAAACTCTCCCGCCAAGCCCACTCAGATTATCACGATTCAGCCGCCCCCGGCTCCCCGCCACGGCGACGATTACCGGGGGATTGCGGGCAGAGCGAAGCGGGTGTATGCTGGGATTGAAAGGCGAATAAAAGGCGAATATGATCCCCGGTCCGGTGCCTTGGCGAGTAGCGGCGGCGGCCAAGCAAGAGACGCTTTCTACCGGTTTGGAGCATGTGGACAGGCTCACAGGCGGAGGGTTTCCAAGGGGTTCTCTGACCGAAATTTGCGGTCCCGCGTCTTCCGGGCGCACCTCGCTGGCGCTGGCGGTTCTGGCGGCAGCCACCGGGGCCGGGGAATGCTGCGCCTATGTGGATACGGAGGGGGCTTTCGACCCGCAGTCGGCTGCGGCGGCAGGAGTGAAACTGGACCGGCTGTTGTGGGTGCGCTGCGGCGGCAACCCGGAATACGCGCTCCGCTCGACGGACTTGGTTGTGCAAGCGGGAGGCTTCGGTGTGGTGATTTTCGACTTGGGCGGCGTGCGCCCTGAAATAGCGCGCCGGATTCCCGCCGCCAGTTGGTTCCGGCTCCGCCGGGCGGTGGAAGGCACGCGCACGGCTCTGGCGCTCATCGAACAGCAGCCCAACGCCAAAGCCGCGGCATCTCTCATCCTGGAAATGCGCCAAGGCGGGCTGGCTTGGGCGGGGAAATTGCTACTCGGCGCGCGCCGGGAAGCGGCGCTGCGCAAGCCGCCCCGTTCCGCGACGGTTTCTCTCGAATGGCTGGCGGCGGGGTGAGCCATGTACGCGTGCGCGCACGCTCCCGGCTGTCCGGAAGCACTGGAAGCCTTGGGCGAATTTTCTCCGTTTCTTGAGCGGACAGGGCAGGGAAGCGCTATCGCCGATTTGCGGGGCATGGAAACGCTGCTCGGCGCGCCGCGGCAAATGGCGGAGGCGATCTGGCGGAGGCTGAGCGCCGTGGACGCCGCCGTGCGCGTCGCGGTAGCCGTCAATCCGGACACCGCCTGCTATGCGGCGCGGGGGCGGGAAGGAATCACGGTGGTAGAACCGGGTCGTGAGTCCGAAATTCTGGCGCCGCTGCCGCTCACGCTGCTTATCGAAGACCAAAAAACGCTGGACACGCTGCGCCAGTGGGGGCTGCGCACTTTCCGCGACTTGGCGGCGCTGCCCGAGGACGATTTGGTTTCGCGGCTGGGAGCGGAAGCAGCGCGGTGGCTGCGGCGGGCGCGGGGCGAAGAGGCGCGCACCCTGCGCATCAGCCGCGCGGAGCCGGTCATCCGGGAAACCCTCGAACTCGAAGACCCGGTCGAATTGCTCGAACCCCTCCTGTTCCTCCTTGCCCGGCAGTTGAACTCGGTGTGCGCCAAGCTGGCCGCACGCGGCTTGGCCACCCATGAAATCCGCCTCACGCTCAACGACCGGACGCGTTTCTACCGCCCGCCCGTAGCCATCCGCAATCCCCGCACCTTCCTTAAATTGATGCAACTTGACCTCGAACGCCGCCCCCCGGGCGAACCCGTGCATAGCCTGGCTCTGGAAGCCCTCCCGGCGGATCCGCGCGTGGCCCAGTCCGGACTGTTCACCCCGCCGCGCCCGGAGCCGGAAAAGCTGGAAATCACCGTGGCGCGCATCGCAGCCCTGGTCGGACGCGAAAACGTGGGCGTGCCGGAAATCTTGGACACCCACCGCCCGGACGCTTTCCGCCTCTTGCCCCCCGCCTGGGACGGCGGCCCGGCGCTCCAGCCCGCACACCCGCCCCAACGGCGTCTGGCCCTGCGCCGTTTCCGCCCTCCCAAACCTTGCGACTGGCCCCGCCTCCTGCGCGAGGCGGAGCGCATGGCTGGCCCCTGGCGCACCTGCGGCGACTGGTGGACGCCGGATGCCTGGGACCGCGACGAATACGACGTCGCCCTGCCCGGAGGCGCCGCCTACCGCGTCTTCCGCGACAACCGCACCGGACTCTGGTTCTGGGAAGGACAATATGACTGACGGCTACGTGGAATTCCGCGCCCGCTCGGCCTTCAGCTTCCTGCGCGGGGCCTCGCTGCCCGAAACCATGGCCCAGCGCGCCGCCGAACTCGGCTACCCCGCCATGGCCCTGGTGGATGTGGATGGCCTCTACGGCGCCCCGCGCTTTCACCTTGCCGCCCAAAAAGCCGGACTCAAAGCCCACATCGGCGCCGAAGTGTGCGGCGTGCCCTTGCTGGCGCTCAACCGCGCCGGCTACCGCAACCTGTGCCGCCTGATCACCCGCTGGAAGCTCGATGGGCGCTGCGATTATGAAGAATTCGCCACCGGCTTGGCCGCCCTGGCGCAGGCCGAAAACGCGGAAACCCTGCTCCGCATCTACGGGCGGGAAAACGTCTATGTCGAATTGCAGCGCCATTTCCAGCGCGGCGAAGAGGCGCGCAACCAGGCGGCCATCGCAACCGCCCGCCGCCTCAAACTTCCCCTGCTCGCCGTCAACGCCCCGGCTTACGCCGCCCCCCAGGACCGGGAACTGCTCGACGTGCTCACCTGCATCCGGCATCACACCCCCATCCAACGCGCCGGACGCCTCTTGGAGCCTAACAACGAACGGCATCTCAAATCTCCTTCCGAAATGCGCCGCCTGTTCGCCGATGTGCCCGAAGCCGTCGCCAACACGCTCGAACTTTCCTCTCGCATCGAATTCGAACTCCACAATCTGGGCTATGAGTTCCCCCGCTACCCCGTCCCGGAAGGCCAAACCATGGCGAGCTTTCTGCGGGCCCGCACCTATGAAGGCATGCGCCGCCGCTACGGCGAAAACCACCCCAAAGCCCGCGCCCAAATCGACCGCGAACTGGCCCTCATCGAAAAGCTGAAACTGGAAGGCTACTTCCTCATCGTTTGGGATCTGGTGGAATTCTGCCGCCGCCAGGGCATTCTGGCCCAGGGGCGCGGCTCGGCCGCCAACAGCGCCGTGTGCTATTCGCTCGGCATCACCGCCGTCGACCCGGTCGGCATGGACCTCCTGTTCGAGCGCTTCCTTTCCGAAGAGCGCGGCGAGTGGCCCGACATCGACCTCGACCTGCCTAGCGGCGAACAGCGCGAGCGCGTCATTCAATACATTTACCAGCGCTACGGCCCCCGCGGCGCCGCCATGACCGCTAACGTCATCACCTACCGCGACCGCCTCGCCTTGCGCGAAGCCGCCAAGGTCTTGGGTCCCTGGCGCGGCACGCCCAAGTTCGACCACATCGTGCGCGCCATGCAGGACCTGCCCCGCCACCTCGGCCAGCATTCCGGCGGCATGGTGATCTGCCAGGACCAGCTCGACGCCGTGGTTCCCCTCCAGCCCGCCTCCATGCCCGGCCGCGTCGTGGTCCAGTGGGACAAAGACGACTGCGCCGCCCTGGGCCTCATCAAAGTCGACCTCCTCGGACTAGGCATGATGGCGGTGCTCGAAGAAACGCTGGCTCACGTCCGCCGCCACTATGGCGTGGAAGTGGACCTGGGCAAGCTGCCCCAGGACGACCCCGCCGTCTACCGCGCCTTGCAGGAGGCCGACACCGTGGGCATGTTCCAGGTGGAAAGCCGCGCCCAAATGGCCACCTTGCCCCGCGTACGCCCCGAACGGTTTTACGATCTGGTGGTGGAAGTCGGACTCGTCCGCCCCGGCCCCATCGTCGGCCAGATGGTCCACCCTTACATCCGGCGCCGCCAGGGCAAGGAAAAACCCGAATCCCTGCACCCCAGCCTCGCTCCGGTGCTCGACCGCACCCTGGGCGTGCCCCTGTTTCAGGAACAGCTCCTGCGTATGGCTATGATCGCCGCCGGCTTTTCAGGCGGGGAAGCCGAGGAATTGCGCCGCGCCTTTTCCCATAAACGCTCCGAGCAGCGCATGAAGGAAATCGAAGTCAAGCTCCGCCGCGGCATGGACCGCAACGGCATCACCGGAGACGCGCAGGACCGCATCGTGCAATCCATTACCTCCTTCGCCCTCTACGGCTTCCCGGAATCCCACGCCGCCAGCTTCGCCCTGCTGGCCTACGCCAGCGCGTATTTGAAGGTCCACTACCCGGCCGCCTTCGCCGCCGCGCTGCTCAACTGCCAGCCCATGGGGTTCTATCATCCGGCCACGCTGGTCAAAGACGCCCAGCGCCACGGCGTGCGCTTTCTGCCGGTGGACGTCAACCGCTCGGAATGGAACTGCACGCTGGAGGAGGGCGCCGTGCGCCTGGGATTGAACTATGTGAA
>Ga0101944_10007055_pt1 | contig 11502 bp, 13 predicted proteins | sample DewCreD2012metaG_FD_75245 | JGI IMG/M metagenome (GOLD analysis project Ga0101944, IMG submission 75245) | Hot spring sediment bacterial and archeal communities from British Columbia, Canada, to study Microbial Dark Matter (Phase II) - Dewar... ... | reverse complement strand
ACCCGCACCACCGGCGCTTCGCCGCTCTCCCCCCGCTGGAATCCCGTGGTCAGGATCTGCACCACCGCCGGATCCACCCGCCGCACCAGCTCTTCCATCTGCCCGCTCAGCTGCCACAGCCCCGTCTTCTCCTGAGCATGGACAAGCGCCGTCGCTCCGGCAAGGACAACGAAACTGATCACGCGCATATCTGGTTGGATGATCCCGCCCTGTGCGCAGCGTCCTGTCCCGGACAGAAACCCGCCCAGCGCGCGAGATCACGCCGTCAGCTTCAGAATGAACCGCTCCATCACCAGCCGGTCGTCCGGACGCGTCGACTTCATCCCGCTGTCCGCCTCGAAGATCGCCTCGATCCCCGCCGCAAGCTGCGCCGCCGTAAACCGCGACGCCGCCGCATGGATCTGCTCCGCCCGCGACCTCCACATCGGCAGCCCCAGCCTCTGGAAATACCCCTGCACGTCCTGCGCCGTCCGCAGCTTCTGCTCCCGCGCCGCCAGCGCCATCCGGAACACGCCCTCCAGAAACATCAGCGCCAGCGGCAGGTACTCCCCGGCTCGCACCAGCAGGTCCAGCAGATCCAGCGCCCGCCTCCGGTCCCGCCGCGCCAGCGCGTCCACCAGCTCGAACACCGTGGACTCCTCCGCATCCGGCACGAGCGCCGCAATGTCCGCCGCCGTCGCCGCCCGCCCCGCGCAGTACAGCGCCAGCTTCTCCGCTTCCGTCTCGATCCGCATCCCGTCAGCCGCCGTCACCGCCGCCAGCAGCTCCGCCTCGCGCCGCCCCAGTTTCAGCCCGCGCGCCGCCGCCAGCTCCAGCGCCAGCTCCTGCGCCTGCCGCAGGTCCAGCCGCCGGAACTCCACCACCGCAGCCGCCGCGTAAAACTTCAGCAGCCTCTCCATCCGCGTCTTGTCTTCGCCCTCGAAATCCCACCGCCGCGCGTCGAACACCAGCGTCACGCCCGGCGGCGGATCTTTCGCGTACGCGGCGATCATCTCCGGCATCCCGCCCTTCGCCGCGCCGTCCTCTTCCTCCTCGGCGCTCCGCCCCCGCGGCAGCGCCGCCTCCGCCGACGACACCCAGATCAGCCTCCGCGGCGCGAACAGCGAAAACGACCGCGCATCGTCCAGCACCTCGCCCAGCGCAATCTCTTCCAGATCGTGCCGCACGTAGCCCTGCTCGCGCTCTTCTTCCGTCAGGCACTTCGCCGCCAGCGCCGCCCGGCACTTCTTCCTCAGGCAGTCCTCCGGTCCGGCGAACAGCAGCAGCGGCGGCGGTCCCTTCCGCTCCAGATCCCGTAAAAACTGCTCCGGCGTCATCGCGTCAGAAAGCCTCGAGGATCGAACTCACCACCTGCCTCGCCACCTCGCGGCTCAGCCGCTCCAGCGCCGTGCTGCTTTCGTCGAAATACTGCGCCTGATCCACCGCAATCTCGTACCGGCCTCGGAACTCGTAATTCTGCCGCTCGAACAGCACATTCCCCGTTTCCCGCTCCACCAGCTTCAGATCCAGAAACACGTGCACCTGCACGCCCGACGCGCGCCCCGTCCGCTGATCGAACAGCGTCGGAAAACTGAAATAGCTGCGCACCGTCCCGTACAGCACCGCATCGGCTTCGTTCGGGTCCGCCACCACCCGGTAGCGCGTCCGTGTCAGAAACTCGCGCGTCAGAGCCGCCGGAAGCTGCCCGGTCAGCCGGTACCGCGGGCTCGCGTTGCCGAACGCCGGAATCGCAATCGTCCGCAGCGAAGACGGCAGCAGGTCCGCGCGCCCGCCCACATGATAGCCGCACCCCGCTAGCGCCGCCAGCGCCAGCGCCAGCGCGGCAGCCTGCCTCACTTCGCCTCCCTCCCCCGCGCCAGCAGCCCCGCGGTCAGCAGCGCCGCTTCCGCATGCGCCCGCAGGTTGTCGAAAGCCAGCCAGAACCACGCCGCCTGCGCATCGGCATGGTCTTCCGCGATGTCGCTCACGCCCAGCCCCACCTGTCCCGCCACGCTGACATTCGACACCGGCTCGACATCGCCCCTCCGCAGGTCCAGCCCCGCCTCCTCCAGCGCGCGCTCCAGCACGTCCACCGGCGGCCGCTTCTCGAACTCCGCCCACACGCTCAGGCAGTAGCCGTGAAACACCGGCGCCTGGATCAGCCGCACCGACGGCAGCGGCAGACCCCGCGCCCCGCACAGCGTCGCCAGGTGCTTCTCGATCCGTCCCGCCGCCTCCGCCAGCGCCCGCGGCGCCCCGCTCCCGTAGCGCGGCAGCAGGTTGAAACTCACCTGCGCCCCGAACACCTCCTGCGGCACCTCGCGGAAATTCAGCAGGCTCAGCGTCTGATTGTGCAGCTCGTCGATCCCCGCGCGCCCCTGTTGGCTCACGGGCTCCAGAATCGTCGCCACCACGCGCGCCAGCCGGTGCCTCGCGTGCAGCAGCGCCACCAGCCGCGCCAGCGCCACCGCCGCCGGATGCGCCAGCGTGTGGATCGCCCCGCCTCCAGCCTCTTCCCCGCCTGTCTCCAGCAGCGGAGCCCGCAGCCGCGACTCCGGCAGGTCCTCGAACTGCCCCGTCAGATCCACCAGCGCCGGCCGCTCCGCGCATTGCCGCGCCAGCGCCACGGCATGCTCGTTCGCTTCGCGCGTTCCGCCCAGCAGCACCACATCCGCCGCCTCCACCAGCGTGCGGTCCAGCGCGTGCATCACCGTGATGTCGGAGTCTTCCTCTTCCGGCGCCGACAGCACGTTCTCCCCCGCGCGGCTCGCCGCCAGCGTCAGGTTCACCGGCAGCTTCTGCTCTTCGATCAGTTCGCGGATCTCGCGGCCGAGAATCGTATCGCCGCCCACCAGCAGCCAGTCTGTCCTACGCATGGCCTTCCCCGGATGGCTTTGCGGGCGCCTCGTGCCGCATGGCCTGTTTCAGCAGCCCGCCAATCCTCACCAGAATCCCGCTGCCGACGTAAGCCGTCGCCATCGCCAGCAGCACCGGCTGGGAAAAGTTCCAGATCAGATAAAACAGCATCCCCAGCAGCACCACGCTGCGCGGGCTCCGCGGGCTCAGCAGGTTGATGTCCTTGAAGCTCCGGTACCGCCACGTGCTCACCATCAGGAAGCTCAGCAGCGCCAGCAGCGCCGCCCACGCCGCGCTCAAGGGCCACAGCGTCAGCGGCGCGGAGTCCGCCGCGTACACCACCGCCGCCACCATCCCCGCCGCCGCCGGAATTGGCAGCCCCACGAAATACTTCCGGTCCGGCCGCCCAGGGTTCCGCGGCACCGGGTTCGTCGTGATGTTGAACCGCGCCAGCCGCATCGATCCGCAGCAGACGAACATGAACAGGATGAAATAGCCCGCCTGCAGCAGATACTTCCGCACCTCCGGCGGCGTCGCCGGATCCAGAAACTGGAACCCGTACACGAACGCCAGTATCGCCGGAGCAATCCCGAAGCTGATCACATCTGCCAGCGAGTCCAGCTCCCTCCCGAACTCCGACGTCGTGTTCGTCAGCCGCGCGATCCGCCCGTCCAGCCCGTCGAAGAACACCGCCACCCCGATCACCTTCGCCGCATACTCCCAGTGCGGGTTCGGCCCCACGTGCCCAGCGTTCGCCCACAGCGCCCCCTCGATCGACTTCAGAATCGCCAGAAACCCCAGAAACAGGTTGCCCGCGGTGAACAGCGTCGGCAGCGCATACGCAGCCCGCCGCGGACGCCGGTCCGGCGAGTTCGGATCGATCAGCTTCTCGCGCAGGTTCACCCGCGGCATGCCCATGGCGTCGTCATTCCTTCGGCGTCATCTCGGCCAGAATCGATGAGCCCGCGCTCACCCGCTCGCCTTCCTTCACCCGGATCTTCCACTCCGGTCCCAGATGCACGTCCACCCGCGAGCCGAACCGGATCAGCCCCACCCGCTCCCCCGTCGTCACGAAATCGCCCGGCTTCTTGTAGCAGATCACCCGCCGCGCAATCAGCCCCGCGATCTGCGAAAACCGCACCAGCGTCCCCCGCCCGTCGATCGTGATCGTGTTCATCTCGTTCTGCACGCTCGCTTCATCGCGGCTCGCCACCAGGAACTTCCCCGGCTTGTACTCCACCTCCACGATCTTGCCCCCGATCGGCGCCCGGTTCACGTGCACGTCGAAGATGTTCAGAAAGATGCTCACCACCGTTTCCTTCGGCGTCTGCTTGATCCGCACGATCTTGCCGTCCGCCGGCGACACCGCATACGGCCCCTGCGGGATCTCGCGCTCGGGGTCGCGGAAAAACCACAGACAGAACAGCGCAAAAATGTAGAACGGCGCTCCGGCCCATGGATGAAGAACCCATCCCAGCAGCGCGCCCGCGCCCGCCGCGGCCAGTGCAAAGTACAACCCGGTGATCACCATGCCGGCGTGAAACCCCTTCTATTGTCCCAGATGGCGCACAAGATGGGCCAGAAGCGCGATCCGCCCCGGCGCCGGCGCCGTCAGGATCGATTCGTGCGCCGCGTGCGCGCCCTCGCCCGCGCCCCCCAGCCCGTCCAGCGTCGGCACCCCCAGCGCCGCCGTGAAGTTCCCGTCCGAGCCCCCGCCCGTCGAGGACTCTTCCAGCGTCATCCCCAGCCGCTCCCGCGCAATCTTCTCCGCCGCGCGGTACAGCGCCACGACGCCCCGCGTCCGCTCCATCGGCGGCCGGTTCAATCCGCCGCTCACTTCGATCGTGCATCTCCGGTCCGCCGGCCGCAGCCCCTTGAACTTCCTGTCAAGCCCCGCCGCGTCCCGCAGCCGCGCCACCCGCACGTCCACCTGCACCTCCGCCTCGTCCGGAACCACGTTCGTCCGCGTGCCCCCGCTCACGATGCCCGGATTCACGGTCAGTCCCTTCTTGAGATCCGTGAACGCCGCGATCCGCCCGATCTGCCGCGCCAGCTCCACAATCGCGTTCGCACCGGCGCTGAAATCCACGCCCGCATGCGCCTTCCGCCCTCGCACCCGCACCGTGTACGCGCCCACGCCCTTGCGCGCCGTCTTCAGCTTCCCCTCCGGCCCCGTGCCCGGCTCCAGCACCAGCACCGCCGCGCTCTCCAGCGCCAGCTTCTCCGTCTGCGGCCGCGAATCCCCGCTGCCCGTCTCTTCATCCGACGCCACCCACAGCCGAACCTCGCGCCCCACCGGCGCGTCCATCTCCCGCAGCAGCCGCATCGCCGTCACAAAAAACACAAGCCCCGACTTCATGTCCAGCACGCCGGGTCCGTAGATGCGCTCTGCAGTCTCGCGCCACGGCATCTCCCGCAGCGTTCCCACGGGCCACACCGTATCGCCGTGCCCCACCGCCAGCAGCCCAGGCTTCTTCTTCCTCTTCGGCCCCGGCAGATCGAATGTCAGCAGCAGGCACCGCCCCGCATGCGGCATCTTCACCAGCTTCGCCGCCGCGCAGTCCCGCGTCTCTTCCGCCAGCAGTTCCATGAACCGCGTCACCGCCGCCGCGTCTTCCGTCGGCGACTCGCACTCCGCCAGCCTCCGCAGCAGCGCGCGCGCCGCCGGCCAGGCCTCCTGCGCTTTTCGGAGAATCTCGTCCATCGTTTGTTAGAATAGCCTTCTCATGGCTGTGCTCGAAAACATTGATATCCGTGACATTCTGCCGCACCGCTACCCGATGCTGCTGGTGGACCGCATCCTCGAAATGGAAGAGGACCGCATCGTCGGCATGAAGAATGTCACGGCCAACGAGCCGTTTTTCATGGGCCATTTCCCCGAATACCCCGTGATGCCCGGCGTTCTGATCGTCGAGGCCATGGCCCAGGTCGGCGGCGTCCTCGTGCTGAAAACCGTCCCCGACCGCAAGTCCAAGCTCGTCCTCTTCGCCTCCATCGAAGAAGCCAAGTTCCGCCGCCCCGTCCTCCCCGGCGACACCCTCATCATCGAGTGCAAAACCCTCAAGCGGAAAGAGACCGTCGTCAAGATGCAGGGCACAGCCAAAGTCAACGGCCAGGTCGTGGCCGAGGGCATCGTCATGTGCAAGCTGATCGACCGCCCCGCGGCCGCGGAAGCCCAGGGCTGACGCCATGCCCGTCCACCCCACGGCCATCGTGGATCCGGCGGCCAGAATCCATCCCGATGCCGACGTGGGCCCCTACTGCATCATCGGCCCGGACGTCGAAATCGGCGCCCGCACCCGCCTCATGGGCCACCTCTTCATCGAAGGCCCCGCGTGGATCGGCGAAGACAACATCTTCTTCCCTTACTCCACCATCGGCGTCGCCTCCCAGGACCTCAAATACCGGGGCGAACGCACCGAAACCCGCATCGGCAGCCGCAACCGCATCCGCGAGTTCGTCACCATCCACCGCGGCACCGCCGGCGGCGGCGGCATCACCTGCCTCGGCGACGACAACCTCATCATGGCTTACGCCCACATCGCCCACGACGCCCGCATCGGCAGCCACTGCATCCTCGGCAACGCCGCCACCCTCGCCGGCCATGTCACCATCGGCGATTGGGCCATCATCGAAGCCTTCTCCGGCGTCCACCAGTTCTGCCGCATCGGACGCCACGCCTTCGTCGGCGGCTACAGCGTCATCACCCAGGACGTGCTGCCCTACTCGATGACCGTCACCCCCCGCGAATCGAAACTCTACGGCGCCAACAAAGTCGGTCTCGAACGCCGCGGCTTTCCCCCTGAATCCATCCAGGCTCTGCACAAGGCCTTCCGCTTCCTGCGCAGCCAATCGCTCAACACCTCGCAGGCGATTGAGAAAATCCGCGAAGAGGTGCCTCCCACGGCCGAAATCGCCGAGCTGATCGACTTCATCCGTTCCTCGGAGCGCGGAATCATCAAGTGAGATACGGGCTCATTGCCGGATCCAGCCGCTTCCCCGTCCTGGCGCTCGAAGAAGCGCGCCGCCTCGGGCACGAGGTCGTCGTCGTCGCCCTCAAAGACCACGCCCCGCCCGAAGTCGAAGCGCTCGCCGCCCGCTGCTACTGGATCACCATCGCCGAACTCGGCCGCCTCATCGAGATCCTCAAAAGCGAAGGCATCACCGAAGTCATCATGGCCGGCCAGGTGAAGCACGTCTCGCTGTTCAGCTCCCTCAAGCCCGATTGGCGCCTCTTCCGCGTGCTCATGTCGCTCGAAGAGCGCAACACCGACGCCCTCATCGGCGCCGTGCAGAAGGAACTCGAACGCGAAGGCATCCGCCTCGCCGATTCCACGCGCCTGCTGAAACCCTTGCTCGCCGCCGAAGGCGTGCTCACCCGCCGCAAGCCGGACGCCGACGAACGGAAAGACATTGACTACGGCCGCCGCGTCGCCAACGCGCTCGCCGCCTTCGACATCGGCCAGAGCGTCGCCGTCTGCGAGCGCGCCTGCGTCGCCGTCGAGGCCATGGAAGGCACCGACGCCATGCTCCGCCGCGCCGCCTCCCTCGTCAACGGCCGCCCGCTCCGCCTCGTCAAGGTCTCGCGCCGCCGCGCCCATCTTCTCTTCGATGTCCCCGTCGCCGGCCCCGGCACCATCCGCACCATGATCGAAACCGGCACGACCGCCCTCGCCATCGACGCCGGCCGCACCCTGCTGCTCGACCGCGACGAGATGCTCGCCCTCGCCAACCAGCACAACATCGCCATCCTTGGCTGCCCGCCGGAGGGAGAATGAGCCAGCCAGTCATCCGCATGGGCGTCGCCGGAGCCGGCGTCTTCGGCCGCAATCACCTTCGTGTGATCGCCGCCAGCCCCCGCGCCCAACTCGCCGCCGTCTATGATCCCGACCTCGAACGCGCCCGCGCCGCCGCCGCGGAGTTCGGCGGCCAAGCCTGCGCTTCTCTCGGCGAACTCGCCGCCCGCTGCGACGCCGCCGTCGTCGCCTCGCCCACCACCACCCATGCCGAAGTCGCCTGCCGCCTGCTCGAAGCAGGTCTCGACGTCCTCGTCGAAAAGCCCATGGCTGCCACGGAAGAGGAGGCGCGGCGCATGATCGATGCCGCGCGCCGGCACGGCCGCCTCCTCCAGGTCGGCCATCTCGAACGCTTCAACCCCGCCGTCGAGTCCGCCTTCCGCCTGCTGCGCCTCCCGCTCTTCTTCGAAGTGCACCGCCTCAGCGTCTTCTCTCCCCGCAGCCTCGACGTCGATGTCGTCGCCGATCTCATGATCCACGACCTCGACCTCGTCCTCGCCATGACCGGCGAACAGCCCTCCGAAGTGCGCGCCGCAGGCATCGCCGTCCTCTCGCCCAAACCCGACATCGCCAACGTGCGCCTCGAATTCCCCGGCGGCTGCATCGCCAACCTCACCGCCTCCCGCGTCTCCACCGAGCGCGTGCGCAAGCTCCGCTTCTTCCAGCCGCGCCAGTACGTCTCGGTCGACTACTCGAAACAGGAGTGCCTCTCGATCCGCGTCACCGAAGACCGCCAGGTGCGCTTCGAACCGCAGCCGGTCGAGAAAAGCGAGCCGCTCGCGCGCCAGCTCGAATCCTTCCTCGGATCCATCGAAACGCGGCAGCCTCCGGTCGTCGATGGCGAAGCCGGCGCCCGCGCCCTCAGCCTCGCCCTCCGCATCGCCGGAAGAATCGCCGAGCACGGCAAATTGGTAGCCGCGCGGCTCCGCTCCGCGTCAATCTAGAAGTAGCCCCGCTTCCGCAGCGGATGAACACTGCAGCCCAGCCCTTGGCCGCCCGCATGGACGCCGCGCCGCGTCTGCTGCTGGAAGTGCGCGACGAGGATGCGCGCCGCCGGCACGTTGTTGCCGCCGCCGGAGCCCTCGCTTTCCACATCGCCGCCGCTGCTCTGCTGTGGTGGATGCCCTCCGCGCCCGCCGTGGCGCGTCCCGCCCCGCAGGTCGTCGCCGATCTCCGCAGCCGGTCGACGCCTCTGGTGGCTCCGCCGGCTCCGTTCCGTCTGACGCAGAAGGAACCGCAGCGCGGCAGGCCCGCCGCCGAAGTCGACATCTCCGCCCTTCTGCCCCGTCCTGCCATCCAGCAGCCCCAGACGCGCGGCGCCGCCCGCCCCTTCCAGCCGCCCCCCGGCGCGCCGGAAGCCCGCCGCGGACGCGAACTCGACTTCGACGTGCCGCAGGTCGAAATGGCCCAGGCCCTTCCCCCGCCCGCGCCGAATCTGCCCGGCGCAGCCCCGCCTGAAGCGCCCAGACCCGCGCCGCCAAAACAGAACAGTCCCTTCGAGCCCGTCGGCGCCCCAACGCCATCCACCCAGCCGCGCATCGCGCTGCCTTCCGCCGGAGTCCAGGAGACCGTGAAGTCCATCGTCAAAGGCGCCGGCGGAGCAGGCCTCACCGTCGGCGATCTGCCCGGTCCCGGAGGCGTCACCGAAGGCGCCCTCCAGTCGCCCCGCCCCGGACGCCCAGGCAGCAGCCTCGAACTCCTCTCCGACCCCAAAGGCGTCGACTTCCGCCCGTACCTCGTTCAGGTCCTCGCCTCCGTCCGCCGCAACTGGTACGCCGTCATGCCCGAAAGCGCCCGGCTCGGCGCCCGCGGCCGCGTCGTCATCCAGTTCATCATCAGCCGCTCCGGCCAGGTCCCCAAACTCGTCATCGCCACCCCCTCCGGCTTCGACGCCCTCGACCGCGCCGCCGTCGCCAGCATCAGCGCATCGAATCCGTTTCCTCCTCTCCCCGCCGAATTCTCCGGCCAGGAAATCCGCCTCCAGCTCGTCTTCTCCTACAACATGCCGAGGTAAATGGCTTGGAATTCCATCCCGGCGCGCTCCGCCGAAAACTGAAATGGGCCCTTGCAGCCTACGCCATCCTCGGCGTCCTCGCTGCGCTTACCCTCGACGGTTCTCTGCTCCATGCCGTCCTCCTCTTCCTCGGCGCCCTCGCTGTCCGCAGCTGGATCGTCGTCCGGCGGGAAGAACTCGAATAATTCACCTTCGATATCAGTGCTGACAGCCGCCGGGCATCAGTGTTTCCACCCTGCGAAATCAGGCGACTCATCTAGAGGAAACTCCTCAACTTCGCGCTAGCATCGGCGCAGGAGGCCCTGAGGGGAATTCCCTTACAGCGGCCCGAACTCCGAATTTGTACCGATATGAAACTCGGTGTTCCAGCTTGGAGAGTCCTGCCATGAGGGCTCGGGCCAAAGTCGGATCGAAACGGGAAAAGCCGGGTTCCAGCCCGCTCCAGCCCGCGCTTCCGTGGACGGGAGGCGGCTTGGATGGATACCAAAACAGCCTTTTGAATCTTGCAGTTGCGGTTGGCTGCGAGGATCGCCGCCGCCTCGGGCCCCGCAACGGCGCAAATGGCCGCTCGATTGCCTCCCCCCTTGCGCCGGGCGTCGGGAGCGCTGCTCCGGACAGCCCGAAGGTCCCCCGCAGAAAGACCCACTCCTCCACCAGAGAGGACGGTCCGGGACCGAAGCTTGGCAGGAAGGATGATGCGATGGCGGCAAGAGCGACAGCAACCGTGGCGGCGAAGAAGCACAAGCAGACCTCGGCGGTCAGTGCGGAGAGAAAACTCGCGGCAAGGCGCGAGCAGCGCGACAGGGTTGTCCTGGAACATCTCCCTCTCGTGAAGGCGATCGCCGTGCGCGTTCATGAGGGTCTCCCGATCCATGTGGAATTGGACGACCTCGTCCACGCCGGAATCCTCGGCCTTTTCGACGCTGCCTCCAAATACAACCCCAACAAGAAAGTGGCGTTCTCCAGCTACGCGAAACACCGGATCAAAGGGGCCATCCTCGACAGTCTCCGCCAGATGGATTGGGCCTCCCGCGACATGCGCCGCAGGCACCGCCAGGTCGAGCAGATTACCCGGGATCTCTGCGCCGTCCTCCACCGCCAGCCCACCGAGGACGAATTGGCCGAGCGCATGGGCGTCGCCGTCTCCCGCTGGCGCCAGATGGCTCTTGACCTTCGCAACATCGGACTCGTCTCCGCCGATAGCCGCAGCCAGGATCAGGACGAGCTGCCCCCTCCCGATTACCCGGGCGATCCCGAAAGCCAGCCCGATTTCATCTGCGCCCGCGAACAGATGCGCGAGCGCCTGCAACAGGCCATGAGCGTCCTGCCGGAGCGCTATCGCAAGGTGGTCATCCTGTACTACTCCAATGAACTCACGATGAAGGAAATCGGCGGCATGCTCGGCATCAACGAGAGCCGCGTCTCCCAGATCCACAAATCCGCCCTCGAGAAGATGGCGGCCGCGCTCCACCAGAACGGCATCACCTCCGCCAGAGAGTTCTGATCCCTTCGCAGGAATCTCCGCGTCGCCGGCAGCGCACGAGCCTGACTCCGGGCTGCACGGCAGGAGAAAAAGGGGACAGGAACCCAATTCCCCTTCATCTCCTCCCGCATGTCTCATCAGCGCGCGTCAACCCCGAAGGCGCTGAAGAGCCGCGCACCCCCATCGCCCCGCCCCCGTGACATCCCACGCAGCAATCTTTCACTCGCCCTCCCAGTCACTTACAGCCACTCCCCTGCCTCTGCAGCCCCGCCCCGTGCCTACCCTCCCTCCGGAGCTTCTGCCATGTCGAATTCAACCACTCCCGAAAATCCCAAACGGCCGCTGTCCGAAAAACAGCTCGCCGCCCGGCGCTT
>Ga0101944_10007054_pt1 | contig 11508 bp, 14 predicted proteins | sample DewCreD2012metaG_FD_75245 | JGI IMG/M metagenome (GOLD analysis project Ga0101944, IMG submission 75245) | Hot spring sediment bacterial and archeal communities from British Columbia, Canada, to study Microbial Dark Matter (Phase II) - Dewar... ... | reverse complement strand
GGCGCTCGCGCTGGCCCGTCGCTGGTTCTGGGACACTCCCGTGGCGCTCTACCGTCTGCCCGCGGGCAGCGGCACCGGCTCCGCCTGACGCGCGCGGAAACACACGCAGTGCGTGAAACCGAGGGAGTGCAGCAGGGCCACCGCCTCCGCGAACGCGGCGCCAACGCGCGCAGGCTCATGCGCGTCGGACCCGAAACAGACGCGCAGCTCCCGTTCGCGGGCCAGCTCCAGAATCAGGGGCGCGGGGTAGATTTCCGCGGCGGGCCACCGCAGCCCCCCCGTGTTGACCTCCAGCACCATGTTCGCGGCCAGAAGGTCGTCGAGCACCGGCTGCACGAATTCCTTGAGGTCCCTGTCGCGCAGGCGATGTCCGAACTTTTTGGGCAGGTCCAGGTGGGCCACGGCATCGAACAGGCGCAGGCCGATGAGCCGGCGCACATGGGCAAAGTATGTCCGCCAAACGCCCTTGACGTCCACGGATTTCCAGGTGGCCAGGTGGTCGGGGTTGTCAAAACCCCAGTCGCCGAGGTAATGGACCGAACCGAGAACGTAGTCGAAGGGCTGATGTGGCAGCCAGGCGCGCAGGAACGTCTCGCAGCCCGTATGGTAGTCGGCTTCGATACCCAGCCGGACGGGGGGCGACGCGCCGTCCTGGAGCCGCCGCACGGTTTCTAGATAGGCCGGAAACTCGTCCATGGCCATACGGTTTTCGGGGTCGTAGCCGGTGGGGCTGGGTGCATGGTCGGCAAAGCCGATTTCCAGCAGCCCGTGTTGCCCCGCGGTCTGCCGGTACGCCTCCGGCGATCCGGAGGCGTGTTTGCAAAAGGGCAGATGGACGTGATAGTCCGGCGGCAGGGACGCAAGGCCCCGGGCCTGTGGAGCAGCGTTATTCATGTGCGGCAGGATAGGGGCTCGGCGCCACCCGGTCAATGCCGTGGATGCCTTGTGCGGCGCGGTCTTGATGGAGGCACAACCCCGCTGGGCCGGGCCAGGGGCCTATGGTATAGTGACGGCGAGGGGCCGCCGGCTTGGGATTGTCCGGTGTCATGGCGTAGGGGCCTCAGAGGATGGCGCAAGCGCGCAGGGGAGGACGGACGTGCAGCGGAAGACAACCATTGCGACGGCACTGCGGCGCCGGTTTCCGGAACAGGTCGTTCTGGTGGTGACCAGGGACGCGGGCGGTCGCGCCAACGTGATGCCCGTGGCGTGGACGAGCATCGTGTCGGGCGACCCGCCCATGTTGCTGCTGGGCATTGATGAGGCCGCCTACACCTACGAGCTGATCCGTAGCACGGGAGCCTTTGTCGTCGCCTACCCCTCGGAGCAGATGGGCGCCGCCGTGCTGCAGGCGGGAGCGGTGCATGGCCGCGGCCGGGACAAGCTGGCCGAGATCGGCCTGGCCACGACGCCGGCGCGCCGCGTGGCCGCACCGCTGCTGGCCGACGCCGTGGCGAATTTCGAGTGCGAGTTGGTGGACATTCTGCGTCCGGGCGACTGTCCGCTGGTGGTGGGCCGCGTCCTGGCCGCGCACGTCAACACGGACTCCACGGTGCAGCGGCTTTGTGTGGTGGGCGCGGGCCATGTCCTCGGCGGCGTCCGGGTGCTTGAGGACACGGTGATCCGGCCGGAGGCTGCGCGCCAGCGGGCGGCAGGATTGCGTCGCGCCCGGCCAGCCGGTATGCTTGCGGGAAAGGGCCGCACCTCGCGTCATGAAGCTCATTGATCGTTACATTCTGCGACAATACCTGGTTCCGCTCGGCTACATTCTGGGAGCCTTCAGTCTCATATACATCATTCTGGACCTGTTTGAGCGCTTTCCGGACTTCGCGCGCGCCGGTCTCTCCGTGGCCGAAATGGCGCTGTATTACGGGGCCTTTCTCTTTGCGGTGAACGGGTTTGTGCCCTTTATCGTCATGGTCCTGCCCATCGCCCTGCTGCTCGGCGCCCTGTACACCCTGACCGTGTTTGCGCGGCATAACGAACTGACGGCGCTGTGCGCCAGTGGCGTGAGCGTGCGCCGGCTGATGCGGCCTTTTCTGGGAGTGGGCCTCCTGGCCGTGCCGCTGGCGGTGCTGGCGCAGGAGCTGGTCAGCCCCGCCGCCACGCAATGGACGGCCGACTTTCGGCGGCAGCGCGTGCACCGGGTCGCGGAGGCGGCGGACGTCGTACGGGACTTTCTCTATCACCGTGACGACACCGGCCGGCAGTGGATCGTCCGCAAGTTCAACACCCGCAACCCCGCGCGACTGGAAGACGTGAAGATCCTGCAGGAACGGCCGGACGGCTCACTCGCCCGCGAGTTGATCGCGCGCCGGGCGGAATGGCTGGACGGGCGCTGGTGGTTGTACGAAATGCAGGAGCGGAAGTACGACACAGCCGGCGAGCCGCAAGGGGGTCTCTCGGCCCCCTCCGAGCGGCCGATGGAGGTCGCGGAGTTGACCGAACGGCCGCACGAATTTCTGCAGGAACTGGCGCAGGACAGCGATCGGCTGTCTTCGCTGGACATTTATCGCTACCTGCGAAGCCGATCGCGGCTGTCGCGCGCCGCGCGTGCGCGGCGCGCCGTGGACTTGCACGTGAGGCTGGCCATGCCCTGGACATGCCTGGTGATGGTCCTGCTCAGCCTGCCCGCCGCCTCCCCTTTGCCAGAGCTTCAGCCCTTATATCCCAATCCGCCGGACGCGGTCGACAGTCTGCCCTGGGAGATGCTCTTTTCATCCCCCCAATCCGACCCCTTGCTCGAAGCCGCCCTACAGGCGGCGCTTGTCCTCATCCCCCTGCCCCATCCAACGCGCCTGGATTTGCCACCGCTACTTCCGGCGCTTTTTCAAAAATGGCATGAAATTCAAACGTCCCAAATGTCCAGAAGATGGTGAAGGCCGCCAGCAGGAAACCAAAGTCGCCGATACGGTTGGTCACCATGGCTTTCTTCGCCGCCAGCGCGTTGCCAATGCCATCTTTGCCTTTCTCGTACCAGAAACCGATCAAAAGATAAGAACAGAGGCCGACGCCTTCCCAGCCAACGAATAACATCATGTAGTTATCGCCGCTGACTAGAATCATCATGGCGGCAATGAACAGGTTCATGAAGACGAAGAAGCGTCGAAAACGGCCAGGGTCGCCGTTGTGGCGTACATCTTCGTGCATATAACCGATGGCGTAGATGTGAATCAGCGTACCAACGCCGCTGACGACGAGCATCATCGTGACCGAGAGCGTATCCACGCGGAAGGCCCAATCCAGGTTCAGGCTGCCGATGTGAATCCACTCGGTGAGCCGGACGATTGCTCCTTCGGGATGTCCTGCCAGCGAAACGGCCAGCAAAACCGAAACGAGGAAAGCCGCGCCTGCCGCCAGGCTGGCGACCGCCCCAACGCCTTTTTCGCCCAGGCGTTTGCCCAAGAGCATGTTGATTATCATGCCCAGCACCGGGGCAAAGACAATCCAGGGGACAAGACCAAAAAATCCGCTTGCAGAATTAACTTCACTCAAGAGCATACCCGCTCCTTCAACTGCCCTTCAACGTCGCTGCTTTGCACTCCGTTTGGGGCTGCACACTGTTTACTGATGACTGAATACTGGTTACTGACCACTGCTTATCCCTTCAGACTGTTCATTTGGTCGAGATCGATATTCTGGCGCGAGCGGTAAATTGCCACGACCAGCGCCAGGCCGACCGCAACTTCGGCAGCAGCAACGGCCATGACGAAAAAGACGAAAATCTGGCCGCTAAAGGTCTCATGGACGCGGGTGAAGGCCACAAAGGCCAGGTTGGCGGCGTTGAGCATCAACTCGATGGACATGAAAACCACCAGCGCATTCCGCCGAATCAAGACGCCTAGCGCGCCCAGCGAGAACAGAATGGCCGAAAGGATAAGGTAATAACTGACGGGGACCATCGGCTCAAGCCTCCTTTGCCGCTTTTTCGCGCTTGCTCAGCACAATCGCGCCAATCATTGCCACCAGCAGCAGGACAGCGGTAATTTGAAACGGCAGCATGTAATCGTTAAACAAGACTTTCGCCATCAGCGAGGGGTCGGAGAGAGCCGTGCCGGTTTGACCGATATAGACATCGCGCCCAATGCGCTGAACGACCAGGAACGCGCCCTCGGCCAGCAGGATGACGCCCAACCCCAGCGGCCAGACCAGCTGCCGCCAGTTCAATTCGCCGGGCAGGGTTTCCAGCCCAATCAGCATGATGACGAACAGGAACAAGACCATAATCGCGCCCGCGTAAACGGCGATTTGCGAGAGGGCAATGAAAGGCGCATCGAGCAGCAGGTAGAAAATCGCCACCGAGACGAAGTTCACCACCAGGTACAGGGCGGCATAGACCGCGCTGCGGCTGAGCAACATGCCAAGCGCGGTGGCGATGGCAATTAGCGCCAGGATGAGAAAGAGAATCAGTTCAAGGGACATAGAGTACCTTTTTTGCACCCCTCTCCCTGCGGGGGAGGGACCGGGGGTGAGGGATGGCGGGAATCTATCAAAATCAATCCTCCGGGTCTTTCATTTCAGGCACCGAACGGGTATACACCCCCGGCGGCGTGACTTGCGGGGTGGGTTTGCCGCCTGCGGGAACCGGCACAATCAACATCTCTTTGGTGTAAATTGCATCGCGCCGGTCGGTGAACGATAGTTCGTAGTTGTCGCCCATCGTAATCGCTTCGGTCGGGCAGGCGTCCTCGCAAAATCCGCAGTAGATACAGCGCAGCATATTGATTTCGTAGGTGCTGGCATAACGCTCACCCGGAGAGTAACGGGCTTCATCGGTATTTTCCGCCGATTCGACGAAAATCGCATCGGAGGGGCAGGCTGCGGCGCACAGCGAACAGCCGATACACTTCTCCAGGCCGTTCTCGTAGCGGTGCAGGTAGTGCCGTCCGCGAAAACGCTGCTTGACCGGCTTTTTCTCCTCCGGGTATTGGACAGTGACTTTTTTCTCGAAAAACAAGGCGCGGAGGGTGGTCCACATGCCGCGCGCTAATTCAACCAGCATCGCCTTACCTCCTCTGCAGCTTCACCATCAGCGAACGATTGACAAGATAGACGAATAAAGCGCCAATCGCCAGCGACACAATCGGGATAATCCACAACGTCTCGGCCAGTATACCAATCGCGGTGACGAAAACCAGGGCCAGCGCCAGCGGCAGCATCACCTTCCAGCCAAAGGACATCAGCCGGTCATAGCGCATGCGCGGCAGGGTGGCGCGAATCCAGACCATGAAGAACAGCAGCACCAGCACTTTGGCAAACATATACAGCGGGCCGAGCCACCAGTTCACATCCACGCTGAACCAGGTGCCGGCCAGGAACCAGGGTTCGCGGTAGCCGCCAAAGTACAGCGTGGCGGCAATGGCCGAAATGGCAATCATCTTGATGTATTCGGCCATGAAGAAGAGCGCGAACTTCATCCCGGCGTATTCCGAGTGATAGCCGGCGGTCAATTCCTGCTCGGCTTCGGGCATATCGAACGGGGCGCGGTTGACCTCGGCCAGCGTGGCAATCAGGAAGATAATCCCGCCGACTGGCTGCAAAACGATGAACCACAGGCCGCGCTGGGCTTCCACAATCGCCCCGGCCTGCATGGTCCCGGCCATCAGCGTCACCAGCACGAAGCACAGCGCCAGGCTCAGTTCATACGAAATGACCTGCGCCGAAGAGCGCAGCCCGCCCAGCATGGCATACTTGTTGTTCGACGACCAGCCCGCCAGCACAATCCCATAGACCGCAATCGAAGCCACTGCCGCGATATAAAGCGTCCCCAGGTTGATATCGGCAATCGAGAGTTTGATGGCGCGCCCGAACAGTTCCACATCTGGACCCCAGGGCACCACCGCCGCAATCACCACCGCCGGGACGACCGTGATAATGGGCGCCAGGGTAAAAAGCGGCTGAAAGACCTGCCCCGGCGTGAGCTCCTCTTTGAAAATCAGTTTCACCGCGTCGGCAATCGGCTGCAAAATGCCCTGCCAACCGGCCCGGTTCGGCCCAATGCGCACCTGCATAAAAGCCAGCACGCGCCGCTCGAACAGCGTGAGATAGGCAAACCCGGCCAGCAAAATCAGCACCAGCACCACGCTCTTGATGAACCATTCCAAAACCAGCCACCAATCCATTTAGGCCTCCTGCGCCTCGGTGATTGCGGTCAATATCACAGCCGCCGGCTCTTTAATCGGGATTCCGAAACTGCGCGGGATGAGGACGACGCCGGTGGAGATGGAGTCATCCGCAAGCACTTTGGCAGGATACGAAACCCCGTTTAAACTCACCGCAGCCTGCCCGCCGATTAACAGGCCATATTTCTCCGCTGTGGCCGGGTGTACGAACACCCCGTCGAAGCGGGCGATGTGTCCCTCGAGCAGTTTGGCCGGGGCGACGGTGGTGCCGTTATCGTAGAGTTTGGTAATCGGGACGGCCAATAATTCGTCTTCTTTGGGGCGTAACTTGGAGTCCAAAGTCTCCTGACTTTGGACCGTCAAACGTCGGGAGACGTTTGACTCCAAAACCACGCCTAACCCTTGCTTATTCTCATACCCCGTCCCGCCATAGAACAGGTCGCTGCGCCCAATGATAGGCCACTGCTCGGTCACTTCGGCTAATTTAGCGTAGGAAATGCCGCGGAACGCGGGTTCGCTGGCGGCTATCTGGTTCATCACCAGCAGCGGGGAGCGGCCTTCGAGGTCGAATCCGCACTTTTTTGCGAGTTCCGCTATCAGGGCAAAATCGGCCTTTGTGCCAGGGCGGGCCGGAACAGCGGGATAGTAACGCTGCACGCGCCGCTCGCCGCTGGTAAACGTCCCCTCGCGCTCGGTGTAAGCGGCGGCGGGAAGCACTACATCGGCCAGTTTGGTCGTTTCGGTTTCGAGAATATCCTGCGCAATGACGGTTTTGGCCGCTTTCAGGGCTTCGGCCAGAGCCGGGTCATCCCCTGCCGGGTCGGCGGCGAGGATATAGACGGTTTTGTCTTTGAGTTCGGCGGCTAAATCAGGGTAGGGCATAAAACCCATTTCGAGCGCGCCTTGTTGGTTGGGGGTTGACCAGACGCCGATGAGGCCGTTGTTCGGGTTTTCGGTTATTCGGTTATCCGGTTGTCCAGTTGAGCGGTTTTCCGGTTGAGCGGTTAACTGGCTAACCGGATAACTGGATAACAGTTCCACGCACGCTTGCGCCAGGGCAGTTGTTCTCGCCAAACCAAGACCGTCAGAACCGTAGAAAATGATGAGGTTGTTGGCGTTCTTAATCGCTTCGCCAATCTTTTCTTTGTTCGGCAAGCCCTTCACCGTTTCAACTTCATCGCCATAGGAATATCGAATCACGAATCTCGCATACTCGTCCAGTTTGGTGGCGCGGGCGTTGGCGACGATGACCGTCGCGCCACGTTTGGCAGCGGCTTTCAGGCGCAAGTGCCAGATGGGGGCTTCGTTGTACAGGTCGGAGGCGACCACCAACACGGTATCACCCTTACCCAGGTCGCCCAGGTTCGAGCCAGCCGCGAGGCCGTAGGCGGTGGTATATTCTCCGCCGCCGTGTTGGGTGTAGAGCCAGGCTTTGGCGCCAAGTTTGGCGGCAAATTGCTTGAGATTGTAGAAGTCCTCGTTGCTGAGTCGCCCGCCAGCCAGGAACACCGTGTCAGATGCGGATTCGGTTAGTTTAGCGGCGGCGCGGCTGAGTGCCTGGTCGAGTTCGGCAGGGTCAAGTTTCAGGCGAGAATCCGCCTCGGTGTATTGGTATCCAGCGAAGCGGCCTTTGTCGCACATCCAAATCTCATTGACCTGTTCGTTTTGGCGCGGCATGGCGCGTTTGATGACGTATCCGCCGCCCGCTTTGACCTCGCGCCGCACGTTGAAGGTGAGATTGCAGCCGACCGGGCATTGCGAGCAGACCGATGCGGCCTGTTTGAGTTCCCAGGGACGCGCGCCGAAGCGGAAATCGGCGGTGGTGAGGGCGCCGACCGGGCAAATATCGGTGGTGTTGCCGCTAAAGACCGAGTCGAAACCGGGGTCGGAGAAAGTCACGATGTCAGTGTGGCGGCCACGTTGGTAGAAGCCGAGAACCGGCTCGCCCGCGATGTCGCTTTGGAAGCGGATGCAGCGCGCGCACTGGATGCAGCGTTCGCGGTCGAGGAAAATCAGGTCGCCGAGCGGGACGTGTTTTTCGGCGTGATGTTTTTCGTCGAAGAGGAAGCGGCTCTCTTTGGGGCCGAATTTCATCGTCAGGTTTTGCAGGGGGCATTCGCCGCCCTTGTCGCAGACCGGGCAATCGAGCGGGTGCGAAGTGAGCAAGAGTTCGAGGATTTCTTTTTGCCCGGCCTGGGCTTTTGGGCTGTCGGTGATGACGACCATGCCCTCAGAGACGGGGGTGGTGCAGGAGGTCTCTAGTTTGGGGCCAAATTGCAGTTTGGGCTGGCCGTTTTCATCAAGGACGGGCTGGCCGGTGGCGCGGTCAATTTGCGGACGGCCAATTTCGACCAGGCACTGACGGCACATGCCGACCGGCTCCATTTTGGGGTGGTAGCAAAAGACCGGGATGTCTATGCCGACGGTTTTGGCGGCGTCCACAATCACTGTGCCTTCGGGGACGGTGACGGGTTTTCCGTTGATTTTGAGGTTGATAAGTTTTGCCATAAATACTCCGCGTAGTGCGAGATTAATCTCGCACTACTGAATTTCGTCTTTGCTAATTCCAGCCTGCCGCAAAATTTCCAGCAATGTTCCAATGGGCAAGTCTTTACGATGAAATGGCACCACAACCCGCTTTCTGGTCTCTGGATGAATGAAAATCTGGTGACTGCCCTTGCTCCTATCCAACAAAAAGCCTCTGGATTCGAGCAGTTTAATCATCTTCTGGGGCGTCAGGGATGGAATTTTAGGCATAAGCGTTCAGCGTAAGCGTATATTCAAGAACATCATTTTCGGTAGGGATTTCTTCACCATGTTCTCGCAGGCTTTCGATGTAAAGTTCAATCGCTTCACGCGCCATCTGTTTTGCTTCCTCGAGTGTTTCTCCATACGTTACGCACCCCGGCAGGGAGGGGACCGTCACAGTAAAACCACCTTCGGGTTCTTTGTGCAAGAAAATACGATAAACAAGCGGATTCATATCGCTCCTTTTCAAATATACCAATTACGATTTACCAGTTACTTTCTCAAAATCTTCCGGGAATCGCTCAATCGCCGAACGGACTGCCATGGTCGAGAAATCGCCCAGGGCGCACAGGCATTTGCCATAGACCTGGGCGGCCACGCTATCGAGCAGTTTCACATCGCCGGCGCTGGCCTGTCCGCTGTGAATGCGTTGGGTCAGGTGTTTCATCCAGTAATTGCCGTCACGGCAGGGGGTGCATTTGCCGCACGATTCGTGCTGGAAGAAGTCTATCGTCTTTCGGATGACCCAATCCATGCTGTGGCGGTCGTCAATGACGATGACGGAGGCCGAACCGAGCAGCGAGCCAACATTCTGGACGCTTTCGTAGTCCATGGGGGTATCCATCACTTTGTCGAACGTAGAGTCATCTACGCGGATGATGGAGGACGAGGCCCCGGCGGGCATGATAGCGCGGAGTTTGCGTCCGTTCGGGATGCCGCCGCCGTGCGTGAAAATCAACTCGCGGAAGGTGGTGCCAAGCGGCAGTTCGTAGTTGCCAGGGCGTTCGACATTGCCCGAAAGCGAGAAAATCTTGACGCCGGGGCTTTTTTCGGTGCCAAATTCACGGAAGGCCGCCGCGCCGTGTTCGATGATATAAGGCAGATTGGTGAGGGTCTCGACGTTGTTGATGACGGTCGGTTTGCCGTACAACCCCACCACCGCCGGGAAGGGCGGACGCAGGCGCGGCTGTCCGCGTTTGCCTTCGAGCGATTCGAGCAGGGCGGTTTCCTCGCCGCAGATATAAGCGCCCGCCCCAAGATGGGTTTTCAGGCGCAGGGATGTTTCGGTGCCAAAGAGTTTGTCGCCCAGGTAGCCTTGCTTTTCCATTTCGGCGATACAGACTTCGATTTGCTTTGCAATGGGGTAATACTCGCCGCGAATGTAAATGTAACCCTCGCGTGCGCCGACGGCAAAGCAGGCAATAGCAACGCCTTCGAGGAACTGATAGGGGTTACCCTCCATGATTTCGCGGTCTTTGAAGGTGCCAGGCTCCGATTCATCGGCATTGCAGACAACATAATGCGGCCAGATGGTATCGGGCAGGAAGGACCATTTGACGCCGGTGGGGAAGCCCGCCCCGCCGCGCCCGCGCAGGCCGGAGGCTTTGACTTCCTCCACGACTTGTTTGGGCTGCATGGTGGTCACGGCTTTTTCGAGCGCGCGAAAACCGCCGTTTTGCTTATAGACTTCAATATTGTTCAGGTCGGGAATGTCCCGGTGACGAAGTAAGAGATACGCCATAAAAATTCTCAATCTGCCAGTGAAATCATCTGCCCTTCGCGGCGGGCGATTTCGATAATCATGTTCGTGTTGTCTTCAGCAAATTGTTTCTCTCCAACCGGAATCGGCTCGATGCGGCTGTCGGTGCGCCCGGCGTAGATGAACAGGTTTTCGTAGTCAGTATGCGTGCGTTGTTCATCAAACTGAGGAGAGACGACCAAAACATCAATGTCGCTCAGGGCATTGGCTTTGCCTTTGGCATGCGAACCAAACAACACGCCATATTTGACGGGGATACCTTGTTCACTCAAATAACGCAGGTAGTGCTGAACAATGTTTCGCGCTGTCTCTTCTTCCATGCCAGTCACCAATTACCAATCACTGATTACTGCTCACTGATTACTGCTTTTCTCAACGCCTCGACCAATTCCATCGTCTTATCCACCGTCATATTCTCATAGAAAGCGACCGTATCGCCCTCCTGAATCTGGAACAACGGGGCGCGGTGGCAGCCGCCCAGGCATTTGACTTCCTCGAGCGTAATCAGGCCGTCGGGCGTGGTTTCTCCAACTTTGATGCCGAGGTTTTCGCACAGGGCTTCCATGAATTCATCCGCGCCGCGCAGGGCGCAGGGCAGGTCGGTGCAGACCTGCATGCGGTACTTTCCGGCTTTTTCGTCGTGGTACATGGTGTAAAAGCCGACAATGGCCGCCACTTCGGTCACATCCAGTTCGAGCATGTCTGCAATTTCCTGCATCGATTCTTTCTGGATGTAGCCCTGCTCGCGCTGGGCAAGGTAAAGTAACGGCATCACCGCCGAGCGTTTGACGGGATATTTGGCGAAAATCGCCAGGATTTCATCTTGATATTTTTCTGCCAGCATGGATTCTCCGAGAGTGCACTTGCTTTCAAAGTAAACCGCAAAGACCGCGAAGGGCGCAAAGTTAGAGTTTGATGAAACGACTCAATTCTGCATTCATCGTTCTGAAATCTGAATTTCGTTACCTGTCAATATCACCCAGCACAATGTCAATCGAGCCGATAATCGCAATCAGGTCGGCGACGAAGTGGCCTTTCGACAGTTTGGGCAAGACCTGCAAGTTGTCGAAAGACGGGGCGCGGAAGTGAACGCGGTAGGGT
>Ga0101944_10007053_pt1 | contig 11509 bp, 4 predicted proteins | sample DewCreD2012metaG_FD_75245 | JGI IMG/M metagenome (GOLD analysis project Ga0101944, IMG submission 75245) | Hot spring sediment bacterial and archeal communities from British Columbia, Canada, to study Microbial Dark Matter (Phase II) - Dewar... ... | reverse complement strand
ATGTAATAGTCTCTATGAACGATTAGTTGCCAATGGGAAAAGTAAGAAGTTGGCATTAATTGCCGTAGCCAATAAAATGCTCAGGCAAATATTTGCTATTGTAAAATATGGCAGGGTTTATGATCCAAATTATCAAAAAAATTTTTTGTATTGTTGACGTTTAACACAGTACATTCTGACCTTCATCCCGACCCTGTCGGGATTCATGATGATGTTACTAACGATACAACTATAACACCATCCCAAGCAACAACTTATATGCAGGAACAACATTAATTGTACATCCATCCATTATAATAGAATCTTCATCATCAAAGGTAACAACATACCCCTTAGAAGCATGCAGCCTTTTTGCGCAAGTCAAAAGGCCATCTGTCTCGCGTTTTTTGGTTTTTTGATCATCCCATGCAAAACAAACCTGAATAGGAATGATGCTATTTATAATAAAGTCGCATTCTTTTTGGTCTTTGAAAAAATGAATGTTTTTAGTAACTCTATACAATTCTCTAAAGATAATGTTTTCAAGCAAAATGCCATAATCCTCTCGTTCAAAAAACTTAATGGCTTGTAATATACCATTATCAATGAAATATACTTTTTTTTCGGCAAGTTGAGTCTTCACAACTGATTTTTCATGTTTATTTATTTTTCTAATAAGGAATGCGTTTTCACAGTATTCAAGAAATTCATACAGGGTGTTTTTGCCAACTTTTATGCCCTGCGATTTCAGTTCATTGAATATTTTATTAATTGATAATGGCTTGGTTACACTCTGAGCCATTCTTTTTATAAAGTATTTTAAAACAAAAATATCCCTTACATTGTACCGTTCAATTAAGTCACGATAAATCATGACATCAAAATATTCCTGAAGGATTTTAACTTTCATGTCTTGTTGATGAAATACAATTTCAGGCAATCCACCCCACTGAATGTATTCATACATCGCATTGATAAGTTGTGCTTTGATCTTTGAATCATATACATCTTGCGGCAATGCTATATGCAAATCTTTAAAAGTTAAAAACTCAATGAATGATAGCGGTAAAACCTCGTATTGTAACGTTCTTCCTCGTAGTGCAGTTGCAATTTCCTGTCCCAAAAGCTTAGAATTGGAACCAGTAATAAATATATTTTTTGATAGTGTATCGTATATACGTCTAATAAATTTTTCCCATCCATCAACATTTTGAATTTCATCAAAAAAAAAGATAACATCGCTCATGTTTTTTTCAGGATATAATTCTCTGTACGCCTGAAGTATCATATCCAGTTCAGTTTTATTAATCTCAAGGCGTTCATCTTCAAAATTAATAAATACAATATTCTCTTTGGAAATCTTACTGGTTAAAAGATTGTCAATAATCTGGTAAAGCATATATGTTTTACCACTTCGCCGTTGTCCAACCAGCGTAATGATTTTACCACTGGCAGCGGGAATATTAATGGTACGGGGAATATACTGAGGCAATTTTGTATTATGGAATTCCCTGATAATTGTCTTAAATAAATCTTTCTTTTTCATAAAGAAAAAATATTATATATCTTTCTCTTTGTCAAGGAAAAAAGCATTGGATAAAAAACAACCATGATTCACGTTGCATTGTATTGGGATCTTCAGGATGACACCCCACTACTATACTACTCCACCACTACCCACTATACCATTCTACTCACTCACATACATCTCATTCAGTAAATCACCCAGCGGTATATCCTCAATCTTTCCAATAATAGAATACAGCCGTTCCGGTGAACCTCGCAATACAGGTATTTCATTGTGCCGCACCAATGCAGGGTTAGTATTCACCTTTATTGAGTATCCTGCTATCTCATTCATTATTGTAAGGATGTTCTTTATAGTTACTATCCTGCCTGTACAAATATTGACAATAACTGAGCGTGCATCACTTGCCAGTAGCTTACCATACGCCTGGCACACATAATATACACTGTTAAACTCGCGGGCAACGTGTATATTGCCCAAATCTATTGTCTCTCGTTTTTCCTTATAATGCTGTACTATTTTTGGAATAACAAAATCAAGGCTCTGACTTCTACCGGTATAGTTAAATGGGCGGGCAATAATTATTGGAAGAATATCAAAATATTGGGACGCAATACACTCCATGGCATATTTGCTTATGCCGTAGTGCTCAACAGGTTTTGGGCAAAGTGTTTCATCCAACACTTCAGCATGTTGATTGCCATACACCGTGGCGCTGCTTGCTAATATAATTTTTTTTGGGGTGATCCCTATCTCCACTACGGCTTCCAGTACATTGTGCGCGCCAATGGTATTTACGTTATAAAAATCAAGGGCGCTTCCATGGCCCACATACGATATGCCTGCTAAATTAATAATATAGTCCGGATTAACAGCCTTTAAAACCGCAACACAAGAATCTTTTTGTGTAATGTCTAAGTGTATAAACTTTTCATCTTTTTTATGCGATGTGCCAATTACTTCAAAGCCTTGCTGCTTTAGGTGCTTTTGTAAATAATATCCGGTGAAGCCTTCTATGCCAGTGATAAGTACACGTTTAGAAACAAAAGCCACGTTCGTTTCTCCTAATATCGGCCTGCACCATAATTGCGCAAAGATCCTCCAGCGGCATGTTTGCCTGCCAGCCTAAAACATCCTTAGCCTTTTGTGCATTGCCCTGTAGCATATCAACTTCTGCGGGCCTGAAAAACTTTGGATTAACCTTAACCAGTGTCTTCCCTGTCTTTGTATCTTTACCCACCTCATGTACACCACTACCTTCAAATGCTATTTCTGTTTCTATTGCCCCAAACGCCATTTTCACAAAATCACGCACACTGTGCATTTCCCCTGTAGCAAGCACGTATGTATCAGGCATCTTAGCCTGTAGCATCATCCACATGCCTTCTACATATTCCTTTGCATAGCCCCAATCCCGTTTTGCATCCAGGTTACCTAACTCAAGGCAGTCCAGCTTGCCCAGTGCAATTTTTGCCACACCATCAGTAATCTTGCGGGTAACAAACTCCATGCCTCGTAGGGGCGACTCGTGATTAAACAAAATACCGGAGCAGGCAAACATGTCGTATGCTTCCCTGTAGTTTGCCGTCATCCAGTGCGCATACAGTTTTGCCGCTGCATAGGGACTGCGTGGATAAAAGGCTGAGTTTTCATCTAAAGGAAGTTTAGTCACCTTGCCAAACATCTCGGAACTGCTTGCCTGATAAAACTTAATGCCCCGGTCAATCAGCCGTATTGCTTCTAACATATGCACTGCCCCAAGGCCCGTTATGTGCCCGGTTGTAATGGGCTGCTGAAATGACACTGCAACAAAGCTCTGTGCTGCTAAGTTATATATTTCATCCGGGTGTATCTCTTCAAGCAAACGCACGCTGTTGGAAAAATCGGTAATATCGTGCTCCACCAGGTGCAGGTTTTCATTATTTCTTATACCCAGCTCTTCAATGCGCCAAAAATTAACCGATGCTGTTCGCCTAAAGGTGCCGTACACCTCATATCCCTTATCAAGCAAACATTGCGCTAAATATGCTCCATCCTGCCCCGTAATGCCGGTTATGAGTGCTTTTTTCATGGTATTTTACAATTTTTAATGTTTTATGTGTATGAAATGATTTAATATAATATTGTTAAATATAACACTATTATTTACCGCCATATATTATAGCTTTATACACATCTAAAAATTTATATATATCTACTAAATAATTTTGTAATATATTATAAGAATAATATTTAAAGTCCGGGCTTCCAAAATTTTCATCTTTATCAATTATTATCGTATAATTTGCAAATGTTTCTTCTATTACTTGTTCCCATGTAAGATTTGGTGCAAGATTATTTGATATTGTCGAATTCGACGGTGTAAGTAAACTAAATTCAGATGGCGGACTTGGAGTTACATTGAAACTTAAAAGTGTTGTCTTATTATTTGATTGTCCTAAACTATCATTTGACCATATAAATGTTATATTGTATGTGCCTAGTTGTATTGTGTCATTAAATATTAAATAATTTTCCTGCCCTGATTTATTTAAATAAATATTATTTTGTGAGCCATTTGGATAAGTTAATGTAATATAAGAATAATCAATACCCCAATAATCAATTATTGAAACATTAAATTTTACACTCCATGATTGATTTATTATTGTTATGTTTATTTGTTCATTACTAATATTTGAAAGATAATAATTTTGTTTATATGTGAAGTTTGATTGTGCAAAAGCATTGTTTGATGAATTGTCATAACATAATATATTCCATGAATATTGTCCATCATTAAGGTTGCTTATATTAAAATAATAATTTCCGGAATATAAGTTATACTGAGTATTTATTGAATTAAATACTCCTGAGAAATTTGCATAAAGAGTACAATTCAACAAATAATTTCTATTATCTATAACAGAATAGTTTAAAGTATAATTTATTAACTCAATTATGCTATTATTTTCAGGATAAACTAATGTTATTTCTGGAGGACTTACATCTGGGCATACTCCATCCCATATTGAACCATTGCTATAATATGTTTTCCATACAGTATTCCCTGATGCATTGCTATACGCTATAGCCCATGTTCCATTGCATAATCCTAAGTCTAATCTGCTTGAATATCCTGCAAGATCCAATAACCTGTTTGCTGTTGAAGGTGTTGTTGTTATACTGAATGGCGCAACAACTTGTGCTCCCGTCTGATTATATATTCCTGCTTTTATTGTTGTATCGCTTGTATCCTGCCATGCAACAACAAAATAACTCTGATTCACCATATTTATTTCCTGAACTGCTACCCTGCTTAAAGTTCCTGCAGCTGTATCGATATCTGTTGCTGCAAGTATTGTTGTTAATGCTGCACCATTTAATTGTCTAACTGTTATTGTTATATCTTGATCTACACTATCATAAAATGCTACAGCAAACATATTGTTTTTTAAACCTGTTGCGGCCACCTGTGCATTATTACCGACAGCTGCATCGATATCTGTTGCAGCAACTATTGATGTTCCTGTTTCACTTCTCACATTAATTGTTATATCGTCTGCTGTTCCTGCATCATACCATGCATAAAGCCATCGTGTATTATTAATTATTGCACATGATACAAGGTTTTGATTTGATTGTTCAGGAGTCATCGCAGTATCCACTAGTGTTTCTCCTACATCAACAGAGCCATTATTATAAAAAATTCTGAAATCTGCATCTAAATCCGCAGGATCTGCATTTGCATACAAATAAGGAAATCTATCCCCTAATTGACATACATCAACATCGCTCTGTATACCTACTAATGGATCTACTGATGTCTGACTAATAATTAAAGAACCACTAATATTGTACACATAAAAATAGTTTGCCTGTGCAGGACCATCAAAATGTCCTATTATAAATGTTGTAGAATTTATTGCCGTTAAAGCAACCCTGCTTGTTGCATCACCTGTTGCATCAACAGTTACATCATTAACTATTACTGAACCGTTAGTATTCATTATCTTAAACTTTAAAGGGAACCCTGTTTCCGCAGAGACCCATGAAATAATTACCGTATCATTATTTATTGCCAATAAATCAACATCTACTGATTCATTACTGCTAAATGCTTCTACAAAACCTGGATCTCCGGGGTATAGTTGAACAGTATATTCCATACCTGGAGTTAAATTCATGTATAATTCCCATTTGCCATAACATTCCTGTATTGTAAAATTCCAATCCTTGCATTTCCATAACTCCGTTGCTGATGCAATAGCAGTAAATGAGGCATTATCAAATTCCATATCATAAAGATTTATTGCATACGCCTTAACAGGATTTCTACCAATAATATTTTCCTTTGAATGATTATAGGAATTATTATATATATCGCTTAAAACATCTATACCTATATCTGCAACATTTTTATGCTTATAACCATTAATTCTTAACTTTTTAACAGGATGATTTATTAATTCTAATTCAATATCATATGTGCCGTTTTCTATTATTTCAGATGATCTGAGCAATTGGCCAGGTAAATATTTATCTGAATTCAGTGTTTCTGCAACAAATTCTTCAACATTATTAAAAGTTTCAGGACCCAGTTGCATATTTACATCTGAATAAACAAACTCAGATATGTTTATAGATGTATTTCCGGATAAATTATTATAATCGTATACTGTGCCTTTTTTTATAAGCAAGTTTCCAGAATCTGAAACGGTATAAACCGAATTTGCTTTTAGGAAACCTTTTTTAGGGTATAATATTTTCATACTTGCATCAACAAAATTTTTTCTACTATCTAATACCCTTATAGCATTATAATAATAAGTATTATTTAAAATCAAAGATTCATCATTTGAATATTTATAATTCAAATGTTCATCTAAATAAGAATTAGAATAATTGTTTGATATGTAAAAACATTCAAGATATTCTCCATCAGCATAAAGCGAATAATACCCCTTATTATCAGGAACCCATCTTATTACAGTTTCATTAGAAGTCTTATAAGAATATTTTTTTATAGATACAGAATCGTCATACAACAATTCAAGAAATTGCGGCATTCTTAAAACACCGGAATTTTTAAGTTTGTCGTAATAATATAACTCTATTGATATTGTTTCCCCTAAATTTTTTTCTGAACAGTTTAATTTATAAAAATTATATGCAAAAAAACTTTTTTCATCAACCAGTTTATTATCATATAAAATACGAATTTTATAATCCCCAGGCTTTTCCAAATAAAACGGCACTTCTTTTTCTATAACGCCAACATATCTGTAAGAATAAATATCCCCAAATAATATCTCCATACTCAATTTAGAATAATCGAAATCATTAAATTCTATGCCGTTCTTATATGAATCAATTTTTATCTTTACAAAATCGGACGTGATATAAAAGTTCTTATCTAAAACCAAAACAAAATCTATTTCTTCATTTATCTTATTTTTATCTGCTTCATTAATCATAATATTATTATTAATACCATTATTATCTATAATTGTTGATATATCTGCTTGATATTTTTCACCACCCGCAATTAGGTTCCCCATATTACTGCTTGAAGTATTTTCTAAAAAGTCATAAGAAACATATGACGAATTATGCGATGAATTAGCTACAGAACTATTATCGTAGACATATATCCGCGCATGTACATTAGGCAGTATATACATTATTATATATAATAAATATACTATTACATATAACGATAAAATAAACAAAAATTTATTCTCCTTTCTCAAATATTCCCTCTTCCCCTTTTTCATTTTTATTAATAATACTTTAATATTTTCAACATTAATTCAATTCGGCATATAATGCCACTGCATCGGTTCCTCCCTTATACTCTCTTAGTTTAGCAGGCACTCTCAACTCAAAATCGTAAGTTCCATTATATCCAGTAGCATTCATATTAATTTTTGTTATAAACAACACATCCTGTGTAGCATTAAAACTTATGCCGCCATCACCCGAATCCCATAATATTCCAGTGAAAAAATTACTATTGTTAGTGCTATTGAATGATGGAATATTAAATACCTGTCTATTAAATATTGTTATGTTATTTAATTCTTTAGGCTGGCCTGATGAAGTATAAGTAATATTTATGTTGTCAGTATTGTTCTCCATACCTAAAGCCCTGTCAAGGATAAAAAAATCTTGAGGCATCAATTGATTGGACAAATCTCTTGATAATGCAGTTAAATTGAACCAATTGATGTTGCTGTCAATATCTGCAGCAAATATGTTTCCACCCGTAGCGTTCTCTACAACCCAATCGAACATGGTACTATATAATGGATCTTGAACTGCTAATTTACCGCTCTGATAACCTAATATGTACTGCCAGCTTCCAACAGTTATAGTTCTCGATGCATTATTGTTATACTCATCTGACTCATAAACAGTACCATTCGCTGTTATAGGTACATCTGCAAGTACATGGAATATTGTATCACCTATAGGAAGAGTATAATTAACAGTAACATTCTTAGATTCATTCACAGTTAGATTCATTAAGAAACTGCCAAGTAATTGCCCCGTAGGGCTTCCAAGTCGTATCTCGACAGTGAAATTATATGCATCATTCTGCCCAATATTGCGTATTTCAGCAGTTACGTTTGTAGTATCGTTCTCTATAGGAGATGCAACAGTAAAGTATATGAATGATGTATTAACATAAATATCAGGTAGAACTACAAAAAACCTGTAAGTCATGCTAGTATTGTAGTTTCCTGCAATATCTTTGCAGGTTACATTCCAATAATGATATCCTCCTACGAGACTTGAAACGAAGACGCTAGTTTCGGTATTATTCGATACATTCAAATTTATTATAGGCAAACCATCAAGAATTACCGTACAGTTTAAGTATTCTGCAATATTATCTACTGCAGTGAAATTTAATTCTGTAGATATAGATGTCAAATTAGTATTATTTGTTGGAGAAATAAGGTTTATGGTGGGTTTAATAGTATCTATATAAATGAATATTTCCGTACTGTTTCTTCTGTTCCCCGCCAAATCTGTGCCTTCAATTATCATCTTATGAAGTCCATTGTTCAATGGTGCCAATGTTATGTTTGAAGAAGTGTTGTTCTGTACTGTTCCATTGGAATTGTATATATCATCTATATAAACGGTGTAATTTATTAATTGCGCCATATTATCTGTTATGTTTATTGTTATTTTCGGATTTGTAGTGTTAAACCACGTATTGTTTAATGTTTCAATAAATGGTTCAGGATATATTGTATCAACATATAATATTCTGAGTTCTGATACATTATATGCATTATTGGATGTGTTATCATAACATTCTATCCCCCAGTCATAAATTCCTGACTGCATTGATTCTACAGTGAAATTATTGGTAGCGTTATTAATTATTTGTGCATTGTTTTTTGTTTGATTTATAATTCCATTGAGTATTATTGAACAATTTTCTATTCCAGTTTCATCACTTACATTGAATAAAAATGTATTATTTTCATTATTTGTCCAAGTATTGTTTAAAGGATTTATTAAAATTATTGAAGGTACAATAAAAATATTAAATGCTCTTGTCTCGCTAAAATTATAGTTTAATGCCTGATCTCTACAAGTAACATTCCAATAATGTGTTCCTTCTGAAAGGTTTGTTGCAGTATAATTCTTTGTTGCTCCTATGGTTGCATTAAATCCAGTGACAATAACATTATCTATGCTCAAATTACACATTGCATAGCTTGCAAGATTATCATATACAGTAAAATTAAAATTAACTGTTCTTGTATTGAAATTTTCTCCGATTATTGGATTATGCAGAGAAACTGATGGAGCGATAGTATCTATATATATGGTTTTTACGGTACTATTTGCAGTGTTATTTAAATCATCAAAAGCTTCTAATGTTAAATAATATATTCCATCAGAAAGACTTGTGAGATTAATTAATTTGCTTGTTCCATTGCTTATATTTCCTGAAGCACCTATTATTGTATTTGTTCCATTGTTTACATATAAAGTATAATTAATTAGTGAATCAATGTTATCTGCTACAGAGATATTTATTTGAGGATTGCTTGTATTAAACCACGTATTGTTCGGAGTATTTATTAATGGTATAGGAGCAGTGTAATCTATTATAACGTAAATCGAAGTGCTGTTTTTTCTTCTTCCCAAATAATCCGATGCTTCAACATTTATTTTTCTTAATCCTTGATTTAAAGTTATATTTATTTGATTTGATATATTATCTATTCCGCTTCCAGTATAAGATGCAATATTATCTATAAATATAGTATAATTAATTTGACCTCCATTATAATCTTTCGTATAATCAATTAATGTAAAATTTAATGATATGTTTTGATTGTTAAACATACTATTGTTTAGTGGGTTATTAATTATTGCACGTAATACACTTATGTTTTTTGTTGCATTATTGTTTGATTCATTAAGTTCGCCAATATTATTATATGGATCGACCAAAACATAAACAGTATGATATCCTTCAGTTATATTCCATAAAGTCCAGAATGTTACTGAACCATTAGTTGGAACTGTTGCAGTATAATTGCCTATAAATATTCCTATTCCAGGAATTCCATCCCAAAACTCTATCAACACATTGTTTGCTGGAACACCGCCTATATTGCTTATATTTGCAGTAATATTTATGGTGTTATTGATATCCGGATTTGTATAGTTAAATAATATTCTGTTATTATCTATATACAAGTCTGGTTGATTTATTGTGAAATATCTTACTGGTGTGGTGTTTGAATTGTTTAAATCATCTGTACATGTTACACTCCAATTATGAGGACCATCAGTTAAATTATAAACTGTAATATTAAACGAAGAACTGCTGATCTGTGTAGTATGATTTCTATATATTTCATCTACATATAAAGAACAATTTATTAACGTTCCAGCATAATCTATTGCAGTCCAATTAAAAAACACATCATTGATATTCAAAAATTCTCCATCTAAGGGCATATCAAGTATTATTTGTGGCGGGTATAAATCTATATAAAAAATATATGTCAAAGAATTACCAGAATTTCCTGATGGATCATAACATGTTACACTCCAATTATGATACCCGCCGGCAATATTACTTATAACAAAATTTTTCTGTACTCCTGAAGCAGTTAATGTTGTATTAGTTTGGTTTAATAAACCATCAAGGTATATTGAACAATTGCTTATATTCCCTGAATTATCTGTTGGTGTATAATAAAACGTTATGTTTTGATTTTTTGTTCTGGTGTTATTTGAAGGAGTATTTAATGTTATGCTTGGTGGTTCTTGTATTGTGAAATTCTTAATACTGCTATATCCGGTGTTTCCTGCATCATCCATACATGAAACATTCCAGAATAATAATCCGTCAGTTAATCCTGAATATGTTGCATTTACAACAGTATTGTTGTTCACTTGCACAGAGCTTTTTATTGAACCATTAATATTTACTGAACATGAAAGTATTAAATCATAATTATCTGCTGCAGTCCAATTGAAAAATACTGTGTCATTATTAAATATCTCTCCGTTGGGATAATATGTTGTTACTATTGGTGCTTGTGTATCTATTATGAAGGTTCTTATTTCGCTTATATTATTTTTTCCAACACTGTCTGTACAATTAACATACCAATCATATGCGCCTGATGATAATCCTGTTAATACAAATTTATCCTGTACTCCAGAAGTTAATGCTACATGTGTTTCATATATTGCATAATTTAAGTATAAATCACAGAATCCTAAATCAAAATCTGCAGGACTGTTAGGAATATACGTCAAATTAACATTCCCGGTGTTCGTACTATAATTACTTGCGGGGCTTATCAATACAATATTCACATTCGAATTAATGGTGAAATTAAAAGTTTCAGAATACCCTATAAATCCTACATTATCCATACAATTAATGCTCCAATTATGGTCTGTTACTGATAAACTTGTAACATAAACATAAGATAATCCTCTTGAAGCATTAAAAGTTCTATTATAGACATC
>Ga0101944_10007052_pt1 | contig 11512 bp, 7 predicted proteins | sample DewCreD2012metaG_FD_75245 | JGI IMG/M metagenome (GOLD analysis project Ga0101944, IMG submission 75245) | Hot spring sediment bacterial and archeal communities from British Columbia, Canada, to study Microbial Dark Matter (Phase II) - Dewar... ... | reverse complement strand
CCGGGTCAGCCAACAGCGCCTGAATGACAGCGACCCTCTGCTTCATCCCCACTGAAAGTTGCCGTGGAAAGTCATGCTCCCGCCCGCCAAGACCGAACCTCTCGAGGTAGGGCATCGCACGGCGGCGGCGTTCGTTGCTGGGAATACCCTGCATTTCCAGGCCGAAGGTCGCGTTCTCAATGACCGTGAGCCAGGGGAAGACGCCGCATTCCTGCCGGATGAGCAGAGGGCGGCCCTGCCGCCCGTAGGAAACCGACCCGGCGTCGATTGGGATCAGCCCCGCCAGCGCTCTCAGCAGTGTCGTCTTTCCAGCCCCGCTTGGCCCGACGATGCTGAGAACCTCGCCTGCCGCCATGGAGAAGGTGATGTCTGCCAGCGCTTGCGTCACCTTCCCGTGGGACTTGAATGAAACTGTTAAGCCTGAACAATTCAACTGCCTGTCTCTCCGGCGCCAAGCGAAGGGTTTCCAGCAGTATATCGCTATATTGCAGTCTGATGATCCCTTCCTCGACTGAAACCCATTGCGGAACACAGCGCCTGATCGCCGCGGTTGGCGACGGAAGCGGCCATGTGTTGCGAAGATAGAGGGAGATGTCCCGTCCAATCGTTGTCTGGAAGTACGCCGGCCAATCCATCCGCCTCGGCGATCGAACGCTGATCGCCGGCGCCGTCCCGCTGAACGCGTCCGACGCTGGGACGGCCGTGGAGCGGGCGCTGCTGCTGGAACAACAGGGCGCGGACTTCATCGAACTTCAAGCCGATTGTTGGTCGGCGGGCAAGGCGCCGGTGTCGGCGGAGGCCGAGCTTCTGCGGGTTGTCCCGGCGCTCAGGAAACTGGTTCCGCGGTTGACGATCCCGGTGATCGTGGAGACGTCGAAATCCGAGGTCGCCCGGCGGGCGCTGGAACTGGGCGCGCGCATCATCGCCGACCCGTCCACCCTGACTTTCGACTTGAGCTTGCCGCGCGCGGTCGCCGAAGCCAACGGCGCTCTGGTGATCCGGCACTTGCGAGGCGTGCCCGAACAGTGGCCGAAACTGGGCACGCCGAAGGACATCGTCCAGGCGGTCGTCGAGGAATTGAGCGCCGCCGTGTCCCGAGCGGCGCGCGCTGGGTTGCCGAAATCCAGCATGGCCGTCGATCCCGGCCTCGGCCTGGGCAAACGGAAAGAGCAGAACTCGCTGCTGCTGGCTGACTTGGGCGTCATGCATCGCTTAAAGACCCCAGTCATGATTTGCCTGTCACAGCAGACCTTCGTCACGGTTCCAGCCACTGAACCCAGCCCCGCGCAATCGGCCGGCATGAGCGTCGCCGCGATTCTCAAGGGCGCGCACATCATCCGGCTCGACGATGTCGCATCGGCGCGGGATGCGATTCTGGCCGCCGACGGCCTTCTGGCCGCCTCGCAACCCCCGGCTCCTCCGCAAACAGGCGTCCACCGGCCGCTCCCGCTGGTCGAGCCTCCGCCGGAACCGAAACGCCGGGCGCTTCGCCCGCCAGTCCGGCGCTAGCCGGCCGCCACCCGTTGGCAGCCCCGGCTTTCTCGGTGGAAATCCAGCTTCTATTTTCGGAAGCCCTCTGCCAGCAAAACCGCGCTTCCCATCGGTGCGGCCATTGGCTCCGGCTGGCCTCTTCGATGGCCGGATGGCGGCAACACTCTGATTTCAAAAAGCAGAACGCCAGCCAGAGGGACGACCGATGGAATCTGGCCGGCCTTTTGCCGGGTACTTCCGCAGCTCCCAAACCCTGGAGAAGCCAGGCATGCCCCAGCGGCCAAATCCGCTAAAACGTATTCGCAGCCGGATTTCGCATTCCTCTTCCCGCGTAACATTAGTTTGGATATACTACTCGCAGCAGTAAAATGCTCGTTTCAGGGCCAATACCATTCCATGTGTGAAAAAAAATTCATGTTACTGAAGCGCGTTCTCCTCACCTTGGGGATCGCCACGATCGCTTTCGGCCAGAACGGCACGATTATGGGCACCTTGGTGGATCCCTCCGGCGCCGCTGTGGCTAACGCATCCGTCCGGGTCATCGACGAATCCAAAGGCGTGATCGCCCGCGAAACGATGACCGACGCGTCCGGCGTTTTCCGGCTGGTTCAGCTCCTGCGCGGAACTTACACTCTACGCACCGAGGTGGCTGGCTTCAAAACGATTGAACGCAAAGGACTTGTCCTTGACCCAAACCAGATCATGGACCTTGGCAACGTCAATCTCGAGCTCGGCCAGACGGCCGAGACGGTGACCGTGGAAGCCGAGGTTCCGCTGGTGGAAACATCCACATCCAACAGAAGTTTCACGATCACCTCGCGCCAAGTGACTGAGCTGGCGCTCAACGGGCGCGACTTCCAATCGCTGATGCTGACCTTGCCGGGCGTGGTCACCAACAACGCTTCCAACTTCCGGCTGGCCTTTAATAATACGGATCAATTCAACGTCAACGGGCTGCGCGGATCGATGAACAACTTCTTCCTCGACGGCTCGATCAACACCGACGTGGGCGCCAACGACGGACAATACACGCAGCTTTCGATGGACGCCGTGGGCGAGTTCCGGGTGCAGAATTCGGTGTTCGCCGCCGAGCACGGGCGCAACCCGGGCGTTCTGCTTTCCGCCTCGACCAAGTCGGGCGGCAAGGAGTATCACGGGACCGTATACGAGTTCCTGCGCAACGACAAGTTCGACGCGCGGCTTCCCTTTGACACGACCGGCAAGCCTCCGATCCTGCGCTTCAATCAATTCGGCGGCAATATCGGCGGCCCGGTGATCCTGCCGAAGTGGTCGACCCGGTCGAACAAGACGATGTTCTTCTTCTTCAACTACGAAGGGACTCGCGCCTCGCGGCCGACCGGCGGCAATTTCATCGACTACGTGCATCCTGACCTGCTGAACGGCGACCTCTCCCGTCTCTACCGTCCCGGCACGGACGCTTTCCACGGCTTGCAGATCGGCCAGGTTTTCCGTCCGGGCTCGATCCGGCGCGACGCCGCAGGGCGCGTCATCGGCGGCGACCCCTATCCAGGCAACATCGTCCCGCGTTCGGAATGGGCGCAGAACACACCGGCCTTTCTGCGGGTGGTCAGCGGCTTCAACACGGCGGGCGCGCAGTCGCTGGCGCCGACCAACCCTGAACTGGTCCGCGTGCCGTTCCAGGACTACTACAAGTTCAACAAGAACCAGTATGTCGCGCGCTACGACTGGAACATCTCGCCCAACAATACGTTCTTCTTCCGCGCCGTTTGGGATCCGCAGCGGGAGAGCCAGCAGCGCGGCATCTTTTCGACGCTGCCTTACCCGATCTATCCCATGTATCGCGAGAAGCCTGGCAAGAGCTTCGCTGGCAACCTGATCAGCGTCATCAACCCGACGCTGACCAACGAGTTCATCATGACCGTCAACGACTTGAATCAAGTCGTCGACGTCACGCCGGGCACGCCGAAAGACCAGTACGACCGGGACGCTCTCGGCTTCCGGTTCCAGGAGCTCTACAAAGGCGTCAATCTGAACAACCGCTTTCCGCGGTTCAACTGCGGCGTAGGCGCCTGCAACTTCACCAATTTCTCTTCGGGCTGGTTGAGCGAGGCGACGACGATCGCCATCACGAACAACACAACGAAGATCAAGGGAGCCCACACCTACAAGTTCGGCGTCTTCTGGAACCAGAACAACAACGGCCAGCAGCCGACCTGGGTCGACCAGGTTCAGTTTGACTTCGGCCCGAACGCCATCAACACGCGCGACACCAACAGCACATTCGCCAACATGCTGACGGGCAACTACACGTCCATCACGCAATCCGACGGCCGGTATTACGCGGCGTTCCGCTTCCGGGGCTTTGAATGGTATGCCCAGGATTCCTGGAAGGTCAACAAGAAGCTGACGCTGGAGTACGGCATCCGCCATGTCTTCTACGGGCCGACCTACACGATCCCGGATATCCTCATGTGGTACTTCGACCCGGCGCTGTACAACCCTGCTCAAGCGGTTCAGATCGATACGGTATCGAATCCCCCGCTGCGCGGACGCATCGTTCCGAATTCCGGCAACCGGTTCAACGGCATGGTGCAGGAGGGCTCGGAAGGCGTCTACAAGGGCTTCACCAAGCCGCGGTGGAATCAATTCTCTCCGCGCATCGGCATCGCCTTCGATCCGTTCGGCGACGGCAAGACTTCGATCCGCGCCGGCGGCGGCATCTTCTGGGAGCGCATCCGCCAGAACAACCTGAACTTCGACGGCGTCCGCAACCCGCCGACCGAGACCCAGCCGGTGATCTATTCCGGCCGCGTGGACGACATCAGTCCCGCTTTGGTCACCTCGGGCGTCCTGTTCCCGCCCTCAGCGGCAGTCGCCGCATGGGCTCGCGAAGGCAAGACGCCGACGATCTACAGCTGGTCGGTTGGCATCCAGCGCCAGTTGCCCGGCAACACGGCCTTGGAGGTCTCCTATGTCGGCAACATCAGCAACCACCTGATGGACACCCGCGACATCAACCAGCTGCCGCTCAACACGACAACGGGCACCACGCTGCTCCAGCAGGCCAACAACGTGCAGGACGCCATCCGCCCGTTCCGCGGATACCGGTCGATCAACTTCACCGATTTCGCGGCCAATTCCAACTACAACGCCTTGCAGGCTCGCGTCAGCCGCAGGTTCTCCAAGAGCCTCACCTTCAACGCCAACTACACCTGGGGCAAGGCGATGGGCCAGACGGAAACCGACGGCGAGAACATCGGCTATTACCTCGACCGGCGCCGCAACTACGGACCGCTCGACTACGACCGGACGCAGGTTCTCTCGCTCGACTACGTCTACCTGTTCCCTGAATTCTCCAGGAAGATGGGCAACAACGGCTTTGCCAGGGTGGTGCTTGACGGCTGGCAGATCAGCGGCATCACGCGCTTTGCCGACGGCACGCCGCTGACGGTCACCTCGAACGGCAACCCGGGCACGCTGGGCGGTGGCGTTCGCGCCGATTACCTCGGCGGAGACGTCATGCCGGCCACGCGCGACCGCTTCAATTACTTCAATGTCTTCGCCTTCGGGCGGCCGCTGGACGGCACCCTTGGCAATACGGCCAACGGCATCTTCCGCGGACCAGGCATCAACAATTGGGATGTCTCCTTCTTCAAGAACACCTACATCACCGAACGCGTCCGCGTTCAGTTGAGGTTTGAGTTCTTCAACTTCTGGAACCATACCCAATGGGCCGCCGTGAACACGGGGCTGAGCGTCCCGAACCCCGGCGCCGCCGTCAATCAGGCCACGCGCGGGCGGCTGGGCGAGGTCACCAGCACGCGCGATCCGCGGCAACTCCAACTGGGGGTCAAGCTCTACTTCTAAACTGGGAGGTAGATGCTTCTCGCCCTCTTCGTTCTGTTTCAGCTTGGGCCGCTCTTCGAGAGAGCGGCCCAAGCTCTTCAGAGCGGCGATTACGAGGCTGCCGAACGCGATTTGATCGAAGCCAGAAAGCTGGCGCCCGCCAATCCGGCGGTTCTCGCCAATCTGGGCGTGCTTTATTCCAAGACGGAGCGCTACGGCAAGGCGATCGAATCGTATCAGGCAGCGCTCAAAGCCCGGCCGGACGACCCCAGATTGCTCATCAACCTGGGCTTGGCGTATCTCAAGCAGGAGGAGTACCGCAAAGCTCTCCCCTTGTTCCGCAAGGTGCAGACGCCGCAGGCGCGCGAACTGGAAGCGGGGTGCCTGATTTTCACCGGCGAACCCCGCAAGGCGATTGCAATGCTGGAAGGCATGGCTTCCAGCGAGCCGAGCGCTCTCTATCTGCTCGGACTCGCATGGATGCGCCTTGGGGACGCCGAACGCGGCCGGCGAGCCCTCGATCAACTGCTCACGCGCGCCGTCTCCCCGGCGCAAGCCGAATACCTCATCGGGAAAGCGATGGTGGAAAGCGAGTATTTTGAGCAGGCGGTGGAGGTGCTGGGCCGCGCCTTGCACCGGGATCCCGGCCTGCTCGAGGCGAAACTGGAGCTGGCAAAGGCCAATATCAGCCTGCGGCGCAACGACGAAGCGGAATCCTTGTTGAAGGAGGTCCTGTCGGCGAAGCCAGCCGATCTGGAAGCGCACTATTACCTCGGCGCGCTATACGCGCAGCTGGACAGGGAAGCCGACGCCCTCCCTCACCTGGACAAGGTGCTTGCCGCCAAGCCCGGCTTCTGGGGCGTGCATTACTACTATGGACGGCTGCACGCCGCCGCGCGCCGCTACCAGGAAGCGCTGCCGTTTTTGGAGCAGGCCGCCAAACTCAATCCCGATGAGATGTCGGTGTGGTACCAGCTCACCCGCACGGCCAAGGCTCTGGGCATGGAGGTCCGCTCGAAACAGGCGCTGGACCACTACGAGCGGCTTCGAAAGGCCAACATGGCGCCGGACTCAAACCGGCCCGGCCAATAAATTCATCCGCCTCATCCACTGCTCCAGAAGGGCCGTCCAGACATCCGAGGACTTGCCTTTCTTGTTCATGCCGAAGCCATGGCCGCCATCCGGGAAGACGTGGAGCTCAACGGGCACATTCACCTTCTTCCACTTGTCAACGAGCCCCGTGGCGGCCGATGTCATGCGCGCGTTGTCGTCGAAGGCGACGGCGGCAAACAAGGGCGGAGCGTCCGCTGGCGGCTGATAGCCTTCCGGCGCCACGGCGTAGATCGGGATGGCGAAGTCGGGCCGGCTTTCGGCGCTGTATTGGGTCGCGACGCCAATGGCCAGGTAGCCGCCAGCCGAAAAACCCATGATCCCGATCCGCTTCGGATCGATCTTCCACTCCGCCGCCCGCCGGCGCACGGTCTTGACGGCCAGAAGACCGTCTTCGACCGCCGCCTTCTGACTGAGTTGCCGGTTCATGGCGGGCGAATCGCCGGATTCCAGCCCGCAACGGTAGCGCAGCACGAAGGCGGTCACGCCGAGAGCATTCAACCACCGGGCGACATCGCGCCCCTCATGCTCGATGGCGAGGATGGTGAAACCGCCGCCAGGCGCGACGACGATCGCCGCGCCGTTGGGGCGGGAGGCAGGATAAACCTCCATCGTAGGCCGCTGCACTTTGCGGACCCACTTCTCATCGGGACGCTGGACGTGCCGGTTCGAGGACTCCGGCGTGTACCACTCCTCGCCCGCTGGCAGGTCGGGCCTTAGAACGATCTCCATCGGCGGCGCGGCGGCGCACGCCAGGCAGGAAAGCAACAGCATCGCGGCGGGTTTCATTGGCGGCCTCATTGTATCCAACGCCTGGGGTAGACTGCGATCATGCTGTTTGCAAGGTTTTCTCTCATCGCCGCAGCCTGCCTGATGGCGCCCCTCGTCCTGCACGCCAAGAGCCCGTTTGAGGGGCGGTGGAATTTCAACATTGAAACGCCGGGCGGCAACCGGGCAAGCTGGCTCGGGATTACGGAAAAGGACGGCCAGCTCGAAGTGATGTACCAGCCCACGGGCGGCAACGTCTATCAGCTCAAGGATGTGAAAGTGGAGGGTGGCAAGTTGATCCTCCAGATCGGAGCGGCTTCGGCCACCCGGCCGGCCATGACATGGGAGTTGGAAGCCAGGGACGGCCAGCTCGTGGGGGTCCAGAAACGGGGCGACAGCAGCACCCCGCTGACTGGCATGCGCGCGCCGGCGCTGGATCGCCCGGAGCCCAGAAACTGGTCCAGGCCACAACCCATCTTCAACGGCAAGAACCTCACTGGATGGGAACCCGTCGGTGACCCCTCCAAGAGCTTTTGGACTGTGAAAGACGGTCTGCTGGTGAACGAGAAGCTGGGCGCCAACCTCAAGAGCACGGGAAAGTATCAGGACTTCAAGCTCCATTTCGAGGTCATGCTGCCTGAGCACACCAACAGCGGTTTCTATCTGCGCGGGCGGTATGAGCTCCAACTGGAATGCTGTGACAGCCAGGCGCCGCCGGAGCGCCGGCACGCCTCAATCTACGGCCGCATCGCGCCCGTCAATGCCCCGGGCCCGAAAAAGGACCAATGGGACGTCTTCGACGTCACGTTGTTCGGCCGCACGCTAACTGTCGTGCAGAACGGCGTGACCATCATCGACCGCCGAGAACTGGAGGGCATCACCGGCGGCGCGCTGGACGCCAATGAGGCCGAACCTGGCCCGTTCCTGATTCAGGGCGATCACGCCGGCGGGGTGAAGTTCCGCAACATCACCGTGTCGCTGCCGAGGAAGTAGGCGGCAGCGCGAAGGAGCTTGGGCTCATTCGTAATGCAGCGCCTCGATCGGGTCGAGCCGCGAGGCTTTCAAGGCAGGCACAAGACCGGCGATGAGACCAACCACCATGAGGACGGCCATCGAGACGAAAATGGCTGGCATGGAGAGGTCGAGATGGAGGTCTCCTGCGCCAGTAGAGTCTCGGAAGGCAGGCCCGAGGAAAGGCATGGAGCCAATCAGAAGCGTGAGAGCGTAGCCGGCGGCGACGCCCAGCGCGCCCCCGGCCGAAACCACGAGAAGCGCCTCCACCAGGAACTGGCGCAAGATCATGCCGCGGCGCCCGCCGAGCGCCTGGATCATGCCGATTTCCCGCGTCCTGTCGATGACGCTGGCAAGCATGATGTTGGCCAGACCGACGCCGCCAATGGCCAGCGTCAGCGCTCCGATGAAGCCGAGCAGGGCCTTCACGGCCAGGCTCATGCCGGTGATGATCGACATGAACTTGCTGAAGGCGATGATTTCGACGGCCTTCTCGTCGTTCGGCGCGAAGCGGTGCAGCTCGGCGAGCTTGGCGCGAACCATCGTGATCGCGCGGTCGCGCGAATCCGGCGTGGCCGGGCGCCAGACCAGGAACCACGGGTACTTGATGTCGCCGTAGAGGCTGAACGTGTCATAGGGAATGAAGATGCACTGGTTGTCGCGGCGGTTGTAGTTGGCGATCTGAAGCTTGGCGTCCATGACGCCGATGACGGTGAAGCGAATCCCGCCGATGCGCAGTGGTTCGCCCACCGGCGGCATCCCTCCAAAGAGGTCTTTCGCGGCTTCGGCGCCCAGAACGGCCACCCGGTGCTGGCGCTCCACGTCTTCCGCATGGATCCAGCGGCCATCGCTGATCTTGACGTTCCGAACCTGGGAATACTCAGGCCATACAGCCCGCACGGTGACTTCCTTCTCCCTGCCCCGCGCCTGTCCCTTCAGGCCATGGCGCATGATTTCCGGGCTCAAGTACTCCACCAGAGGAACGCTCTGCTTGATGGCGGCGGCGTCGGCGAGCTCGAGGCGGATGCGGCGCCCGGCGCGAAGCCCACCGGCTTGCGCGCTGGTTTGCCCGCCGGCGGTCAACACGAGATCCTGGCCGACGGCAGTGAACGCTTTGGTGAGAGCGGCTTCAAATCCATTGCCATAAGACATCAGGATCACAAAGCAGGCGACGCCCCAGGCCAGACTCAGCGTGGTGAACAGAGTCCGGCTGCGGTGGAACATCAACGCGGCCCAGGACTCAGAGAGGACATGGCGCCAGTTCATGGAATCTCCTCAGCGCTCGAAGCGAAGCGCCTCAACCGGAGTCAATCCGGCCGCCCGGCGGGCGGGTGGAAGCGCGGCGAGCACCGCCGTGAGGCCGAGCGCCGTCGTTGCAAACAGCATCGTCTTCCACTGAATCGGCAGGCCCGAGAACATGGCGGGCATGGGCAGGGCGTTCACGGCGGTGGCAAGACCCAGCACGAGAACGAGACCGGCCATGCCGGCCAGCACCGCCAGCAACAACCCCTCCAGGAAGAAGTCGGCGAGGATGCGGCGGCGGGTCGCGCCAAGCGCTTTCTTCAGGCCGATCTCGTGTGTCCGTTCCGAGACGGCCATCATCATCGTGTTCATCACTCCCACCCCTCCTAGGCTGAGCGTGACCAGCGCAACGACCGCCAGGAAGATCTCTGTCGCGTCGAAGATCGAATCGAACATCTGCGCGCTCTCGACGGAATCAAACACGCGCAGCGCGCCCTTGTCCTGCGGCAGAAAGCCATGAACACGGGCCAGGGTGGCGCGGACCTGCGCCTGGGCCTGCTCCCACCGGTCCGTTGAGACCGGCTTGTACAGGAAGCCGTTCAGACGCCCTTCAGCGTACACTTTGCGGTCCGGGGGCAGGTCGCGCAGCAGCGCCGTCTCGGGGATGAGAATCTTGTCGTTGTCCCAGCCGTCATAAGACGAATTCTGTTCCTTCTCGCCCATCAGCCCGACCACCACGTACGGGAGGTCATTCAGGTAGACTCGTTCGCCGAGCGGCGCCGGATTTTTCTCGAATAGCTGTTTCCGCACGCTTGCGCCCAACACCGCGACGCGGCGCGCCTCGGCCACGTCGGCGGCGCCGATGTGGCGGCCTCTCTCCACGGGCAGCGTCCGCAGGCTGAGGTACTCCGGGCTGACGCCCACAGTGAGAAAACGGCCGGAATTGGTGGCGCTCCGGGCTGCGACATTGCCATTCTTGAACTCCGGCGCGGCGACCTCGACGTCCGGGCAATTCGCCCGGATGAGCGCCAGATCGGATTGGCGGAGGCGGATGAAGCGGCCCGCGCGCTGCCCGCCGGCCTGTTCCTCGGTGATGCCGCCGAAGACAAAGACGATGTTGTCGCCAATCTGCTTCATGTTCTTGCGCTGCCCCTGGCGGAAGCCGTCAGACAGCGCCGACATCAACACAAGGCTGGCGATGCCCCAGGCAATGCCGAAAAGCGTGAGAAAACTCCTGAGCTTGTTTCTGCGAAGGTTGGCCAGCGTCTGTACGGACAAATCGGCCAGGCGCTCGACGCCGCTCATGCGCCGCGGGGGCCGCCGGGGTGGCCGGAACCGGCCGCTGGATTTCTCCAGCACAGCGGCGGCTTCCGGCTCGAGTAAAGCGCTCATACGGCTGGCTCCTATGGATCAAGACGAGCATGCGCCCTGCGTTGTTCCGAAAGGTTTGCGAGAATTGCCCCAGAGGGGCGACCCGAGTGATGTTCAGAGCGGGCTTGGTCTTTGACGACAGAATGATCCTTCACGACCCTGGAGACGGGCATCCGGAATCGCCGGACCGCTTCAGGGCGGTCAAACGGGCGCTGAATGAGCGCGGCCTGCGGGCGCGCATGGCGCCGGTGGCGCCGCGCATGGCGAGCGAAGACGACTTGCATCTGGCGCATACCCGTCAATACATTGCCGCCGTTCAGCATGACGCCAGCAGGAGAGCCGCTGTTCTCAGCACGGGCGACACCGGGCTTGGTGAGCATTCGCTGGAATGCGCGATGCTGGCCGCCGGGATGTCCATGGCTGCCGTCGACGCGGTGTTCACAACACCCGTGAGAAGAGCCTTCGCCGCCATCCGTCCCCCGGGGCACCATGCGACGGCTTCGCGCGGGATGGGATTTTGCGTTTTTAACAACGCGGCCATCGCCGCCAGATACGCCCAAAAGGCGTACGGCGTGGATAGGATCCTGATCGCCGACTGGGACGTCCATCACGGCAACGGGACGCAAGACATCTTCGCCAGCGATCCAAGCGTGTTCTACTTCAGCACGCATCAATGGCCGTGGTATCCAGG
>Ga0101944_10007051_pt1 | contig 11515 bp, 9 predicted proteins | sample DewCreD2012metaG_FD_75245 | JGI IMG/M metagenome (GOLD analysis project Ga0101944, IMG submission 75245) | Hot spring sediment bacterial and archeal communities from British Columbia, Canada, to study Microbial Dark Matter (Phase II) - Dewar... ... | reverse complement strand
GCTATGGCAACGGCTCTGCTTTTGCTGACGCAGAAGGAGGAACGCCGCCCTATACCTATTCATGGAGCAACATGGCCTCAACGGCATCCGTTACCGGATTAAGCGGAGGAACTTACACTGTTACCATTACCGATGCCAACGGTTGTACTTTCAGCGCACCCCTTACCATCAGCGAACCCGCTCCGGTTATTATTACGGGAGAAACGGGCACCAATCCCGATTATACGGGATATATCAACACGACCATTTCGGGCGGAAGCGTTCCTTATACATTCCAGTGGTCGAACGGTGCCGCAACAGACGACCTGAGTGGCCTTGGCGCAAGCGGAACCTACACCATAACGGTTACCGATGCCAATCAATGTGTATATACCTACGACTTCAACCTACTGCTCGACATTATTATCCCTAATGTCATCACCCCCAATGCCGACGGAAAGAACGATGATTTTTTCATAACCAACATCGAAGGATATGAAAAGATATCGGTAGAAATTTTCAACCGCTGGGGAACACGCCTCTTTGTTTTTTCAGGCAGCGGAGCTGAATACAGCAGTCCGGGCAATCGTTTCGACGGCACATACGAAGGCAAAAACCTGCCCATGGGCTCCTATGTTTACATTGTCATTCTGAACGATACAGATGTTTACACCGGTGCCCTGCTCATTAAGTTCTGACCCTTTACGGATATTCTTAACCAAATATAAGTATATCAACACGTTCTTTCTTAAAAAACACTTTCGCAGGAAATTGTTTTTCATAGCTGGTTAATGAAAACGGTGGCTGCTGCCAGGCGCTGCCGTTTTTTTATTGGGATAAAATTAATCTTCATAAAACACGATGCACCAATGTATTGTCTATTGTTTGTCTATGTAAATATTTATGCCTTTTCTTCTGTAACAGATATTTTTGATTTCCATGAAAAGGACATTAACATTCCTATCAGCCATATTAATTTCTTTGGCTTGTTTATCTCAAACAGCTAATAATTCATATTCATCAGCCCCATCTGTAACTCTTAATTCAACTGTAAGCACATGCACTCCGAGCCCTGTCTTAAATGCGACCGGCTCAATCGCCGTAAGCAACCTTGGAACGGCAACACACGATGGGCCTTCGTCGGGGTATTGTATTACTACATTAGGGATTTCATGTAAAAATGTTTGGGTTAAGTTTACTATACCGGCCGGAGTCAATGGAATCGCTGTAGAAGGAACAAGCTCAGGGTCTTCACCCAGCGGAACTTCAACGGCTTCCGTTTGTTTATGGCGATACGCAAGTTCAACCTGGACCTGCGTTGGCGCAGGTGGAGGATGTTCAAACTCTTCCATCATTGCAAACTACAGCAGCGGATCCTGGAACTGGTCAAGAACTAGAAGAATAAATGTAACACCGGGTCAGACTTACTATTTAGAGATTGGAACATACAGTTCAACCAGCAACTTTAATTTTAATTTCAGAATTATATCCTACGGAGCAACACCTTCAAATATCAGCTGTGCAACCGCAATCAATGCAAACGGTACACAATGCAATAATGGCTCGGTTGCTCCGAACTTTGGTGCACCACTTTGCTGGCTTTACAATGAAAATACCGTGTATTTTACCTTAACAGCTCCGTCAGGCAATTTTACGATTCAGGCAAATAGTATCATATGCGATGGAGCATCGTCCGGATATCTTCAAATGGCTGTATATTCATCATGTCCTTCCGGTTGTACTCCGTCTCCTTCTCCACTGGGATGTGACGTTGGTTCTGGCGGAGGAAGTCCTTATCCGGCTGTAATTACCATATCCTCCGGAGTCTCAGCCGGGCAATTATTATATTTAATCATTGACGGTGATGCAGGAGCCGTTTGCCAATGGACTTTTAACATAATAAACAACACTCTGCCAGTTGAATTCAGGGATTTTAATGTTGAGTGCAGCAACAATCAGGTTAATTGTTACTGGAATACGGCCTCGGAAATCAATAATCATTATTTTACCATCGAACGCTCACCGGATGGCATAAATTATATTACAATAGGATACGTGGAGGGGAAAGGAACAACCAACTCTCCTTCGGCTTATACTTTCACTGACAGGAATGCTCCGTCAGGAATCATGTATTACCGGCTTAAACAAACCGATTTTGACGGTTCTTCGGTAATTCTTAAACAAGTAGCGATAAACACAGAAAAATGCACCGGCACTCATCTAACCGTTGATTTATACCCCAACCCCTTTTCGGAACAGTTTAACATTAACATATACTCCAAAGAAAACACAAACGCTGAGATTTTCCTAACAAATCCATCGGGACGTATTGTAAAAACATTGTTTTCTGGTTATCTGGAAGAAGGTAGCAATAACCTTAAATTTTCAGCCGGTGATGTGCCGCCGGGATTTTATTACCTGAAAGTTATTGCCGGCAATGAAGTAATCAACCACAAAATCATCAAACAATAGGATATCCTTTCAACAAGCATATCGCACGTTCTTTCTTTCAAAACTATTTCAGAAGAATTAGTTTTCATAGCTGGTTAAAAACGGTGGCTGCTGCCAGGCGTCGCCGTTTTTTTTACTTTTTGCCTGTTTGTCTGAATAATAGCCATAACACCCTCCTGCGCCTGTCTATTCATTGTCTATTCGTCCGCGTGCAGTTATTTGTCTATTGTACATATTTTTGACCTGAAACATTATTTTTCCGCTATGAAAACAACCTTTTTGCTGCTATTACTGATTTTTTCCATCAGTGTCTTCAGTCAGAATTGCGACACCATTACCAATCTTACTCCCGAATCGCCCTATTACATGTACGAATTTTCGAGTGCATGGGGATATATGGGCGGGCACAACGGAAACAATCTGGCCGAATGGGCCGAACAGTTTTCGGGTGTTTCGGGGACCTTTCAGGACATTCTGATACTTCCGGGCAGGGCTTATGCCGGCTCTTCCACATCTTACATCACAATGCGGGTACATAACGGCACTACAAGTCCCGGTACAATAGTGGCCAGTAAAGAGGTACTGATAAACAGTCTGCAGACGGATCAGTGGAACAAAATTTCGTTCGACAGCCCGGTTACGGTAAACGGGGGATTTTTTATAAGCTTTAAACTTAACTACACCCAGCCGCAGGATACTTTTGTAATTCTCTCTAATTCTCCCAAAGTCAACAATACGGCATGGATTAAATACCCGTATATGGGATGGCTGTCCTATCAGACATTTATGAACGGACAACTGAATACTTCGTTTGGAATAGCGGCGTTGTTTTGTGATTCAGCCACAACGGCGAACAAAAACAGTCAAAATGATTTATTGGTATGCTTTCCAAATCCCTGCAGCGATAAATTAAATGTTGCACTGAACCTTCAGGCAGAAAAAATCTGGATTGTAAGTCCCTCGGGACAAAAACATGAGATACGAGACCTTTCCGGAAATTTGTTTTTTGAAATAAACATGGCTGTTTATCCCGCAGGGGTGTATTATATTGTGGTACTGGACAAAAACGGACAGATTCATCAGAAGAAGATTTTAAAATTCTGAAAGAATAATTATCTTTATCCTGATTTTACGGTTTAAAGAATGAGATTCTTTTTTGTATTGATCATCCTATGGGCTCTGTTTCCCGACAATATGTGCCATGCGCAGAGCCGTGTAAAAATTCAGGTGTACGACATCATACGTCAGGTAGATGAATACGATGGTATTAAAATAAAGGCGGGTATGGATTCGCTGGAGAAGGCCCTTGTGATTGCGGAACAGTCGGGCGATGTGCTCCTGCAGTCCGATGTGCTGAAAAAGATGACTGAGTATGTCACTTCACGCCTGAATAACTTCAGCAAAGCCACGGAATGTGTCGAAAAAATGGGGAAGCTTTCGAGGGATAATCCTTCTGTTCCACGGCTTAAATCGGACTATCATAACGGAATGGGGGTGTTGTATTATTTTGAGAATATAGATCGTGCACGAGCCGGAATAGAATTCGAAAAAGCCATTAAAATTGCCAAGGAAAATCATCTGGAACCCTCTTTTAGTCTGCTGAACAATTATGCCCTGTCGCTTCAGGCCGACGGTCGGTATTACGAGGCAATGGAGTATTACAAGCGTTCACAGAAGGCATTCGCAAAAGACAGTATCAATGGAAAACGCAAACGCTTTTTACTGAAAAATTATCTGAACATTGGTATCTGTATGATTAACATGGCGAGGCACGACAGCGCCGAAATCTACTTCCGCAAAGGCATTGATGTGGCCCGTGAAACCGGCGACTCCGCATTGATTTTCAATGCACTGGCATATTTTACGGTGTTTTTACAGGAACATTTCAGATACGACGAAGCCATATCGTATTTTAATGAAGCGCTGCTGTACATCAACAGCAGCCAGACATACGAACTTAAGGCGTTGCTCTATCAGAGCATGGCCGACATATTCAAAGAGAAGGGGGATTTCCGCAAGGCACATGATTTCAGACAAACCGAGTTACTATACAGGGATTCACTCAGAAATAAAAAAGTAGTGGAAAAAGCCCTTACCATTGATTACCGGATTGAAGTTGATTCCATCCGCCACCAGAAGCAACTTTCTGAAATACAGATGCAGGCAGAAAGGGAAAGATATAAGGTTCATGCTTTTGCCATAATCTCATTACTTATACTTGTTGTGTCTGTCGCTACATTCTGGCTTTACCGGCTTCATAAACAAAAACAACTGAATGCCATACGGGCACAGAACGAAGCCATGGAAAAGGAAATCATTAAACAGCAGGCAGAGCTCGAACTGCTGAAAAAAGAAGAACAGCTTATCGCATCCAATCTGCAACTATCGGTAAAGGAAAGCGACCTGAATACCATCAAGGAGAAACTGCAGAAACACGTTGAAAAGAGCAGAGATCCTCAGTTTGACGAACTTAAGAAAGTCCTTTCGCAGGTCAAATCGTCGGAACGGAAAAGCGAACATCTTAAGTCAATCAACGACCTTATAAGTTCACGGCAGACCGAATTCTACAAAAATATCAAGAAAAAATATCCCCGATTAACCGAAGACGAAATGCGCCTGATTATGCTGCTCAGGTTAAATCTGAGTTCAGATGAACTGGTTATGCTTTTCAATATTTCCCGCAGCAGTTTAAATACGAAACGTTACCGGCTGCGAAAAAAACTGGATGTGCCCAAAGAAAACACACTGGAAGATTTTATTATGGACTTATAATCAGATTTACAGAATTATAAGCCAACCCTGCATTTCAATAAGTCTAACTGTTTTTTTTAGTACTATGCATTATCTTTGCATAAAACAATATTGTATGCGAACCCTGATTATTTTACTTTTCCTCGCTTTATCTCTTCATTCCTCCGCCTCTCCGGTAGATATGGCTACTGCAGAAAAAGTTTCATATGCCTTTATGAAACAGAAAAAGGGATGGAACGAAAATTATGTAATAAACGAGCGTATTAATCTTAAGGAGTCGGGACATACGGCGGCCTGGGGTTTCAATTTCTCAGGCGGCGGCTGGACAATAGTGGCTGCCGACGATGCTTTTCGTCCCATACTGGCATATTCATTACAGGGCCGTTATGATACCACTGCGGTTTCGCCTCAGGAACGTTACTGGATACAGCAATACCTTAAAGGAATAGGCAACAAATTACGTTCAGGTAGTCCTGACGAAAGACATCCGGAATGGAATGCATGGCTGGGCGGTAATATTACCAAAGCGACAAAGGAAGTACTTCCCCTTTGCACCACCCGCTGGAATCAGGGTTGTTATTATAATGAAATGTGCCCTTATGACACTGCCGGTCCATGCGATCACGCGGTCACGGGCTGTGTGGCAACGGCAATGGCTCAGGTTATAAAACGATGGAATTATCCTGTACGCGGTAACGGGTATCACGAATATCAGCATCCGGTTTATGGAACTATATCTGCAGATTTTGGAGCTGCCGTATATGACTGGAGCGTTATGCCCGACAGTCTCGGAAACTCATGCCTGCCCACAGCCGAACTGTTGTTTCATTGTGGCGTTTCGTGTAATATGGATTACGGTCCGGGAGAATCGGGAGGAGCTCTTATGGCTTCAGCATTCGAAAACTACTTTCGCTATTCCCTTAACGCTCATAATGTTTACAAATATCTCTTTAGTGAGGCAGACTGGATTGCCATGTTAAAAAAAGAAATTGACGAAGGCCGTCCTGTTCTTTATGCCGGATATCCCAATCTCGGAATCCCTGCTCCGGGCCATGCCTGGGTAGTTGATGGCTACGACAACAACGATTATTTCCATTTCAACTGGGGATGGGGATATACGGGGACCTATTACACCATGGGCGGGTTTTTCTATTCAGCGAACAACGAAGCCGTTATAGGCATTATGCCCGTAGCTTCGAACGATATAAAAATGCTTGACATGCCCTCACCGGTTCCTATGACCTTTCATGTGCCGCATCCGGTAAGCATAAGGGTTGCCAATCATGATACTCTTGCCATAAGCAATATTCCTGTTTGTTATATGATTGACGGGACAACTCTGGTAAGAGACACCATTTTTGGTACGCTTGCTCCATCGGCCGATACCCTTTTTCAGTTTTCGCAGTACTATAACTTTCCCGCCCAGCCCGGACATATTTTCGAAATAAAAGTTTTCAGCGAACTTGCCTCCGATGCCTATAAGGGTAACGATACACTTACATTTCAAATTGAAAACGTTCCCTGCACGCCCCCTGTTTATACCATGGGTTTTGAGCCGGGCGAAAACATGAACGGCTGGTTTACCGAAGACATTAACCACGACGGGGGCTGGAACAGAGCCAACAACAACGGCAATTTCGGAATATACTGCATGAACATTAATTCGCTGAATGTCGTGAACAACGACTACTTCTTTTCCCGCTGTCTTGAACTGGAAGCAGGCAAGGTTTATAAAGTCACTTTTTACTATAAGGCCTTTGCCGACTGGACCCACGAAAACATTGGGCTTTATATCGGTGACAGTTGTTCTTCTGTGGCCATGACGCAGCATATCGGTTCATTGTACGGCTTTAACAATACCACATGGCAGATGGCTGAGTTTTACTTCAACGTTCCGGCAAACGACTGGTATTATCTCGGCTGGCATTGCTACAGCGGCACCGACGGGCTGGTAGCTTTTGTGGACGATATTGAAATTACGGAACAGACCGCTACCGATGCTGCAATTACGCGCTGGCATTCATCACAGGGTGGCTGCGATCTGGGTGATGTACCGGTTACCGTTACCGTCAGAAATCTTTGCTCACAGACCTTCACGGACATTCCCGTTGCCTACACCTTAAACGGCGGCAGCCCCGTAACCGAAATCATCAATGGAAACCTGCTGCCGGGAGACTCTGCAATACACACTTTTGCCACACAAATCCCCATGTATTCCACCGGCGACTATCATCTGAAAATTTACGTTGAATATCCGGGTGACGTTAACGCTGCCAACGATACTCTTGCCATAACCATCCACAATGTCGTTGGTTCGGTTGCCCCGTACAGCATGGGATTCGAAAGCAGCGAGGATTACAGCCACTGGATTTCAGAAGACCTCAACAACGACAACCATAAATGGAAACATTGGGCAATCGGCGGTTACAACAATTCTTCCTGTATGCGTTACGACTACAGCTCGTTTGTTGCTGCCGACGACTGGCTGATTTCTGATTGTTTCAACCTGTCTTCTTCTGAAGTGTACCGGCTCGGCTTCCGCTATAAAATAGAAGACGCCTCCTGGCCCGAGAATTTTTCCGTGCACATGGGGACACAACCCACACATACCGCCATGAACGTATTGCTTAGCGACATGCCCGGCCTCATCAATCCTGTTTACCAGCAGTCATTTATTGACTTTACGGTTCCCGCCGATACGCTCTATTACTTCGGCTTTTACTGTTACAGCGATGCGCTTATGTTTAATCTCTACCTCGACGATATTACACTTGATATTGTTACCCATAGCGGCAAACAGGATATTAAACCCCTGTTTATTTCACTCCACCCCAACCCCGCACACGACATTGTTACGGTATATTTAAGCGGCAGTGAAAAAGGGCTTGCGTCATACAGCATTGTCAACTCAGAAGGAATCACGTTAAAGAATGGCTTGCTGAATGAAAACGAAAACATGATAGACATTTCAGATTTACCTTCCGGAATATACTATCTGAAAGTAACCACCAACCATAAAACTACGGTAAAGAAAATCGGCAAGCTGTAGTCGCAAACCATCATTATACCGAAAGCAATGCAAGGATTTCGGTATGCCGTGTATAGGGGAAAAAATCGAAGGGCTGAAGCAGATCGGCACTGTAACCCGCCGCTTCCAGCTGGTTCAGGTCGCGCAGAAGGGTATGCGGGCTGCATGACAGGTAGGCAAGCCGCCGTGGCTTCAATGCACAGATCCACTCCAGCAGTATCGTATCCAGACCTGTACGGGGCGGATTTACATAAAGATTCCAGCACGAACCCTCTATAGCTCCGTCTCCCAGCCATTCGTTTACCTGAGGAATACGTTCGTGGCACTTGCCCCTGAGTACGGTCGCTCCGGGGTTATTAAGGAGCGTCATCTGAACCGCCTCACCCGACAACTCAACACCGATACAGGTAAAACCGCAGCGGCTGAACCGCATGATTCCCCTGCCTGTGCCGCAATACAGGTCAACCACCCGCTCCGAAATACGGTCACAGTCAAAATGCGAAAGAGCCAGTTCCAGCGCTTTTTCTGCCAGAGGCCTTATTTGTTGCGTAAAACTCAAAGGGCCGTAGCGCAGACCGGATTCATCTGCCGACACCGGACTTCCCCAAAGCAAGGTAAGCTTGTCCTTTAAAAATATACGTTTTCCCGCCGAGGCGTTGTAATGCACCCACAAACCTTCTGCTCCTGCGGCTTCCAGTTCATTCACACAGTCACTCCCAAGCCACGAGAAGTCCTGCTTTGCATTGGTTTTCAGAACCAGCACGATCTGGCTGCCTGAATGAACGTAATATTTCAGCGGAAAAGAACTGTCCTGCGGCAGAAACTTAGCGAAGATTTCTACACAACGGTTAATAATTCCGGAATGAATGGCACAACCGGAAATATCCATGACTTCATCGTTTTTCATCAGTCCGAAATGCCAGCGACTCTCCCTGAATTCGGCATGTAAAACCGATTTGCGGCGATAGTGAAGACGATGTTCCGGTGGTGCAGGAATATAGGGCATCAGCGCGTGACCGGAAGAGGAAAACAGAGCCGTTGCCCTTTCAAATTTCTCGTCCGCAATTTTCTCGTAAGGATGCCGCGGGTAATGACATCCGGGACAGAGAGGGGGACAGGGAATATGAGACTCAGACATGATCGGGATGGTGTGGGGTCACGTTCTTTTCAGAAATTTCACTTCGGTCAGCCATACAAAGACTAAGAATACCGCAAAAAGAACAGAGTTGAGCACAAGCGGATGGCCTAACACCGGAAGATACAGCGATAATAACCATAGTCCCGGCGCCAGAATTACATAGAGCCCGGTTCTGAAAATCCGGTATGGAACCCGGAAATGTTTCTGTCCGAGGAAGTACGAAACCACCATCATGGCAAAATAACAGAAAAACGTTGCCCACGCTGCACCGGTATAGCCCATCAGCGGGATCAGAATCACATTCAGCACGATCGTAATGGCAGCGCCGAAAATGGCCAGCCACGCGCCATACTTCGTCTGATTGGTGAGTTTGTACCAGATGGAAAGATTAAAAAAGATACCCAGAAAAAAGTTGGCCATCAGCAGAATGGGAACCACATGGATCCCCTCCCGGAACTCTTCGCCGATAAACAGTTTCACAATATCCATATACAGCATTACCCCCAGGAATATTGTTGCACAGAAAATCACAAAATAGTGCATCACCCGTGCATAAATATCCCTGCTGTCGCTTTTCCGGGCCTGATTAAAGAAAAAAGGTTCAGCAGCAAAACGGAAGGTCTGAATGAAAATGGTCATCAGTATAGCCACTTTGTAATTGGCACCGTATATCCCGAGCTGATCCATGGCTACAGACGGATCGGCAAGATACTTGATCAGGATGCGGTCAATGGTTTCATTTACCATCCCGGCAAGTCCGGCCACCAGAAGGGGCAGACTGTATCTCATCATCTGACGCCAGAGTGCAGAGTCGAAATTCCACTTAACGGTGATCTGCGGAATAAGCATCACCAGCGTGGCAGCACTGGCAAAAAGATTCGACAGAAACACATAGCCCACCCCAATTCCGGGATTATATACCTGCTGCACCCAGCCCGCTTCACTGTGGGCAGGACAGTATACCAGCCAGAAAAGGTTCAGTCCGATATTGATACCGATGTTTATAAGCCGTATGAGTGCAAAACGCAGGGCCTTGTTCTCCTGCCGGAGCCGGGCAAAAGGAACCGCCGTAAGTGCGTCAAGGCCTACGATAGCTGCCAGCCATATCACGTATTCATGATGTCCGGGATAGCCCAGCCCAAGCGCAATGCTGTCGGAAAAAAGTGAAACAAGTACGATAAAAAACAGAGAGGACAGGGTAAGTGAAATCAGCGCAGTGGAAAAAACCATTCGCGGGTTCGTGTGTGTGGTGGCAAAGCGGAAATATCCCGTCTCCATCCCGTAGGTCAGCAACACCATCAGAAAAGAGACATACGCATACATCTCGGTTACCACCCCGTATTCGCCGGTAAGAAAGATGCGGGTATAAAGCGGCACCAGCAAATAATTGAGTAACCTGCCGATAATGCTGCTCAGGCCGTATACCGCCGTTTGCCCTGCCAGTTGACGGATGGGATTAGTCATTGTGCGCCTCCTTTATTGTCCATACTGTTTCCAGATCCCATCCGGCCCTGATATTGATTTCTTTATCGTAGCGCAATACCCTTTCGGGTTGTTTACCGGAAAGATACATGCCACTGTCCCATCTGCCGTTCCCGTTTTCATCAATATACAACATCAGCTTATAGCGAACGGCGGGCAGAAGCGGTATCTCTTTCTGTGTCTCGTCTTCCCAGGTATAGCGTGGACTTCCTTTTTCGTCCGTCAGAAGAAATACGGCCTTTGCCGGTGCATTTTCTATGATCACCCGAAGTGTACCATAGGTTTCTGCCGGGTAAACCGAAAATTTCCACTCCATACTGTCGGGAGGTGCCTGTAACGAAGGGGTAATAAATCCCGCTGCGGCTTTTATTCTGTACCTGCCTCCCGGATTAATCCGTGCCTGAATCAGCCAGCGGCAGGGATTCAGCGTATCCTTTGTGTACCGGACCGGAATGGGAATATACTGACTGTCGGCCTGCATTTCGGAAAGTGAAATCTTTTCATCCGAAAATGCAGTAATGGGGGAAGGCGATTCGAAATACAGACCTGCCAAAGGGTGAATGCTGCTGTTGTTGCCTCCTGAAAAACGGATAACGGTTGCCCTGATGGGTTCCTGTTTTCGTCCAGCAGGCAGGGGACTGAGCTTCAGAGTATCCAGCCTCATCACAGCAGTACCCAGCGAGTCC
>Ga0101944_10007048_pt1 | contig 11521 bp, 10 predicted proteins | sample DewCreD2012metaG_FD_75245 | JGI IMG/M metagenome (GOLD analysis project Ga0101944, IMG submission 75245) | Hot spring sediment bacterial and archeal communities from British Columbia, Canada, to study Microbial Dark Matter (Phase II) - Dewar... ... | reverse complement strand
GCGTGCGCCTGTGGGTGGACGGGGCGCTGGTGATCGACAACTGGACCGATCACGCGGCCAGGGAGGATGGATGCGGTCTCGCGATGGAGGCGGGGCGGCGTTACGATGTGAGGATGGAGTTTTACGAGAACGCCGGGCAGGCGGTGGCCAAGCTCTTCTGGGCCAGCGCCCGTCAGGCGAAGGAGGTCGTACCGGCGGAGTGCGTCGAGGCGCCGGCAAACGTTGCGCTGCCCTCCGTGCCCGAGGATCTTCATGTGGCGCATTTGGCGGATCGCGTAGCGGTCCTGGCGTGGGCGCCGCCAGCGGAGGGAACCCTGGTGGGCGGGTACGAGGTCTTCCGCGACGGCAAGTACCTGGCATCGGTATCGACTCCGGAATTCCGTGATGCGAGCCTGCTCGCGGGGACGGCGTACCGGTATGCGGTGCGCAGCGTCGGTGTGGTGGGCGGGGTTTCCGTGCTGACGCCTGAGTTGACCGTGACCACGTTGCCGGCGCCGGCCGACGGCACCGGCACGGGACTTTTGGCCAGGATCTACGACAACCAGGACTTCACGGCCAGGACGGTGGTTCGTGTCGATCCCAGGCTGGACTTCAACTGGGGTACCGGCGTTCCGGCGACGGGAGTGGGCGCGGACGCATTCAGCATCCGCTGGCAGGGGCAGCTCCAACCCCGGTACAGCGAGCAGTACACGATCTACACCCTTTCCGACGACGGTATCCGAGTGTGGGTGGACGGCCAACCGGTGATCGACAACTGGACGGATCACTCGGCGAAGGAGGACAAGGGCACGCTCTCGTTGCAAGCCGGCAGGAAGTACGACCTCCGGGTGGATTTCTACGAGAAAGGCGGCAATGCGCGGGCGGCGTTGTTGTGGGAAAGCCTGAGCCAGCCGAAGGAAGTGGTGCCGACGACACGACTCTACCCGGCCGAGTTCCTGGGCGGGACGGATGTCCGCTTGGTGAGCAGCGTAGCCAGTCCGGTCAGTCCGGCGTGGGTGGAAGGCAAGTGCAGCGAGGATACGGTCTCCATTCGCTTCCGTGCGGATGGCGGGGAAGAGAAGGATGCGATCCTCCTTGACTCCGAGTCCTGGTATGCCGACACGGCCAGCGCGCCGCTGGGGATCCCGCTGAATATGGAAAACCCGACCTCCCTCTCCGTGGTCGCATCCGATGGGATGAACAGTCAGACGCATGCGTACTCCCTGGTGTGGAGCCCCACGTCATTGACGGGGAAGAGTTGGTCGGAGGACGAGATGCTGGTCCGCAAGGGCGACCGACTGCTCCTGACGGCGACGGGAACGGGCGCGGTCCTGACCATCGACGCGAACGGGGACGGCCAGATCGACTTCACCGGCGCGCCGGGCGACAAGGTTCCCTTCGAGTACGGCGTGGCCGGAACGTTTACGGCGGAGGCGTGGATCGATGGCGATTCGGTCGGATCGCTGGCGGTAACCGTGGTCCACGTCGATCTTTGCAAGCCGATTGCGTGTCAGGTCGGCTACCAGCGCGAGAAGGACGTCTGGGTGGCGCCCGCTCCGGCGGCGGGCAAGGTGGTCTTCTCGTCGGCCGACATGACCTCTCTGGCCGTCTCGGTGAAGGGGTTGGTGGCCGCGCAGGACGGGCAGACCGCGACGCTCTATCTCAAGCCCTTGAAGCGGGGCACGCCGGTGTTGGTGGCGCGGCTGCCCGGCGAGGCGGGGCCGGTCGTAACCACGGCGGAGGTGGACGAGTTCCAGTTGGAGTTCTCCAACGTGACGCTGCTGATACCCGATCAGGCCACGGGTTGTGCGGATGCGGACATGTACATGGCACCGCTGATCCGGGACCTGGAAGTGCGCTTCAACATGTTCGCCAGCACCTGCACGTTCCCTGGGGGCATCAAGAGTTTCTCCGCCAGCACGAACGACTTTGCGCTGGAGGCTGGCCCGGAGGAAGCGACAGGCATCTACCCATACGTGATCGAGATACCCGACGACGAAGACCGTGCCTGCTACAACGTGACCGTGTATCAGGATGGCAAACAGGTCAGCTTCAAGGAATAGGGGCCAAGACGATGAAGACGAGACTGCTGATACTGGCGTTGAGCTTCGGCCTGCTCCCCAGCGCCTTCGCGCTGAACACCAATGTCAACAAGATCCGCGTGACCCACATCCGGTTCGACTACACGGGGCTGCCTATGGACAAGGGCGATGGGCTCCGGATTCGATACGATTCTATCGATCCATTGAAGCACAAAGGATCGGGACTACCAACGGCAGAAGGTTGGGGTGAGTGGATCAGAACCGGCGCCGACAAGGAAGAAGGAAAGGGGCCTCGCAATGAGCCCGCCCTATGGGTCGTCAAGGACACCGTGAAGATCAGCGTTCGGTTCGATGGCGACAAGACGGGTACGGCTCCTGGGGTGAAGGCTATCCCAAAATCGGCAGCAACTGCTCCAGCACGGTTGATGGAAACGAAACCGAGGGCGGTGACGCTGGTGGCGAAGAACATGGTTCGTCCTGAACCGGAAGAAGCCTGGCTGGCGGAGAGCAGTGGAGATGACGGGCCCTTCCTGCTACCGAAGGAGTATTGCCTGTTTGAGTTCACAGAGCAGACAGGGAAGTCCATCGCAAAGATCGAGGACTCGTGGGAGTGGTACTACACGGACGATACGGGAAAGGTCAAGCGGTTCGATGAAACGGGCGTTCACGTTGTCTTCCGTGTTCTCGATACGCCGTGTGTTCCTTGGTACAAGTCGCCACCATCTCAGCCCGAGTCCGATCCATGGGTCAGCGCCCTGGACTTCACCATAAAGACCGCGCCAACGCAGGGGATAGAGGACGTACCTGCTGCGATTAAGCGCATAACAGATTTTATCCATTGGGAATACAGCTTGGAATATGACACACGCAAAACGGATTCAAAATACAACCCCAAGATGGTTCTTATGGACCTGACGGGATTCATGGAGAAGGGTAGGGGGGAAATAATCAACTGTTACGATTGTGCGGGGGCCTTAACTGCCATGTCTAACTTGGTGGCGTCGAGGAATATCGCATCCCGTGATCGGTATCGTTATCAGCCCAAGTTCGGCTACATCCATCCAGGCCATTTGATTGGGGTGGGTGACTGCAATAATCCTAGATATATGGGGAAGTCGATCTTGCCCTTCCCGCTCGTTCCTTCATATTTCTACTTTGAACTGAAATGGCCTCTGCCACCTTACGAAGGTTTCGCCACCAGGACCCCTTTCGCCAACCATGCCTTTGTGATTGACGATGGGAGAGTTTACGACGCGTGTCTAGGACCTCAGCTTGGAGAGAAGGATCTGGACGGTTACCGTCAACAGGTCATCGATGCCAGCGATACTGATCCAGCCGCCAAAGAGGCAAAGAGCAGACGGACTGATGATAGGATAATTAAGATCCTGGTCCGCGTGCACTAGGGAGGATTGACATGAACAAGCTTGTCTGTGCGATGACGCTGGCCTGTGTCGCCTTGACACCGTTGCTCTTGGCGGAAGCGGAAGAAGAGGAGGTGTGGGAAGCAGAAGACTTCCTCCTCTGGTGGGGGGGCAAGATGCGCGAGGAACTCGCCTTCGCCACATGGCCTGGGAAGAACGGCGCTCTCAAGAAAGGACTGGCGTTCAATGTCGCGGACTATCCAGCCTTGAATGGGTGGGTGATATCTGAAGACAAGCTAGACCTGTGGTCGCTGCAGTACGGTCTGACCCGGGAGGTGGTTCTGAGAAAGCCCCCCGCTTCACCCAATGACGCTCTGATGATGATTACGGTCGCCGTCGCCCATGGTTCGACCGACAACGCCCATGAACTTCTATTGAGGCTCGGCCCTCTACCCACACCAGCAGGCCCGGATCCCTACGTGCGAGGCGACAAGGGCGATATTGCGGTTGGCGATCTCAACATCGTCCACAGTGGTTTCGACTCCAGTTCGTTGGTTGCCTTCGCACGGAACAACGTTGTCTGCACATTACGGTGCCGGCAATCTTCCAGCCAGACCCCTATTGATCTGGTTGCCCTGGCCAAGGAGATCGATGCCAAGATCAAGGCGTTACCCGATCTGACGCCTGCGCAGTTCGATGCGTTGCGCCCCGCCATCACGACCTTCGCACCCGCAGATCCGTCCATCAACCAGCCCAACGGCTCGACCACGCTCAATATCACGGCGTCCGATCCATCGGGCGAGTCGCTGTCGAAAGTCTTCACGAAGGACCCCGGCATTCGGCTGGATGCCAAGGCAACACCTCCCATCGTTGAGACTGATTCTGCGCGGACAGGTACGTTCGCGGTGAAGCTCGTTCTCGCCAACCAAAGCCTGTTGTTCAGCACGGCGGAGGCCAAGATCACGGTGAAGATCCCCGACCAATAACGGAGGCCGTTGCGAATCGCGATGCGACCGTCCTGGCGACTTCTTCTCGCTGCCATCGTTGGTGTCGGCGCCGTAATCGTCGGCGTCGTATCCCTGCGCCATTCGCCACCTTCATCGGATCGCGGACAGGAGGCTCATTCTCCATCGCCGATACCTGTCGCCCCTGCACAGGTTCCGTCCGAGAAGCCACTGGTCCAGCAGGTGGACCAGCACGCACCAGCCCACAAGCCTTCGGACGTGGAAGCTCCACCGCCAGTCTCCGACAAATCGCTCGAACCGCTGGTGGACAAGAGCCTGCCACTCAAGGAGCGCGTCTTCTCGAACATGAGCGCCCGCTACCCGACCGTAGCGCAGGCCGACGATTACCCGTCGCTCTGCAAAGTCCTCTGCGACACATCCGAGGATGACGTCGTCCGGCACGAGGTCGCCAGCCTGCTGCAACGCTCGAAGTACCCGGGTTTGGCCGCGGTGCTCTGCCAGGTGCTCGACAACCCGAAGGAAGAGGCCCGTTTCCACTCCTTCGCCGCCCAGCACCTGGGCCTTCTGGCTGCCGGTGAGGATTCCACCCAGCGCGGAATCGCCATCGAGAAGCTGCGCCCGTGTCTTATGGACCGCGATATCCCCGTGCGCCGTGAAGCCCTGCTTGCCTTGGTGCGCGTCAACGACCCGGAAGCCATCCGGACCGCGGTCGCGTGGCTGGAAGCCGATCCGAATGCCACGCCGCCCGGCATGGACCTGCGCGATCTCGCCATCCGTTGCGTACAGGAGCTGGATTTGCGCGCGAGCATCCCGACGATCCGCCAGTGCGTCCGCGACCCGAACGAAGGCGTGCGCATCGCCGCCATCGTGGCCCTCTCGTCCTGGGGCGACGAAGAGAGCCGCCCCGCGATCGTCGAGGCCGCCCGTTCGCCCAACGCCCGCCTCCAGCGCTGCGGCAAAATGGCTTTGGAGCGACTCGATCGCGTCCGAGCGCAAGAGACGAAACCGTGACCGGGCCTGCTGCGGAAACGCGCGTGGCACTTGATCCAGGCGGCGCCGAGGGTTTTGGTCACGTTCGGCAAGCCCATGGATGGGGCGTCGGTCGAGGCGGCCTTCGCGATGGGCGAAGTGGCGGGGCGCTTCGCCTGGGCCGACGAGACGCTGACCTTCACGCCCGTCACGCCGTTGCGGCCGCAGGCGACCTACACGGTGGAAATCGGCGCCGCCTGTCGGGACCGACACGGGGCTGCTGGCGAAGCTGTACGACGAGATGGATTTTAGCGTGCGGAAAGTGGTGCGCGTCGATCCGAAACTGGACTTCGACTGGGGCACGGGCGCGCCGGCGACAGGAGTGAGCACCGATACGTTCAGCATCCGGTGGGAGGGGCAGATCCAGCCGCTGAAACCCGCCCTGCAACCCGATTCCGAAAAGTACCACCGGTGGGACTTGCATTTAACCGATTGATGGAACAAGTGTTATGCCTTAAAAAATCCGCGCTGTCCGCCACCGGGATCTCCACCCCGGCCGATCCTTTTCACTCTGCGAGAAAGAAAGTCCCTTGCTCGTCCTTGCTGCCGGTGACGGTTCCACCCAGCGCGGAATTGCCATCGAGAAGCTTCGCCCTTGTCTTATGGACCGCGATATCCCCGTGCGCCGCGAAGCCTTGGGCGCCATTGCCAGCCGCCTTGCCACCGATTACAGTCGGAGCCATGAAACGTCCCGAATACCTTCTGGCGCTGTTGTTGCTGCCTCCGTTCTGCCTGCTGGTGCTGCTGGCCGGCTGCGAGATCACCAATGAGGGCATGGAGGCCAAGGAGATCGTCATTGAGGACATTTTCCCCCCCACGAAGACCGTCTCCAGTTACCGGCAGATCGCGCCGCCCAAGGCCGCCGGAGAAGAGGCCCAGGCGGAGCAGTTCGGCGGCAAGGACAAGCTGGCGATCCTGAAAAAGTGGAGCAGTTTTGCGGCGCGTTCCTGCGAATACGGTCTGCCCAACCAGCCGCCGCTCGCCCGGGTCATGGTTTGGGAAATGAGCACGCGTCTGGACTCCTTCGGCGCCTTCAGCAACCTGAGACCGGCACTGCTGCCGGACAACCAGTATGTGAAGATCGGGGTGCAGGCCGTGCTGGACGGCGAGCGGTTGATTTTCGTTCATGACCGTTACCTGGTCGTCGTCCGTCATTTGCAGGCCGCCCCGGAGGATCAGCGCCGCGCGTTGCTGCTCAACTTCGGGCGCGGCGTCTCCAGGCGCATCCCGCGGCCGATGGTCGAACCGATGCCGCTGAACTATTTTCCCGTACAGTACCGCGTCCCGGCCAGCGAACGGCTCGACAAGGAAGACCCGGTGGGACTGGGGATCGTCGAGAACGGCGCCTCGGCGCTCTACCGCATCGGCGATCGCGAATCGCGCATGTTCATGGCGATGGCCTCCGGCACGTTCCGCAAGCTGGCCTTCCTCGACCGCTACCGCAAAGCCATGGAAGCGGAAGGTCCCGTCAAGGAGGTGCAGCTTGGCGACGGCTGCTATGAGGGGAGGCTGAACAGGCTGTCCGCGATGATCGCGCAGCGCGAAGAGGTGGTTTTCGGGATCCTGGGCACGCTGGAGCCGGGCGAGATGCAGGAGATCATGGCCACGGCCGACCGTCTGATCAAGCCGTACATCCCCGTCAAGTATAACGATATCAAGAAGAAGGACGAGGAGGGGGGCGGCGGGAAAGGCGGTTTCGGTTTCGGCGGATGAGGGCCGGTTTCCATCAAGGCTCCAGCGCAGGCATGGCATCTTCCAGAAACCGTGCGATTCCGGATGACCGGTAAAGCTGGGCATGTCCCGGCTCGCCGACGACCAGCAAGGCATGGATGCCGGCGCGCCGGCAGCGTTCCTCCAGGCCGTCCGGTCCCAGCACGCTCAAAGCCGTGGCCCAGACGTCTGCCGTCATGCAGCGCGTGGCGATGATCGTGACGGAGGGCGTGCGATCCATCGGCTGGCCGCTGCGCGGGTCGACGATATGGCTGAAATGCCGGCCTCCGATCTCGACGAAACGCCGGTAGTTCCCGCTGGTGCAGACGGCCGCGTCGCGCAGGCGAAGGCGGCCGCAGGTGCCTTCGCGGAAAGGGTGCCGGATCTGGACCACCCAATCCCCGCCGGCGGGACCGGGGCCGAAGACGCGCGTATCGCCGCCGAGCTGTGCCAGCCCGCTTCGGATGCCCGCGGTCTGCAGGGCCTCCACGGCACGATCCACGGCATATCCTTTGCCCAGACCGCCCAGGTCCTGCTGGGCTTCCGCAAGCGATTTGCGGGCGCCCGTTTCGCCCAACTGGAAGTGCGTCCAGCCGACCTGGGCCAGGGCGCGTGCCCGTTCGTCCTCGCTTGGCAGGCGGCCGAGGCGCGCCGCTTCCCGCCACAGCAGGAGCAACGGCCGGCAGGTCGTGTCGAAAGCGCCTTCCGTCTCGAGGGCGGCGTCGCGCGCCGCGCGGAGGATGTCCAGCGAGGCGGCGGACAGCGGCACGGGTTCGTGCGCGCCGGCGCGGTTGAGGCGGGAGATTTCGGACGCTTCGAGGTACGTGCTCAATCGCGCTTCGAGCGCACGCAGTTCCGTCTCGGCGGCATCCAGCGCCGCCTGTCCGCGCGCGGTTTCGCCGGCCGGGACGAGCACGGCCAGCAGGCAGGTGGTGCCCATGATGCCCTGCGGATGGCGGTCCAGAAGCACGGTCGGATCGGACCCGCGATGCGTTTGCCGGAAGGCGATGGCGGTCAACGCGACCAGTGCGGCCAGCAGCAGGCGGGGGCCGGCGAGGCGGCCTCGCGACAGCGCGCGGTCAGGGCAGGACCGCGTGGGCATTGTACTCGAGGATCCGCGTGGCCGCGCCGGTGTCCTGCATGGCCATGGCCCATTCCCGGGGGTCATAGTCGCGCTTGACGAAGCAGCGGTAGTGGGAGGGTACGGCGATCTTCAGGCCGATGCGCCGGACCATCTTCGCGCAGCCGTCGAAGAAGGGGAACTCGCCTTCCGTCGGATGGCAGGTCATGAACCCGATCTGCGGTTCGAGTTTCCTCACCGGTTCCACCAGCGCATCCAGCTCGGCGAATGAATGGATGCAGTCGCCGGTGACGTACAGGCGCACCGGGCCGCAGACGAGCACCAGGCCCAGGTGGGCGACATCGGGCGGCTTGATGTTCCGTTCGGGATCCCCCGCGGGCGGCTTGGCGTGGACGAAGTGGACGACGAAGTCGCGCGGCGCCTCGGGCTCGTGCATCTCGCCGGCCGCGACCGTCACGAACGGCTCCTTCGCCACGCCCGTCTTGTCCAGCCGCGCGGCGCTTTCGCGGGTACCGACGAAGACGCATCTGGGCCAGGCGGCGCGGATGCGGCCCAGCGTCTCGGGATGCGTGTGGTCGGAATGGTCGTGCGTCAGGTAGACCACGTCGATGGGCAGCGTGCGTTCGTCCAGCGGCGGCTGCGCGTGGATGAACTTCTCGGCCGGCCGCTGGTGCGGAAAGTACGGGTCGACCATGACGGTCTGGCCGCCGGGAGAACGGAAGGCATAGGAATTCTGGCCGAACCAGTGGACGCCCACCTTTCCTTCCGGCACGTTCAGTTTCGAAAACGGGTGCATCGTCTCTTCTCCATGGAGCAAAGCGGCCAGCAAGGTCAGGCCGAAGAACCGCCAGCCGCGCGTCAGCATGCCGTCACCGCGGCGCCGGCCGAAGGTTCCAGCAGCAGCGCGCCGCCCAAGGTCCGGCCTTTATGCTTGAGGTACTGCTGCGTCAGGTGCGCGCGCAGCGCGGCGAAGCGGCCGGGTTTGACCAGCGCCACCACCGAACCGCCGAAGCCGCCGCCCGTCATGCGTGCGCCCGCGCAGGCTCCGCGGATCGGTCCGTCGGAGGCCTTGCGCAGGGTCTCGACGAGGAAATCGAGTTCCGGGCAACTGACCTGGTAGTCGTCCCGCAGGCTGGCGTGGCTGCGATGGAGCAGGTCGCCCAGCGCCTCGACGTCTCCGCGCGCGAGGGCGGCGGCGAACTGCGCCGTGCGCAGGTCTTCGGTCATCACGTGCCGCACGCGGCGGTGCTCGGAGGCCGTCAGTTTTCCGCCGGCCTTCAGCAGGTGCGCGACCGAGGCGTCGCGCAGGGTCTTCACGCCGAAGAGTTTCGCCGCATGCTCGCATTCCGCCCGACGCTTGTTGTACTCGCTCCCCGCCAGCTTGTGCCGCACGCCGGTGTCGAAGACGGCAAACGACCAGCCCTTCAATCGGATCGGGACGTTCTGGACACTCAGGCTGACGCAATCGAGGAGCAGCGCGTGTCCGGGCCTGGCGCGCGCGACCACGCTTTGATCCATGATCCCGCAGCGCACGCCGGCGTAGGTGTGCTCGGCCTTCTGACAGGCCAGCGCGATCTGCTGCGGCGGCAGCCTCTTCCCGGCCAGGGCCAGGAGCGCGTGCGCGGTGGCCACTTCCAGCGAGGCGGAACTCGAAAGCCCGGCGCCCTGCGGCAGGTCCGCATGGATGTACAGTTCGCCACCCTTCAAGCGGAGTCCGAGCCGCTGGAGCACCGCGGCGACTCCGCGCACGTAGTTGGCCCACTGACGCCGTCCGTCGCTCAGACGCGCGATCGACGCGCCGATCCCGAACTCGTCGTCCGGTTCGCCCTGCCGGTCGATGTCGGCCGCATGGACGCGGAGACAAGGCCGGCCCAGCGGACGGAAGAGCACCGCCGTGTGGCGCGCGATGGCCATCGGCAACACGAACCCGCCGTTGTAATCGGTGTGTTCCCCGATCAGATTCACGCGTCCCGGCGAAAGCGCGCAGCGCAGTCCGCTGGGACGCCCGCCGAAACGGGCCAGAAAACCGTCCTTCAATTCCGCTCGTACGGAAGACTGGGTGAGGTCCATGCGGCTTCCTTTTTTTATGCCCATTCCAGGGTCTTGAGATGGCGATGCACAGGAACGGTGCAAAAGCGTAGCACAGCCACCGCGTGCGCAAAGTCAAAACCGCGAGGCGAAATGACGACCGGGGGAGTGTTTCAGTTCCCATGCGGACGAGAAACGCAGGTCGGCGAATCGCCCATCCTGCACATCCTGTCGAAAAGCGTCCTGCCCGGAGCCTTGTCAAAACGCGACCATCGGCCGGCTGCGTTCGAAACGTTTTGGCGGGGAGGTCAGGTCTTAAGTGCCGCGCTGCAGCAGGGAATCGGACCACGCCAGTTCCGCGGGTCCCCATAACGACTCGAGATCGATCCGGTAGACGACTGGCAGATCGCCGGTGCGAAGGCTGCGCACATCGTCGCCGCGCACGGCTCCGACCAGCAGTCGCGGGAGATGCGGCAAGAGACCGGTCGGAAGCGGTTGGATGCGATCGGGTGTCACGGGCGCGATGCCGATCCAGCGGTGGATGGCCAGGGCCATGTGCCGCTTCGGGTATTGGAAGGGGAACCGCAGGAGGACCCAGGCGTGGGCTTCGCCGGAAATGAGGAGGCGGTCGCCCAGCGACCACGCCACGTAGCGGCCGTGTGCGGTCTGCAGGGTTCCCAGGCCGCCGACTGGCGCCGCGGACCGGTCGGAGACGGGGTGCAGTTGTGCGTCGCAGGCAAGCACCAGGCGCTCGACGGCCGCCGCATCCCAAGCCACGGCCCACGGCCCGACGCTGCCCAGGAAGAGGGTGCAGGCCGGGGTCGCGCCCGGGTGCGGTTGCGAAGTCGGCGACGCGACCGCGAGATTCATTCGAGTGCCGGAGCCCATTGTTTCAGCAGGTCCTGGAGCTGTTCCTTGGAGAACGGCTTGGTGAGATATGCCGAGGCGCCCATTTCCTGGGCCTGCAGGCGGTGTTTTTCGGCCGAGCGGCTGGTGACGACGATGACGGGGATCGAGCGCCAATAGGGCGAGAAACGGATCTCGCGCAGCAGTTCGTAGCCGTGGAGTCGCGGCATCTCCAGGTCGGTGAAGACCACATCGAAGCGCGACTCGCGCAGGCGGTCGAGTGCCTCCAGACCGTCAGTGGCGACTGTGACATCGACGCCCAGTTCGGCGAGGCACTGGCCGGCGACTTTGCGGACGGAAAGCGAATCGTCGACGTCACTCGTGTCCAAAACAGGTAACTGGAATGGCGCAGTTGATGGGGTAATTTGAAGTTGTCAAAGGCCTACAAATTACTTCTCAACAGGAGGCCATTCCATCATG
>Ga0101944_10007047_pt1 | contig 11523 bp, 10 predicted proteins | sample DewCreD2012metaG_FD_75245 | JGI IMG/M metagenome (GOLD analysis project Ga0101944, IMG submission 75245) | Hot spring sediment bacterial and archeal communities from British Columbia, Canada, to study Microbial Dark Matter (Phase II) - Dewar... ... | reverse complement strand
TGCCGAGTGTCGTGTAGCCACGGAACGCCAGCTCGTCGTCGTCGCGGGGATCGTGGCGGACGTAGCGCCCGACGCGGTTGATTAGCGCCGGCCCGATCTTCTCGTCGGCGTTGCGGTGAGGGTGCATCCCTGGTGCAAAGACGAGCGTGACATTCCGATCAGGGACACCGGCGCGGTTGAGGTAGTCGAGCACGAGCTGGCCGAGGCCGTCGCGCGATCCCAGCATCAGGTCGGTCACGCGGTCGCCGGTGAGGAGCGCGACCCTGTTGCCGGGCCGCACGATGTCCTTGAGCGGCGGCCGGCCGATCGGGTGGTCGAGCGCGTGGAGAAGCGCGGCGGCCGGGTCCGGGAGCGGCGGGAGGTTCGTGAGCTTCAGCTCGGCCGTGATCCGCTCAGCCGGTATCCGCAGCTCCTTCGTGCCGTCACCCCAGGCGACTTCGAACGTCCTGGTGCCCTCGGCCAGTGTCATCTGGTTCTCCCATCCTCTATCGTCTGCTCAAGGTCTGCACGCGACGCTACCAAGCTTACCCTACCGGGTGGTGGCCGGGCGATCGAGCAGAGAGTGGTGAGGTAGCCCTACCCGCGCACCGGGACCATACCGTGCCCATACTCGCGGATAGCCTCGCGCGCGCGTGCGCGGAGTATACCTGTCTGTGCGTGGAACGCGAGTCGCTGGCACCTGGTGGCGCGCCATTCCGAACTGTCGCGGCAGGACCGGCAAAGATTACAGGAGCTCGCGCGTCCCGTGAAGGAGCGATACCGTGGCCCAAGTCCCAGTCGCGTACCCGGCGAGCCTGACCGTCGACTACCCAGAGAGGACCCTCGACCGGCTCTCCACGTTGTTCCGGCTGTTCCTGGCGATCCCCATCCTGATCATCCTCGCTGGCGTGAACGGTGCGACGGGCGGGCACGAAGACAACGGCCTGCGCTACCAGCTAGCCGCCGGCGGGCTGATCTTCGCGCCGATCGTCCTGATGCTGCTCTTCCGGCAGAAGTACCCGCGCTGGTGGTTCGATTGGAATGTCGCGCTGACCGGCTTCGTCAATCGTGTCTCGGCCTACATGTTCTTGCTGACCGACCAGTACCCGTCGACGGACGAAGAGCAGTCGGTCCACATCGCCATCGACTATCCAAACGCAAGGACGGAGCTTAGCCGCTGGCTGCCGCTTGTGAAGTGGTTCCTGGCCATTCCGCACTACGTCGTGCTCGTGCTGCTCGGGATCGGCGCGGTTGTCTGTGTTACGGCCGCCTGGTTCTCGATACTCATCACCGGCCGCTATCCGAGGATCTTCTTCGACTACGTGGTGGGCGTTATGCGCTGGTCGCTGCGCGTCGCGGCGTACGCGTTCCTTCTGACGACAGACCGCTACCCGCCATTCAGCCTGAGCGCGTAAGCGCCAGGCTCTCCAGGCAGCCGCCGGCGACATACCACAACAGCCGGCGGCTGCTCTACCGTTCCCCCTCGCGCAGTCCAGCCGCCACCATTAGGCATGCCGCGCTCAGCGCCAACGCCGCCGCGAACAGCACTCCGAACGAGGTCAGCTCGAGCAGCCAGCCGGCCAGAGTCGGCACGACAAGCAACGCGCCGGCCAGCGTGTTGAACAGGCCGACGTAGGTCGTACGCTGCTCCAGCGGCGCGACCTCAAGCAGATAGTTCACGAACGCGATCATGTTTGCCGAGCCGACCAGCCCAACCAGCAGAAACAGCAGCGCGCCCACGTACGGCGCCACCGGCTCGGACGCCCGCCCGAGCCCGAGCATCGCGAGCGTGATCGCGGGGAGCGCCCCGCCGACCAGCCCGCTCATCGCGATCGCGGAGCGGGTCCCGAGGTGATCGGCGACCCACCCGATCACCAGCCCACCGACGAGCCCGCCCAGGAGCTGCGCCGACAGGAAGACACCAATCCACTCCTGACCGAGCCCGAACACCTGGCCCATCAGCAGGACGTAGAACGGCGCCGTCGTCATCGCCGCGCCGAACAGAAGCCGCGCGCCGACGAGCCGAACGAAGTTCCGATCGCGCCGCAGGATCGGCAGGAGCTGAGCGACAAACGTGCGCGCCGAGAACGACTCGCGCTGGCCGGTCGGGTCGCCGGCGGCACCGAACGGCTCGCGCACCAGCCAGAACGGCACCAGGTTGACGAGAAAGAGCGCGCCGGACAGCGCGAAGAGCACGGCGTAGTTCGTCGGGAAGGCTAAATCCGGCCGCTCGAGGATCCAGGCGACCAGCCCGCCGACAGCGACGCCGCCAAGACCTCCGACGATCTGCGCCGAGCCGAACATCCGCCCGCGCCGGTTCGCCGGGACGGTCTTGCCGATCAGCTCGTACCAGGCCACGCTCGCCAGGCCGTCGGTCGCGAAGAACACGAGGAGCGCGACGTAGAACACGGCGAACACCGGCGCGGGGTTGCCCGGGCCCAGAAGGAGAAGCGCCGCGGCGACCACGATGAACGCCGGCCGCCCGACGTAGAGCGGGCCGAGGATGTAGGGGAGCATCCGCGGTTTGCCACCGCAGAGGCCGGCGCCCACGAGCTGCGGAAGCAGCCAGCCGGCCGTCTGGCACGTCCCGATCAGCCCGACGAGCGTCGGCGAGCCGCCGAGCCGCGTGACGAGAGCCGGCAGGACGGTGACCGAGCTCACGAAGGCGATGGCGATGAGGAACCCGGCGTTCTCGACGACAAGCCAGGTCGCGTTCCAGCGGAAGTGCCGCTCGGCGAAGGCCTGGGCGTCTGCTGCCTGGGCGAGCGAGGGCTGAGCGGAGTCGATTTCCATTGAGCCCGTCCGTGTCGGCGCGTGCTACGAGCGAGGCGCCGGCGCAATGCTACGTGGGCCAGTGGCACCCGGCAAGCGATGTCCAGTGCCATTCATCTGCTGAGACTGACCGGCCAGGCAGGCGCCTGCAGTCCTGCCGTTGTCCGATGCTGGCAAGCCCACGCGTGAGGCGGGTTGGCGCCGAGAGAGAGCAGAACGGTCCTGAAGCGGGACGGCAGGCTGTTGCCAGGTCGCGCTGCCGGATCCGGACGAGCAATCCGGCGCAAGCAGGCGGCTTCCGGCAGTCACGGAATCGGGAAGGTGCATTTGACAGCCCGGATTGCCGACACTAGACTGCCACCGCACTTAGCAGAGGCGACACTTCAGCGGGGGACGGATTGAGCGCATCGGCAGGCGCCATCGGCGCGAAGCAGCCCAGCCTGGGCTGGGCGAAGTACCGCAAGCTCGTGCCGGGGGTCGCGCTTTCGGCGGCGATCGGTCTTGGCGCGTATCTGCTTCAGCGCGGCGAAGAGGCCGCGCTCGGCATCGCGGTCATCGAGGGGCTCGTGATCGCGATCATACTGGGGATGATCTGGCGCAACGTTGTGGGGCTTAGGCCAACCACGTCGCCCGGCATCTCGTACACCGGGCGCGAGGTACTCGAGTTTGCCATCGTCCTGCTCGGCGCGTCGGTTGACCTGCCGGCGCTGCTGCGAGCGGGCCCTCAGGTGTTGCTTGCCATCGCCATCGCGGTCACGGTAGGCATCGTCGCCAGCACGACGATCGGCCGTGCGATCGGCCTGCACCGCAAGCTGGCGATCCTCGTCGCGGTCGGTGGGTCAATCTGCGGCAACTCAGCGATCGCGGCGGTCGCCCCAGTCATCGACGCCGATGCGAAGGATGTCGCGACATCGATCGCGCTGACGGCGGTCGTCGGCGTGGTGATCGTCTTGACCCTCCCGCTGCTCATTCCAGTCCTCGGCCTCTCGTTCTTTCAGTATGGGGTGCTGGCCGGCATGACGGTCTATGCGGTGCCGCAGGTGGTGGCGGCGACCTTCTCGGTCAGCGCGCTGAGCGGCCAGGTGGGGACTCTGGTCAAGCTCGTGCGTGTGCTGATGCTCGGGCCGGTCGTGCTGACTCTCTCGGTGCTGTTCTACCGTGAGGCGGGCGCGGCGAAGCGGCCGGGCTTCGTGCTGACGAAGTTTGTGCCGTGGTTCATCATCGGCTTCGTGGTGATGGCGGTGCTACGGAGCGCCGGCGTGATGCCGGTGGCGGTCGCGGACCCGCTGCGTGAGATCAGCCGGTGGCTGACTCTGGCAGCGATGGCGGCGCTGGGACTGGGGGTGGACTTCCGGAGCGTGAGGTCGGTGGGAGCGTCGGTGGCGGTGGCGGTGGTGGGGTCGTTCGCGGTGCTGCTGATCGTGAGTATCGCCTTGATCTTCGGGTTGGGGATCGGCGCCGGCTAGATCGGACGAACCCCAACCCTCTCTGTCATCAGGACAGGCCCTACTCTGCGCTGCTCTCCTATTCCAGCCCGAACCCCGGCTTCTCCGGCAGCGGGTAGCGGCCGTCGGTTAGCACGATCGAGCCGTCCTCCGGCAGGAAGCCGGTCTCCATGTACAGCGTGTTTGGCAGCGCCGCCAGCACGTGCAGGTGCACCCCGCCCCCGTGCGACGCGTAAGGCACGTTGAACGCATCTGCCATCAGCCCGATTTCGAAGCACTCCGTCAGGCCGCCGGCCCGCCGCAGATCCGGCTGCACGATGTCCACGCTCTTCTTGACGAACAGATCGCGGAACTGCCGCTTGCCGAAGTCGTTCTCGCCGGAGGCTACCGGGATGTCAAGCTGCGCCGCCAGCTCGGCCAGGCCGTCGTGGTCGTCCGCCCGCAGCGGCTCCTCGAACCAGTAGCAGCCCAGATCCTCGTAGACTCGCCCGCGCCGGAGAGCCTCGTTCAGCGAGAACACCTGATTCGCGTCGACCATCACGTGGACGTCGTCGCCGACCTCCGCCTGCACCGCCTCGATCCGCTGGATGTCCTCCTCCAGTGTCGGGCAGCCGACCTTCATCTTCACAGCCTTGAAGCCTTGCTTGACGGCCCTCAGGCACTGTGCCTTCACCTGGTCGAGGTCGAAGTTCAGCCAGCCGACCATCGCGTAGCAAGGCACGCTCGTGCGCTGGCCGCCGAGCAGGCGCCAGACCGGGAGCCCGGCCGCCTTGCCCATCAGGTCCCACAGCGCGATGTCGATCGCCGAGATGCCGAAGAGCGAGAGACCGGTGCTGCCGTGGTAGTCGGTGTGCTTCCAGAGCTTGTCGCGGATGCCCCGAACGAGGAACGGATCATCGCCGATTATCTCCGGCGCCAGCTCCTCGTTGATTATCTGAGCCAGAATACCCGGCGCGGCGCGCAGCCGGCCGAAGCCAGTACTGGATTTCCCGACGAGCCCATCGTCGGTCTCGATGGTGACGTGTACCGAGCCGCCGCCGTCGAGCACCTGCAGCGCGTCGCGGATCGGGTTCGCCGGCCGCTCGCGGACGGTGTAGGTCGCCACCACGCTCTTGATCTTCATCGACAGTTCCTCCTTACATTCTCCGCCTGCATCCCTTTCCCGAGCCGAGAATGGAGACAGGGGGCTGGGTCAATACGCCGCGTACTTCCGCACCAGCGCCAGCACGTGCTCGTACTGTGCGAACGATACCGTGTTCGGGATCGAGTGGTCAGAGTGGTAGATGTACCCGCCGCCCTTCTTCGCCACCGCGAACTTGCTCGCGATCTCCTCCTCGATCTTCGACGGGTCCGGATCCGACATCAGCCGGACGTCGATCCCGCCCATGAATGCCATCCGGTCGCCGAACTCGGCTTTGAGCTCGCGCACGTCCATCCCGGCCTTCACCTCGAGCGGCTGCAGGCAGTCGATTCCGACCTCGATCAGGTCGGGGATCAGCTTGCGGACGTTCCCGCACGAGTGCAGGATGCACGGCATCCCCTGCGCGTGGAAGAAGTCGGTCACGGACTTGTCGACGTCGAAGAAGAGCTCTCGGTAGAGCGCCGGCGAGAAGAGCGGCCCGTTACGGTAGCCGAGGTCGTTGTAGAGGAAGGCGCCGTCGAACTCGAAGCCCTCGGCGATCATCATCCGCGCCTGCTCGACCAGCAGCCGAGCGTGTGTCGAGACGAGGTCGCGAACCATCTCGGGCTCGGTGATCAGCATCAGCAGCAGCTCGTCGGTGCGGGCGTACTGCTGACAGAGGTCGTAGCCCATGATCGCGCCGTAGCAGATGAACTTGCCGTCGTGGCGCTCGCGGTCGTAGCGCGCTCGGGCGGTAACCCAGTCGACCCGGGTGTAGCTCGGCTCGAGCCGGGGCTTGATGCGCGCCCAGTCGTCCGGCGACTTGACGGGGTAGTCGATGATCTCGGGCGTCGTCGACCGATCGCGGTGGTTCTTGCGGACTCCGCCATACGGCGTCGACTCGACGATGAACTCCTCGTCGCGCTCGAGGACGGTGACCGGGAAGCGCGGCGTGAGGTCGGCGCCGATGTTGACGAGCTCGAAGCCGAAGTACTCCTCGGGCGGGACGTGGTGGGGCATCCCTTCGCCGTGCCAGCGGTCGATGGTGGCGGCCCAGGGCGAGTCGACGATCGGCACGCGATCGGGCTCCTGATGCCGCAGCGCCATTCGAATGCGTTCGCGGGAGGTCAGCACGGGCGCCTCCTTGGTGGTGGTGTGGCGGGCAGCGAAGGGTGAGCGCCGGGCCGGCGTGGTCGCCGCGGACTGCTAGCCGACGATGTCGTAGAGGCGGGTGGGGCTGTGGGTGAGGTAGCGAGCTCGCTCGTCGGCGAGGCCGGCGCGAGTGGTGGTATTGCGCCACTCCTCGTAGGCCGCGCGGCTCTCCCAGATCTGGACGAACTCGTAGTCATTCGAGTCGACGACGTTGTGCAGGATCATCTGCGAGATCTGGCCGGCCTGCCGCCGGAGCGCTTCGGTCTCGCGGAGCCAGCGGATGGCCTCCTGCTCGCGGCCCGGCAGGAGGTGGATGGGACGGATGATCATCAACCCACTCACTGGCATCCCTCCATGTTCGTCGTCGGCGTGGCGGGCCCAGGTGGCTCGGCGCTAAGCCATCACTTCGGGCTTGGGGATTATAGCACGCAGGCCCGGAGGGATGGCCAGGGCCGGCCGCGCGCCCGCTGCGGCCGGCCGACGATGCGTCTCGCCGGGCAGGCAACGCCGCCCGGGAGGCCGTCGGCTGCAGCGGGCGTCCCCGCCATCCGGCGGGCCGGTTAGCTAGCCCGTTCCCTTCCCCACGATCACCTGCGCCGGCCGAATCACCTTGTCTCCCAGCTTGTAGCCCTCGCGGAACACCTCGGTCACCTTGCCGGCGTTCTCCTCGCTCGAAGGCGCGTGCATCATCGCCTCGTGCTCCCAGGGACTGAACTCGGCTCCCAGCGCCTCGATCCGCGTCACGCCCTCGGCCTCGAGCGCCGTCCGCAGCTTCCGGCCGATCAGCTCGATCCCCTGCACCCAGTCGTTCTGGGCAAGCTCGGCGGGCCGGGCCTTCAGCGCGCGGTCGAAGTCGTCCAGCACAGGCAAGATGCGCATCACTACCATCGTCTTCCCGGCGTTGATGCTCTCGCCTCGTTCCTGCTCGACTCGCCGGCGGTAGTTGACAAGGTCCGCCTGGGCGCGCTGCGCCAGCGTCAGGTATTCCTGCGCCAGTTGCTTCGCCTTGTCCAGTTGCTCGGCAAGATCAACCTCTTCGGCCGGCGTCTGCTGACCAGCGCCGCCGTTTGTCTTCACGCTCTGCTCGGGCTTCGCGCCCTCTGGTTGCTTCGATTCGCTCATCCGTGGTCTCCTACGCGCTCGCGGCGTCACAGGATTATACACGCCGAACCAAAGCACCTGGCCAGTTCCCCCGCCGGAGCGCTCCATCGCCGTACGAGCAGCTGCCACGGCGCCGCTCGGCGGCTACGGTTGGTCCCCCACCAGCGCGTCGATCCACGCCATTCTGCGCGCGTACCGATCTCCCGGCTCGTACGCACCGGTCTCCACGACGAACGCCCGGACGACCTCGGGCAGGTCCGGGTCCGTTGCCAGGCCGCCCGCGAGCCGCTCTCGCACCGCCGTCGAAGACACCTCCGCGTACGGCTGCTCCAGCGAGAGCAGCCGGATCCGGTCGCCGTAGGCCCGATTCGCCGGCGCGGCGAGCAGCGTCTCGATCTCGCCCGCACCGGCGCCCGCGCGCGGCGCGACGAGCAACATCGCCCGGCCGAAGAGCCGCTCGAGCGCGGCGTCGCGGTCCGTGTAGTACCGGGGATCGAGGATCTGCACCAGCTTGTCGTAGCCGACGATAACGTAGATCGATTCCAGAGATGGCCATCGCGCGAGGAGCGCGTCGATCTGGTCGGCGTAGAGGCCGCGATTGACGAGCGCGACACCCCGACCGGGCGCGCCCTCGACCAGCAGCGACATCAAAAGGAGCCGGTCGACCAGACACAAGCCATAGAGCCGCTCCTTGTCGACCGTGCGGGCGCTGTGGACAAGCAGAGTCGCGTCGATTGGGACGTCGCGCTCGGCAGACTCGAGCAAAGCCAGGTGGGCCGTGTGAGGTGGGTTGAACGAGCCGGCGAGGTACGCCAACCGACGCGGGTTAGCGTCGGCTGGCGCGCGGATGAGCAGAGTCGACGGCGGGCCGTCGGGGTCCGACGCCGCGACGAGGGCGCGCAGGCGTGCGAGCGTCGCGGCGTCGTGGAAGGCCGGGGTCACCGCCGGCCCTCGGACTCGAGCCGGGTCAGGAGGGCGAGCCCCTCGTCGACGGTGATCTTGCCAGCGCTGACGGCCTCGAGGATGGCGAGGCGGGTGTCGGCGGCCGAGCGTGGCGTGGCTTGCTGGGCGGCCTGGGCTGGTGGCTGGGGCGCGACCTCCTCTGGCGAGGCCGGCGCGGGCTCGGGCGCCGGCGGCGTCGGTGCAACCGACGGGCTAGCCGTCGCGTCGGCGACGTGCGCGCGATGCTCGGCGTCCGGCACTGGCGTCGGCGGTGTGCCGGCGTCGGGCTCGGGGCTCGAGCCAGCCGGTCGGCGCGGCGTCTGTGGCGGCGTTGGGGGCGGCGGGAAGTCCGCCGGGAACCGCTCCCGCATCTGCCGCATCGTCTCCTCGATCGCGCGCTCGGTCGCAGTCGTCGCCGTGCGCATCGCCGCGGTCACCGCCTCGCCGACCGTGGCCATCGCCGGCGCGAAGTCCGCCAGCGGGTCGCCCGGCGTCTCGTAGGTCACGCTCTCGGTGCCGTCAGCGCCGTAGACCCGGATGTCGCCGTGGTTCGTCCGCAGTCTCACCGTGGATTGGGGCCTCTCGCCGCCGATGTTGACGACGAAGCGGCGCGAGTGGCGCGACTCTGGCCCCGGCAGGCCAACCTTGACGAGCGGCAGATTGGACTCGATCCGGCCACGCCGGGTCGAGATGTCGAGCCGCGCGCTCGTGTCGGTCGGCAGGTGGACGCTGATCGCGCCGTGCGCAGTCGATGCCTCGAACTCGCCGGGAAGGAGCGAGCATCGGATGTCGTAGTCGCCAGCGCCGGTCTTGGCGACGAGGCCGCCGAGCCTTCCGCCCAGCGAGACGTCGCCCCGACCGGTGCTGAGCGTGAGCCGCGCGCCTTCGAGCTCGGTCGCGCTGATGTCGCCGTGGCCGGTCGAGATCGTGACCTCGCCGGCGAGCTTGCCGAGGCTGATATCGCCGTGGCCGGTGCTTGCGTTGACGCGGCCGCCGCCGGTGACGATGCTGACATCGCCCCGTCCGGTGCTGGCCGAGATGTCGCCGCTCACGACCTCGACCCTGAGGTCACCGGAACCGGTGGCGAGTCGGGCCGGGCCGTCCCAGACCGTGATCGAGACGTCGCCCTTGCCGGTGTGGACCTCGAGGACACCGCCGCCGCTCTCGACATCGACGTCGCCGTGACCGGTGCGGGCGTTGAGCGCCGCCCGCAGGGACTTGATCGAGATATCGCCGTGGCCGGTCGAGCAGATAACGTCGGTGACGCTCGTTGGGAGCGCCAGGCTGAGCGCCAGGCGGTCGGCGAAGTGGAACTGATAGGGAGGCTGCCTGATGAGCAGCGTCCCGCCGCTCTGGGAGACCTCGTAGTACTGGGCGAGGGCGTCGGCCGGGCGGGTCTCGACGCGGAGGGTGTCGGCGCCGCCGGTGATCTCGACATCACTGTGGCGCAGCTCGAGGCGGACGGCGTTGATGGTGTCGCTGTAGTCAGTCATTGGCGGTAGAACCTCTTCGGGTGGGCGCCGGGTGGCGCCAGTGCGTTGCGGAACGGATGGTCACTTGCGCGCTTGGCCGAGCTGCGCGAGCGCCTCGGCCGCCGAGAGCTTGCCCTCGGCGAGGCGGGCGAGGATCGCGCGGCGCGGATCGGGCTCGGGCGAGGCAGGCGCGGGCTCGGCCGGCGTGAGCACACGGACTACCTCGTCGAGCTTGCCGCGGAGAGTCGGATAGGAGATGCCGAGCTGCTTCTCGACCTCGGAGAGATTGCCGCGCGTGCGGACGAAGATCAGCAGGAAGTTGGTCTGCTCCGGGGTGAGCCTGCAGAACGGGCAGGGCTGCCAGGCGCCGCGGATCTGGGTGCCGCACTCCGCGCAGTGGAGCTCGGCGATCGTGAGCGGCGAGCCGCACGTCGGGCACTCTTCGAGGAGCTTGCGGGTAGCCATTCGCGTGCCTCCCTGGGTCGGTATCTCTGGTGATCACCGACCCAAGAATAGCACAGCCACTGAGAGATTACAAGTGATTACAGCAAATCCCGCAGTAATCTGGAAAGATTGTCAATCACCCGCCGGCGCCGAGGTGCTTCCGCAGGAGATCGACCGCCGCGATCGATGCCCGGCCCTTGATCTGGGCCGGCGTGTTTCCGAAGCCCACCCCGGAGTCGGTCACGATCTTGCCGCGGTCGTCGATGGCGATGTGGATCGTGCCCGGCCTCTGCCCCTCGATGGGCTCGGGTCCTGGCACTCCGCAGAGCGCGAGGCCGATGTCCGCGCCGAAGTGCCGGCGCGCGGCGGTCGCCATCGCCGCGGCGGTGGCCGCGCTCACGAGTCCGGCGCTCGCCAGGACGTTCGGGTCCACGCCCCACGCCTCCAGTTGGGCGGCGCCGTTCGGCGCGAGTCCCCCTCGGTAGAACCCCTCGCTCCCCGGCGCGCCGACGAACGCGCTGGAGATCAGCCCTCCAGTGAAGCCCTCCATCGTCGCCAGCGTGAGCCCGGCGGCCCGCAGCGCGTCGCCCACCACGCCCTCGACTGTCTGGTCGTCGATGCCGTAGATGCTGTTGCCCAGGATGCGCCGCACCTCGGCTTCCATCGGCGCCAGTAGCGCCTTCGCCGCCTCGATGCTCTCCGCCTTGGCGGTCGTGCGAACGTGAATGCCGTCGTTCTTCGCGTAGGTGGCGATCGTCGGGTTGGTCGAGGCGAGCAGCGACTGGATCATCTCCTCGACGTGCGACTCGCCGATGCCGAGCACCTTGAAGATGCGCGTGAAGATGACGGCATTCTGCTTGCGAAGAAGCCGCGGGACGACCTGCTCCGACCACATCCGGTACATCTCGACGGGCACGCCGGGCATGGTGACGAGCATTCGGCCGTCGCGCTCGACGAACCAGCCCGGCGCGGTGCCGATCGGGTTTGGCAGCGCCTGGGCGGATGGGATGAGCGTGGCCTGCTTGACGTTGCGCTCTGGCATCGGGCGGTTGCGGCGGGCGAAGAAGGCGCGAAGGTCGGCCTCGAGCTGCGGCTG
>Ga0101944_10007046_pt1 | contig 11524 bp, 5 predicted proteins | sample DewCreD2012metaG_FD_75245 | JGI IMG/M metagenome (GOLD analysis project Ga0101944, IMG submission 75245) | Hot spring sediment bacterial and archeal communities from British Columbia, Canada, to study Microbial Dark Matter (Phase II) - Dewar... ... | reverse complement strand
AGGCGCTGGACCTGCAAGCCCAGGTTGTTCTGCAAGGCGATCTCGACGCATTCGTCCTGCGTGAGAGTGACGGCTGGACGGGCGGGCGGCGCGGCGTCCGGCTGCGCCGGGGCCGCGACGGGCGCCGCAACAACCTTCATTTCCTCGGCCGCCTTCTTCTGCTGGGCCAAGCCTTCCTTGAGCCGCACGATGCGCGCCTCGATCTGCGCGACCTCGGGTCGCTGCGCCTCCGCCGCCAGGGCCTTGGCCTGCTCCAGCGTCGCCAGCGCCTCGCTGCCGTCGCCGCTGCCGGCCTGTTTCTCTGCCGTGCGGATCATCTCCGCCAGGCGGGCCGTCAACGCTTCGGCCTCGGCGGCCGCAGCCGGCAACGCGGTAAAGGCGAGGAAAAGTCCCGACACCAAGATTCCGGTACGAATGGTATGCACGGCATGTCCCTCGAATGGCAGACTCCGGCACTGCCCGGTGAGCCGGAAGGGCCAGCATGACGGTTCCACGCGACGGCCGCATTTTAACCGGAGCCGCGTCGGGATGTCCATCGCACTTTATCTTCGGAGCCACTTTTCCAGATCCAAGCGATAGACCTGTCGCCGGCCTTCGTGGATCGAATCGCACGAGACGCTTTTGCCGTCGCGCGCCCAACGCGGGTACAGATCGCAGCGGAAGTCGCCGGAAATCCTGGGGTCGGAATGGCAGGCGCCGAGCGTGTGACCCTTCCGCGCCTCCAGGTCGCAGACGTAGAGCCGGCGATAGGCGAACGCTTACTTCGCCTTTAGCAACCCCCGCCGGGCCAGCCACTCCTCGGCGCGCTGCGGCCACGTGGAGACCGCATGGGCCGACGGACGCAGGCCGTAACCGTGACCGCCCTTCGGGTAGACGTGCGCTTCGAAGGGCACCTTGACGGCCTTGAGCGCCAGGCCGTAGGTGAAGACGTTCTCGACCCCGATCTGATCGTCCTGCGTCATGACCATGAAGGCAGGCGGCGTGGCGGCCGAGACGGCGATCTCGGGGGCGAGCTTCGAAGGGTTCTCCTTGACGACCAGGTAGGCCGGATAGATCAGGACGGTGAAATCGGGCCGGCAGCTGGTCCGATCGGCGTCGTCCAGGGGCGGGTAGGACCGCGTTTCGAATTGGTTGCTCGCGGCAGCGGCCAGGTGCCCGCCGGCGGAGAAGCCGAGGATCCCGATCCGCTGGGGGTCGAGGTTCCATTCCCTGGCGCGGTGGCGGACCAGGCCCAGGGCACGTTGCGCATCCTGCAACGACGCCGTGTGGCGCTGCGCTCCGCGCCCGGGGACGCGGTACTTGAGCAGGACGGCGGTGACGCCGAGGCCCTTGAGCCACTCGCAGACCTCGGTGCCTTCCAGGTCCCAGGCGAGGATGTGATACCCGCCGCCGGGACAGACGACGATGGCCGTGCCGTTGGCCCGGTCCGGCTCGGGCCGGTACACCGTAACGGTCGGCGTGCTGACGTTGGCCAGGCGGATGACTTCGGTGCGCGGCTTGGCGTTGGGATCGTGCTTGGTGGAATCGTGTTCGGGGCCCAGTTTGCCGTCGTCGCCGGGGGCAAGGCCGGGCCATAGCGGGATGGGTTCGAGGACGGGTTCGTGTGCAGGCATGCGGTTCTCCGCGAGAGCAAGGAGGCTGGCGAAGGTCAGCAGGCAGGCGAGGGGAGGGCGCTTCATGTGCGGATCTCGGGCCGGTGCGAGGCGGATTTCCAGACCGCAGTGCGCATTATTGGGCATGGGGCACGCGAAGCAAATCGAGAACGGAGGATCCGCAATCAAGGAAACGCTCTTCGATGCGGCCCGTTTGTGGCCCTGTTCCGCTGCGGTTCTGCGGTGCGGTACGGGGGCTCTGTTCTCAGGGCACGGGATCGCTGAGGCGGCGGAGTTCGGTGGCCTGCCAGCGGCGCCAGAGGATCTTGTCATCCACCGCGTCGTAGACGGCCTCGAGGCGGCTGGTGGGGCCGTAGACGGGTTCGCCATTGCCCTTCAGCGTCGCGATGCTCCGCGCCAGCACGTAGACTTTGAAGAATCGCGAGCGGAAGCAGAATCGGGGGGACCAGGATACGTCGGCGGCCGCATCGGCGACCACCGGTTCGGGATGGGCTGGGTAATCGAAGCGATAGGCCCGCAAGGGGCCATGGATCGTGCTTTCGCAGGTCACGGTGGCCGGCGCGGGAGGCTGTTCGAAGATATCCACCCCGTCGGTCTGGTCGTCACCCCCATGGGGGACTTCACCCGTTCCGTTTCCCTGGATGAAGATCACCTTCTCGTCGGGAACGGTGGTCGTCCGGGTTCCCAGGTATTCCACAACCTGCGCGTCGTCGATGTTGCTGAAGACCGTTTCGTAGTGGCCGCTCGAGTTGGACAGGCGCCAGGCGATCAGTTCTCCCGGTCCGGGATCTGCCGCCGGATCGTCCACGACATAGGTTCGTCCTCCGGAAGCCAGGTCCGGATCCTCCAGTTCCTTGTACTCGAATTTGGGCTTGGTGGGCGTGCCGGAGAGGTCGACTTCGAAGGGAGCCAACACGCCGTCCGCGCTGTAGAAACTGTAACCGTAGCTGCCATCGGGCCGCTGGCCGCTGATGCTGTTGAGGATGTTGTTGAACGCCTTGATCGATAGGAAGGCGTTGCCTCCAGCGTCGGAGATCGGGGCAGCCGGGTCGGCATGGGAGGGGAGATCGCGGAACCAGAGGAACCTGGAACGCTGTTCGGCGGCGTTTCTAAGCCATGCATAGCGCGGATCCGAATCCGAGACCGGCGCTTCCATGAGGTCGGCCAGCTTCAGCGTGACAAGAGGGGCCTTGGCATCCACGTAGTTCCGCTTGGGGATGGCCAGGTAGATCATGCGCACCGGCGTCAGGGGCGTGACATCGGCCGTCGGATCGTCGGCCGGTCCTGCCGGATTCGCGTTCAAGTGCGCGGCCAGGAAGTCCTCGAAGTCGATCCGGCAGACGAATGGCCGCTTGGCGCAGATGCGTTTGGCGAGGTAGGAGGCTTTGACGAAGTTGGCGTTGTCGCCGACGGTCGCGCCATCCACCAGCGGGATTCGCGACAGCGCGGCCGCCAGCACTTCGAAGCTTGCCGTGTTCACGTTCAACCCCGTCTCGTGAACCTTGACGGCATGCTCGTGGTCCGCCCAGCAGGTGAAGTATCTCTCGAGCCCGTAGCGGTAGAAGAGATGATCCCAGACCGCGTTTCCGCTGCCGGAAGCCGGCGGCATGCGCCCGAGGTGAAGCGCGACGTCCTCGATGGCGGAATAGCCGGAGGGGCGAGCCGCCAAGGCCGCGATTTCGACGGCCGAAAGGTTCATCCTGAAACTGCCGCTGGCGTCGAATCCCCATCCGCTCGAATAACCGTAGGTCGCCAGACGCCCCAGGATCTCCTGGACATCCGTGGCGTTGGTCATGCCCCACGTCATGCCGCTGTACGGCGCGAAGAGCTTGCCGTCCAGATCGGTCACCCAGACGTAGTACTCCCCTCGATACGGCGAGACCGTCTTGGACGGATCGGCGGCGAAGAAGTCCGTGACCGGGTTGTAGACCACGAACCGTCGCGCCAAACCGGCATGCTCGATGCCGTTGCCGCGGTCCTTCCGGATCTCCGCATTCGGGTAAGCCCCATGGGCCAACGGCGATTCGGTGAAGACGCAGTGAACCATCTCCTTGTCGTCATGCGGCGTTCCGCTTGCCTGGCCATCCTGGCCGGCAACACCGCAGTGGGCGGAGTCCTTATTCCAGTACAGCCATGCGAAATCGCGCCACGTCTCCCACTTGTTGCCCGGGATCCGGTCCGCCATCAGCGCGCCCGTGGCTGCCGCGACGGTGTCCAGCCCCGGGTGGTACTCGAAGAAACGGAAAAGCCCCGCGGTCTCGTCCAGGTAGGGCCGCAGGGTGCTGGCGAGTTTGAACGGCCCGTCCGGCGACTCGAACCGGTACGTGCGGACCGATTCGCGAATGGCCAGACAGGCGTGTTCCAGACCCGTTTCGGCCGTCGCGCGGCTCTGGGTATTGCGCAGGGCATTGCCGCTGGCGGCATACTCCAGGTTCACGAACATGACGAACGAGGTGCCGATGCCGGCCAGGAGGACCAGCAGGAGGACGGTGAAGACCAGCACGCTGCCGCGGCGGGTTTTTTCGCCGCGGCCCGTTCGAGGCGTCGCCGAAGTCGAGATGACGGCCGACGGTCGTTCGTCGTTCATGGCAATAACCCGTCCGGAATCGGAACGTAGACCTGGTAGATCCGCTTGCGCGGATCGCTGTCCGGTTTGCCGAGCGCTTCGCTGGGATCCAGGAGCGTGAGCTTCACCAGCAGGTGCGTGGCCGTGGACGCCGTGGCCGCCGTGTACGAGGTTCCGTCCAGGATCCAGAAACTGGTCTCCAGGCTTTCGACATCCCGGCAGAGCAGCACATCCGGGGTGGGGTTGAGCGTGTCGCCCAGCGGGGCGTTCTGCTCCGTCTCGCGGTAGAGATGCCGGTCGTTCGCGGCCTTCGTGACGTAGTAACGCACGCTCTGAAACTCGGTCGCCGAACCGGCCTTGAAATCCTCCGTCGTCGTGGTCATGCACGCATAAACGCCCGCCACCAGCGGCAGGGTCTGCGACAAGGCATCGCGGCGGTAGTGTCCGGAATAGGCGCCCGACAGGTCCCGCTCGAACTGCTCGAAGAACATCCGCGCCTTGTCGTTCGTCCGGATGCGCGCCTTGGCTTCGCTGTGCGCCTGGGATGCGCCTGTGATCATCATCAGCCCGATGCCGAAGATCACCAGCGCGATGACCGCGGCGATCATGAGTTCGAGGATCGTGAACCCCGCCGCGCAGGGGCGAGGAAGGAGCGGGCAGCGCGGAGCGAGGAGCGAGGAACGGCGGATGCCGTCCCTGCGCCCTGCCTCCTTTCCTCCATCCCCTGTGGCTCTCATTTTCGCTCCCTCAGATAGACCGTTACGGGATCGGAAAGCGGCAGCAGCTTGCTCGCATCGCGTTCGCTGTCGCGATAACAGACGACCGTCAGCGCGTAGAGCTGACGGTACGGAGAGTCCACCGGGTGCGCGAGCCAGTCTTCATGCCGTACCAGCCGATATTTGAAACGATAGTGGTTTCCGCCAGCCGAATAGGCCGACGGCTTGGGAAAGATCTCCGGATCGGCGGGCGTCACCTCGTACGTTCCGTCCAGCTTGTAGCGGTTCAGCGCGATATGGCGGATCGCTTCGGGAATCAAAATCGCCGCCGCGCTTCGATCCGCCGCCGAACGGCCATGCCGAAAACTGCCGTACAGCAACCCGATGATGCCGGAAAGCGCGATCATCAGGACGGCCAGGGCGGTGAGGATTTCGACGAGCGTGAAACCTGAAGGGAGGGGCGACGAGCCATGGGCGATGGGCGGATTGCCGGTTGACGTCTGACCCCGTTTCACGGCTCAACCCTCTGTCTCAGTTGACCTGAACCAGATCCACCCAACTCTTCACTTCGCCGCTCTTCACTTCGCCGCCCTTGTAGACCCTTACCCACATCAGATTCGAATCGTCGCGGATGTAGAAGAGCAGATTGGCCGAAGCGGTCCCGTCGGGATTGAAGTAGAGCAGCGCAGGAGTGTAGGAGCTGTCGTGGTTCGGGTCGGCACCGGTCAGCTTCTTGGGGACGTCGCCTTTCGCGGGCGCATCCTGAAGTATCCTGTTCCGCGAAGGATCCCACATGCTCCATTTCCCGTACCGCGTGACGAACCAGCAGTTGGGTTCCAGCTTCTGCCCTTCCATCCGGTGGTTGCAGAAGCCGTTGTCCGGATCGCTCAACTCGTTCCAGCCCTTGAGTCCGCCCGGCCCGGCCAGCTTGGCCACTTCTTCATTGGTTGTGGCCCGAATGGCGTCGGCCGCCTTGAGAAAACGATAGATGCCGATGCGCTGCTCGGTGCCGTCGTTTTCCACCCTTACGTGCGTGATGGCATTGTCCGAGATCGCTCGGCTCCGCGCCATGTGGATCACGTTCAACACGGTCGCGACCGAGTTCTTCACGCGCCGGCTGCGCACCATCGCGGAGAGACCCGAGGCCACCATTCCCACCAGGATCAGGATAATGCCCATCACGACCAGCAGCTCGAGCATCGTGTAGCCCCGGCCGCCGCGCCGCGACGCCATGAACCTCCGCTCGAACCCCAATCGCCCTGCCATGCCCATACCCCTTGGAAAACCCCTGATTCAGCCTGTAGTTGTAACACTTACAGGGTGGGTGAGGTCAAGGGGAAAGTGCGGGAGCAAGACCGACGGCATCTTCTTCGCCTGGCGGCGGTTCCGGGCACCCACGGTCTTCGGTACGTGCTTCGCCGCACCGTTGCGTGGCCTCTTCGCGGGGACCGGGCGGCGTCGGGCGGCCGGTCCTGCCGCATGACTTGCGCGATGGCCGCACCTGGCTTGCCCTCCCCGCTTGTACTGGGTCCTATTTCTTCTTCAGCCAATCCGGGATGACGAAGGGGAAAGGCGATTCCGTCGTTTTCTGCGTTCCGGCGCCCGTTCCCGCACTCGTTCCCGTATTCGGTCCGCTGGCACTGCCCGTGCCGGTTCCGGTCGCGGGGGCAGCCCCGGGCTGGGCCTGCTTGCGCGCGGCGATCAGACGATCGATCTTTTTCAGCACTTCCTGGAACGAGATGGCGAACTCGGCCGTATTGGGCGACGGGCTGGTGACGGAACCGGTAAGCCAGAGGGATGGGTTGCCGTTGCGGAAGTCCTGCAGGATGCCCTCGCGTTCGGTCTCGGTCAGTTCGTCCAGGCGCATCAGTTTCTGCGTGGTCGGCGGGAAGCCGAGGAACCAGACGCGGAAGGGCGTGGGCTTGAAGGTCTGGCTCGGCAGGTCGATCTTGCCCATGAAACCGACGATCAGGCCGTCGTTCGCGCCCTTGCCCGCCAGCGAACTCTTGGGGATGTCGACAAGCCCGTTGCGCACGGTCAGGGCGATTTCGGTGTCCTTGAATTCCATTTTCGAGAGGAAAAGCCCGAAGTCGTCCTGGTACAGCTGCATGACCTTGCCGGTGCCGGGCAGCACCAGCCCGTCGAAGGCGTCCCCCACGGTCTTCATGCCGAGTTTCTTGATGTCGTTGAAGAACCCGCCACCGGCATCGTTCTTCCTGGCCTCGGCGCCCTGTTTTTCGAGGACCAGGTTCTGGATCGAGGTTTTCAGGTCGCCCTGCCAACTGGCCCGCTCGGCTTGCAGGAACCCGGCGCCGGAGAGGGTGCCGTTGGCGCTCAGCTTTCCGAAGACCTGGTAGCTGCCCTTGGCGGGCGGCTTGGCCGGGTCGAACGTCAGCTTGTGGAGGTCGAGATCGCTGACGTCGAGCTTCTGCGTATGGCGGAGCGGTGTCGTCCCGAGGTCGTAGATGGCGCTGCGCAGGATCAACTGGCCGCCGTAGATTTCCGCGCTGGCCAGCGGGATGCTCAGTTTCAGACCATCGAAGACGATTTCCTGCGCTTTCAGGTTCGTGAAGGTCTGTTCGGCCAGGGTGAGCGTGGGCGCATCGAGCGCCAGTTCCAGACGCAGCTTGGCGATGCCGCCCAAGTCGGTCGGCCCGCTCTGGACGGTGGAGGTCCGGGCCGATTCGCTCAAGGTGGCGATGGTGTCCAGAAGCGCCTCGAGGTGTATCGGGGTGGCGGCCTTGACCTGGGCGCGGACGAGCAAGGGCAGCCCGTCGGCCAGCAGGGCGTTGGAAAGCGGCACGTTCGCTTCGCGCGCGCAGGCCTTTTCCAGGAGGGTCTCGATGCGCTGGGAAAGGGCCGGTTGTCCCGTCACGCCGTACTTCAAGCCCACGCTCAGGTTCTTGCCGGCGAGGAGGCGAGGGGAGGCGTCGAGCGTTCCGTTGAGCGCGATATCGGCGGACTTGCCGATCGGGCGCCCCGAGAGGACCACGTCGTTGAGAACGCACTGCAGCTCCATCCGGTCCTGTTCGCCCATGCGGTCCGGGAGGACGCTGGCCCTGCCGGCGTAGCTGCCGTGGATCTTTTCCAGCGAACCGCTGGCAGTAAACGTCTTGGGCAGGGCGGCGTATTTCATCGCGCTGGCCAGGTCCACGCGCTGGGCGTCGAAGGCCACTTGAAGGCGATCGGCCTTCTCGTCGTACAGGAAGCCGGTCAGTTTCCCGGGCAACGGGCCGTCCGGGAGCTCCAATTGTTCGCAGGTCCAGGTGCCGGCCTCCGATTGCGCCAGGTTTTTCAGCGTGAGCGCGAGGGGGCCGCCGGTCAGCGCGGCGCTGGGGATCGCCAGGCCGCCCTTTTCGGGCAGACCCATCGCGAACCGGAGGCGGCAAGGCATGGCGGCCGGTTTCTCATAGACGAAATAGGGCGCCGCGTAAGCCAGGTTGACGTGGAGGTCGTCCAGCAGCACGGTGGCTTCGACGTCGATTCCCGAGGGAGCCAGGACGACGACCGCGGTGCCCAGGCGCACCGTTCCCTCCAGGGACGCGGCCGGATCCTTCTGCGGCAGGGGCGGCGTCCCGGAACGCGGATGCCAGCCGGCCGCAAGATCGAGGCCGCCGAAGAGTTCGTAACTCCCCGGCTTGGGGCCCTTCCGCGCGCTCAAGGCGTTCAACCGGATGCGTTCCGCGATCCGATAGACGCCGGCGCTCACGTCGGCGATGAACGACCGGGCCAGGTTCTTCGCCCGGAGGAAGGTCAGCAGCTCGCGCGTGGAGGCTTCAAGCGTCTCGATGCGGATGCCCATCTCCAGGTGAGAGGCGAGCGTGGCCACGATCGCGTGAAGCGGCTTGTCGAGATCCAGCGTCGCCAGCAACGCGCCGAAGCGTGCGACCTCCTCGGGCTCGCCGTTGGGCTTGACGAGCGCGAACTGCGAAACGGGGCAGGTGCCGCCTTCGGTGCGCCGGAAATCCAGCTGGTCGAGGAAGAGGCGGTCTTTTTCGCGCTGGTAACGGGCACGGAGCGTGACCAGGCCGGCGAGGTCGAGGTCTTTGGGCAGGAGGTCGTGCTGTTTGAGCACCTGGAAGGTCTGGGGACCGGCGGCCAGTTCGAGGGCCGCATCCGTGAGGAGGGAGCTGACGGCGGCCCGGTCGGTCTTCCCCTTGTCGAGGAAGCCCAGGAGTGTGGCCAGGGACACGTTCGGTGCGGAGATTTTCGCGGTGACGGCGCCGCCCTTGAAGAACAACTCGTTGACGGAGAGCGCGTCCTTGGCGGGGTCGTAGGCCAGCGCCAGGTCCAACTGGCCGCTCCACGCCGGGTGCTCCCAGACGGGCGCCGTGGACGGCTGGGCGGCGCCTTTCTGACGCGTCTCGCGCAGGAGCGCCTGGAGGCGTTCCACTCCGGCCGGTTTCAGCGAGGCGCGGACGGTCGCGGAAGGAACGGCCTTCTGCCAGGGCGCCCACTGCGCCTGGGAGAAGGCCGCGCGGAGCGTTTCGGCGTCGAGACCCTGCAACGCCAGACCGACGTTCCAGAGGTCGTGCTGCAGGTCCAGCTTTTCCACGTCGATTCGGTGGGTGGCTGCGTCGTGGGCGGCCTTGAGGCGCAAGCTGCCCGTCAGCAACGGTTCGCCGGGCAGGATGCCCAGATCCTGCAGCCGTTTGACCGAGGCGCGATCGATCCAGGCATCCAGTCGTGCGGAAGGCATGGCGGCGATCCAGCGTTTGAAGCGGTCCTCGACCGTGGTGGCATCCGCGGCGTGCGCCAGCGCGGCCACGTCGGTTTCGGCGAGGGAGCCTTCCAGGTTCAGCGCACCCGATTTCAGCACGACGTTGGGAATGGCCAGCGTATGGCGGGTGCCCGCGCCGCCCGCCGCGGGCGGAACGGCCGAAACCTCGGGCGCACTGCTGCTCTGAACGAGTTCCAGGTGAAGCGAGGCGTCGTCCTTTTCCTCCCAGCGCAGCGGAATGCCCCCCTTGACCAGCGCCGGGCCGCGGAGGTCGAGTTGCTGGAGTTTCAGATCGGTGACGAAGCTGACACGCTGGGACGCGACGCGGCCTTCCGGGGTGAGATCCCGCACCAGCTTGCTGTGGGCCGTCTGCGAGAAGTAACCTTTGACATCGTATTCGGGGCCGAGGAAGAAACGGACGTATTTGCCCAGCCGGCGGTTCAGGTTGCTGACGGCCCCCAGCGATCCGAGCGCCTTGAACTCGCCCAGCTCCCAGGTTTCCTGCGTCTTCGTCCGTTTGAGCTGGCCCTTCATCTGCACGTTGAAGGACTTGTCCTGCGCGCCGAACTGGACGTCGAAGTGGGCGAAGGGCGTGCCGTCCATGCGATCGCGAGCGGCGAGTTCGGCTTGCGCGCCGACCTTCAGGATGATGGGGCGCGGCTCCTGGCTCTGCTGCTGCAAGGTGCCCACGAAGGAGCCTTTCAGCCTGCCCGCTTCGCTGCCGATGGCCAGTTCCCCATCGACGGCTTCCTCCAGTGGCGCGCCGAGGTTGACGACCTTCAGCAGCGGGCCGAACTCCTTCCAGAGTTCCCGGCCATTGATTTCCATGCGCAACCTCGCGGCGCCTTCGACCTCCCGGGGCGAGCCGAGGGATTTGAGCACGAGCGGCTGGAGCGTCGCTATCTTGAAGGGACGGCCCTGGGCGGTCAGCGTGCCCGAGACGCCATCGAGCTGCCCTTTCGCATCCAGGAGGAGGGCCAGGTCGTAGTCGATCTGCAGGCCGGAAGGCTGCCGCGTGCCTTCCAGGGCGACAAAAAACTCCTCCGTCTTGAGACTGCCCTTCGCTTGAAGCCCCTCCGCCGTTCGGCTGACGCTGGCGCGGGCATCGACCCGTCCGCCGTACTGGTCCTTCAATCCGAGCGCGGCCCCGATGGAGGACGAGCAGAGCCGGGTGACGTCCGCCTGGCAGGCCAGCGAGAAAGGCTCGTCGCCGGCCGAGGCCTTCTTCGAACTCATGCGGAAGGAGAGCCATCGCGGCGCGCCGGCCGCCTTCAACTGCGCCGCGTCCGCCGCCACCTCCAGCGCGACGTTCAGCGGACCGGCCTCCATCGCGCCGTTCCGCCACGCCCCGCTGAGCGAGGCGTCCACCCTGGCCGGCAGCAGACCGGGCTGCGGCCGCGAATCGCCGCCGACCTTCTGGACGGCCAGCAGTTCGTCGGTTTCGAGGACGAAGGTGAGGCGCAGGTCGTCGAGTTGCGGCGCTTCCGCCTTCAGTTCGCCGCTGAACCGAGGCCCCAGCGACCAGCGCATCTCGCCGTCCTTCGCCAGCCCCTGGATGCCGGCGTACTGGGCCCATTGTCCGATATCCGCGTCCTGGAGCGAGATGCCGCTCCGGATCTCGCGCACGGTGGTCGGTCCGACAAGCCCCTGCTCGTCGATCCAGACGGCGGAGCCTTCCAGCAGGACCTTGCCCGGCACAGCGTTTCGTGGCGTGCGCAGCGCCCCGGTCAGCTTGAACGCAGCCGGCTGTCCCAGACCGGCCTGGCTGGCGTCCAGCGCCAGGCTCTCGACGCTGCTGCTCCCGAATTCCTCGTCCTGCAACTCCAGATGGCCGTTCTTCAGGTGAAGCTGGTAGTCGAGCGCCTTCAGCCCGGTGGCCTTGGGCCACGTCCCCGGCCTGACGCTCGAC
>Ga0101944_10007044_pt1 | contig 11525 bp, 5 predicted proteins | sample DewCreD2012metaG_FD_75245 | JGI IMG/M metagenome (GOLD analysis project Ga0101944, IMG submission 75245) | Hot spring sediment bacterial and archeal communities from British Columbia, Canada, to study Microbial Dark Matter (Phase II) - Dewar... ... | reverse complement strand
CCCGATACCGGGCTGGATCCGCCGAAGCGAAGATGCCGCCCGGAATCTTGAGGCGCAGTTCCCCTTGGTAGCTGGGCTGGAAGCAGGCATTGATCCAGGCGTAGTACTCCAGATCTCTCAAGGTCCTGTTGTCAGGTGATGCCGAGCCCCCCATCAGGGGGCGGGGCAGGCGCGGAGGGGGGACGGGACACACCCTCTCCCTATCTCCCGCGGCGCGCCGCGCGCGCCGGGAGCGCCCCACGACCCTGACCGGCCGGTGTTTTGCCGCGCCCCGCGTCCCCCGGCGCAGCCCTTTCCCACTCCGCCGGGGAACCGGAGCCACGGCAGACGGTGTATAAGCAAATCGCGTGCCACAACATCGAGTATTGCGCGAGTCGCCTCTCCAAATGGAGTTAAGACGAATCCGAGCTCCAGCGGGCCTGTCGTACGATGTTACTTATCGTAACATTGCCTCGATCCTGCGCTCTTGTTCCAGTCCCCCGCGTTGCATGGCCGGTTGACCGATCTCGGGCGGCACAGGCGTGCCTCGGGCTCCACATCCGACGGACGGATCGCCGGATTCACGCGCCAAACCGATGCGTCGGATGCTTCCGGCACCGAGTTCCGATCTCCTGCACTGCCTCTGCAAAGCCGCCCGACCGCGCGGGCGGGATGTCACCATCGCATGCTATTTTAGAGTGGGGGGCGGGCGTCAAGTAAAAGCGATTTCAACAGTTGACCCTGCCTGCAAGTAACATCCGGAGCGCTCGAAATCCATCCCGTTCGGGAAGACACCCAAGGCGGATGCGGTGCATATGTTGCTGGTGGCCGTTTGGCATCCGTCATCCCCTTTGAGGCGACTTCCATGCGTCCGTTGCGCGGGTGGCTCCCGCTTGCCGTGTTCGCCGCTGCCGCCGCACCGTCCCCTTCCGCCCCCGCCGGCGAGGTCGTTACGGCCTTCCGGGAGACGGACGAGGTCTTCCGGAACCCCGGCAAGGGCTGGATGGCCTTCGGGCGCATGCCGTGGAAGGAACCCCGCCTCCCCTGTTCCGTCGCCTACTTCCGCCTCGACTGGGCCGACCTCGAGCCGGAGGAGGGGAAGCCCGCCTGGAAGCCGGTCGACGAGGCGATCGCGGCGTGGAAGGCGCGCGGGGCGCGCGTCGCCTTCCGCATCATGACCGCCAACGCCCACAGCGCCGGCACGTACTCCTCCCCGAAGTGGCTCTTCGACGCCGGCTGCAAATCCTTCGAGTACACCGAGGGCGGCAGCGATCCCACCAAGGGCGGCAAGCGCATCCCGCGCGTCGAGCCCGACTATGCCGACCCGCTCTACCTCAAGAAGCACGGCGCCTTCCTCAAGGCGCTGGGGGCGCGCTACGACGGGCACCCCGACGTCGAGTTCCTCGACATCGGCTCCTACGGCATCTGGGGCGAGTGGCACACGCCGCATCCCGCGCCCGTCGAGGTCCGCCGTCAGATCGTCGACCTCTACGTGGCGGCCTTCAAGAAGACACCGCTCGTCTCCATGTCCGACGACGCCGACGCGCTGGCCCACGCGCTGTCGAAGGGGACGGGGTACCGGCGGGACGGGGTGGGGTCGCCCTGGCACGAGGAGAACTGGGTCGGGTCGAAGAAGTACGCGGGCGTGGCCGGCTTCGCCGACGCGTGGACGCGCGCCCCCGCTGTCTTCGAATGGTACGGCGACTACAAATACCTCCAGGGGCGCAACTGGTCCTTCGACCGCGCGGTGAAGTTCATGCTCGACAACCACGTGACGCTGATCAACGACAACGTCGGCGATGTGCCGCCCGAGAAGATGCCGGAATTGCAGAGGCTGGCGCGGCTGGCCGGCTATCGTTTCGTCCTGCGCGAGGTCCGGCATGCCGGCTCGACCCCGCGCGGCGCCGCCCTCGCCGTCGACCTGAAGTGGTCGAACGTCGGCGTCGGGAAGCTCTACCGGCGGCACGTCCTGCGGCTGGCCCTGCTCGACGACGCGGGGGCGGTCGCCTGCGCGTCCGACGGGAAGGCCGACCCGCGGGAGTGGCTTCCGGGGGACAAGGCCGTGCAGGAGCGCCTCGCGGTCCTCGCGACGCTCGCGCCGGGGGCGTACGCCCTCGCCGTCGGCCTCGTCGACCCCGACACGGGGAAGCCCGCGATCCGGCTGGCGATCGACGCGCCGGAGACGGACCGGTGGCACCGGGTAAGCCGGGTGACGGTGCGGTAGGGGCGGGCCACCGTGCCCGCCCGGACGATCACTGGCGCGGCCGAGTACGAGTTACGCGTACGAGTACGAATCACGAGTACGGGACACCGAACGGCGAGGGGGCTTTTGACGCGATCGCAGGCGGCGGCCGGCCGACGGCTGGGCGCGCTGGGCGTTACCGGGCGGTCACGGATTCGCTGGTTTTGACATGCCAGTATCTAGGAGAGGCGCCGGAATGCGCGAGATGACCGGACACGGGCTCCACGGCGGGACGGCGGCGTGGGCGCTTCTCGCCCTGCTGCCGGCGGCCCCGCTGCGCGCGGCGGACGGCTTGGCTGCGGTATCCGGAGTCGAGCTCTTCGTCAGCCGGAGCGGCGACGACGCGCTGAACGGCCGAGCGGCCGAGCGCGACGCGGCCAAACAGGACGCGGCGAAGAAGCGCATCGACACCCTGCAGGCGCGCGAGAAGGAGATCGACGCCGAGCTCCCCCGGGCCGACGACGACGCGGCCCGCCGGAAGTTGGAACAGGAGAAGGCCGACGCCGCAGCCGAGCGCCGCAAACTCGAGTCGGTGCTGGCGTCGGGGCCGTTCGCGACGCTGGAGCGCGCCCGCGAGGAGGTCCGGAGGCTCAAGGCCGCCGGCCTGCCGGCGGGCGGCGTGACGGTCTGGATCGCCGCCGGCACGTACGAGCTTCAGCGGACGCTCGCCTTCACCGCCGCGGACGGCGGGACCGCGGAGGCGCCCGTCGTCTGGCGCGCCCGCCCCGGCGAGGAGGTCCGCCTCTCCGCCGGGCGCGCCGTGCCCGCCTTCCAGCCGGTGACCGACGCGGCGGCGCTGGCGCGGCTGCCCGACGCGGCGCGCGGCCGCGTCGTGCAGGCGGACCTCCCGGCGCTCGGCGTCCGGGACTTCGGCGAGATGGGCGGCGGCTTCGGCAAGAGCGGCCTGCCGGGCCTCGAGCTCTTCGTCAACGACCAGCCGATGGGGATCGCACGCTACCCGAACGAGGGGTTCCTCCGCATCAGCGAGGTCCTGGGCAAGACCGAGGTGAACGTCCGCGGCACGAAGGGCTGCAAGGAGGGCCTCTTCCGCACCGACGAAAAGCGCGTCGCGGCCTGGGCGAAGGAGAAGGACCCGCGCGTGCTGGGGTACTGGTTCTGGGACTGGGCCGACGAACGGCACAAGGTCCGGATCGACGCCGGGACCCTGACACTCGAGGTGACCCCGCCCTACCACGGCTACGGCTACCGCCAGGGCCAGTGGTTCTACGGCTTCAACCTCCTCTGCGAGATCGACCAGCCCGGCGAGTGGGTCTTGGACCGGGAAACCGGCATCGTGTACGTCTGGCCGCCGAAAGGACCGGGCGCGCCGCGCGGGATGGTCTCCGTCCTGAAGGAGGCCGTCACGCTGACCGGCGTCTCCCACCTCACCCTGCGCGGGCTGGTCATCGAGGGCGCGCGCGCCAACGGCGTGGAGATGAGCGGCTGCACGGCCTGCGCGCTGGTCGGCTGCACGATCCGCAACCACGGCAGCTGGGCCGTGCGCGTCGAGGGCGGCGCGGGGTGCGTCGTGCGGGGCTGCGACGTGCTGGGCACCGGCGACGGCGGGATCTCGCTCTCGGGCGGCGACCGGAAGACCCTCGCGCCCGGCGGGCACGCGGCCGAGAACAACCACATCCACCACTACAGCCGCTGGAACCGGACCTACCGCCCCGGCATCAGCCTCTCCGGCGTGGGGCAGCGCGCCGCGAACAACCTCATCCACCACGCGCCGCACCAGGCCTTCGGATTCAGCGGCAACGACCACGTGATCGAGTACAACGAGGTCCACAACGTCTGCGAGGAGTCTAACGACGCGGGGGTGATGTACGCCTGGAACGACTGGGCCGCGCGCGGCCACGTCATCCGCCACAACTTCATCCACCACGTCTACGGCCACGAGGGCCGGGGGTGCTCGGGCGTCTACCTCGACGACCACTTCTCGATCGCCGACATCGTGGGGAACATTTTCTACAAGATGCCGCGGGCGATCCAGATCGGCGGCGGGCGCGACGCGACCATCGAGAACAACGTCTTCGTCGAATGCTGGCCGGCGCTGAATATCGACGCGCGGGGACTGGGCTGGCGGGCCTACGGCAAGGACGAGCTCGTGCAGAAGCTCAAGGCGTGGCCCTTCACCGCGGAGCCGTGGAGGTCGCGCTACCCGAGGCTGCTCACGCTGCTGGACGACGAGCCGATGGCCCCGAAAGGCCACGTCATCGCGCGCAACATCTGCGTCGACGGCAAGTGGGACGGAAACGAGCCCAAGGCCCGGCCGTACCTGAAATACGTCGACAATCTGGTGGACGAGGACCCGCGATTCGTCGGGCGCGAGAAGGGCGACTTCCGGCTCCGCCCCGACTCGCCGGCGCTGAAGCGGGGCTTCAAGCCGATCCCGGTCGAGAAGATCGGGCTGCAGAAGGACGCCGCGCGCGCGTCGTGGCCGGTCGAGCACCCGGTCACCGAGCACGAGATCCGCTACGCGGAGAAGCGGGCGCCGGCCGGCGGCAAGCCCGCCAAGCCGGCGGGCGGCGCCCGGTAGAATCCGCCCTTGACCGCTTCCCCGTTTCCGTATATGAGGGGCTCCGGGAGCCCCGTTCCCGCGGCCTGTTCCCGCATGTCCCTGCATCAAGGAGCCGATCCGTGGCGCACCCGGAGAAGGGCCTGCCGATGACGGCGAAGTGGGACCCGGCCAAGCTGGCGGCCGAGGTCGCCGCGCTGGAGGAGCTGGAGCGGCAGCCGTTCCTGCGGAGGGTCGGCGGCTATCTCCGGCGGGCCGGCCCCGGCCTCCTGCAAAGCGCGATGACGCTCGGCGCGGGCAGCGCGACGGCCTCGGTGATCGCGGGCGCGTCGTTCGGCTATAAGCTGCTGTGGATCCAGCCGCTGGCGATGTTCCTCGGCGTCATGATGATGGCCGCGATCGGGAACATCGTGCTGACGACGGGCGAGCGGCCGTACGTCGCGTTCGGCCGCGAGCTGAGCCGCGTCCTCGTCTTCCTCTGGGCCCTCGGCACGATCGTCGCCTCGGTCATCTGGCATTTCCCGCAGTACGGGCTGGTCGCCGGCGCGGCGCGCGACCTGGCGCAGCTGTTCGGCGTCGCGACCCGGGAGGGCGGCTCGCTGACGGCCGCTGGCGTCGCGGTGAGCGTCGGGGCGGGGGTCGTCATCCTCGGCGTCAACGTGATGACGACCTGGAGCTACGGCAGCAGCGCCCGGGGCATCAAGCTCTACGAATGGTTCCTCCGCGGCGTGATCGCGCTGACCATCGTCGCGTTCGGGCTGGTCGTCGCGGCCAACCTCGGGAAGATCCAGTGGGGCGAGATGCTCAAGGGCTTCACCGGCCAGTACGGAATCCCCGCCGTCGATCGCGCCACGGCCGAGGCCGTCCTGGCGGCCTGCGGCGACCCGAAGATGACCGTCGACGGCCTGATGGACTCGACGACGCTGGTCCTCGGCATGCTCGGCGCCGCGGTCGGCATCAACATGACGTTCCTCTATCCGTATTCGCTCCTGGCCAAGGGCTGGGGCAAGGCCCATCGCCCGCTGTCCCGCTGGGACCTCGGCCTGTCCATGTTCCTCCCGTTCGTGCTCGTCACCTCCCTCGTGATGCTCGCGATGACCGTCTCGGGCGTCTACCGGCCCGACCAGGAGTGCGTCCGCAGCTTCATCCAGCCGGTGCAGGCGGCCGGCTCGCTCAACCAGGTGATGGGCGACCGGCTGGGCCGGGTCGTGTTCGACCTCGGCCTGATCGGCATGGCGTGCGGCGCCATCAGCGCCCACATGGTCGTCTGCGGGTTCACGGTCTGCGAGATGTTCGGGCTGGAGTACACGACCCGGCGCTTCCGGATCTTCGCCATGGTGCCGGCCGTCGGCATCCTGGGCGTCGTGACGCAGACCCCCATGTGGTTCCCGATCATGGCCTCGGCCATCTGCTTCACGATGCTGCCGATCGCGTACCTGATGTTCCTGATCCTGAACAACAAGCGCAGCTACATCGGCGACGCCGTCGGCCGCGGCTGGCGCCGCGTCGCGTTCAACGCCGTGCTGGTCCTCGCGCTCGCCGTGGCGACGATCGGGTCGGTCATCAAGGTCAAGGGCGGGGTGATCGACAAGCTGCTGGGCGGGGAGAAGCCGGCGGCCGGGGCGCCGGCGGCGAAGTAGGCGGGGGGCGTCACGGCTGCCGCACCCCCACCTCGACGATCCCCTTCGGCGTGACGACGTAGCGCAGGGCGTTCTTCATCTCGTAGCCGTGCGTGCAGCCCTGCTTGACCTCCATGGACTTGTTCTCGTGGGGGATGTTGTTGTAGACGAGCCAGACGCTCGAGGGCGGACACGTGTAGTCGCCGTAGTTGGCGACCAGGCGCACCCGCGCCTTGATGCGCCGGGCGTGAAAGACCGGGTCGAAATAGTCGAGCGCCGCGGTGTAGTCGGGGCGCCAGCCGCGCAGCCGGCCGAGCGTGATGCCGCCGAAGTCGCAGCTCCACGGGGACCAGATGTCGCTGGACGAGACATCGCCGTCCAGCCCCGCCCCCCACAGGCCCTGCAGCCCGCCCTGGCTGCCGCCGTTGCTCTGGAGGTCGCGGCCGTTCCACTCCGGCCGGGACTTGACGTACTCCAGCGCCCGCATCACCCGCAGCGCCATGCCGTAATAGTAGGTCTTCTCGCGGTCGGCGTTCTCCTCCGGGTTGAAGCAGTACCCCTTCAGCTGCTCCTGCAGACTCTTGTAGTAGGCGTCATCCCGCCCGAGCTCCATGCCGTGCGCGTTGACGTCGAAGACGATCGCCCCCTCGTTGAGCCAGCCGGGCGGGTTGTGCTTGTTGACGCCGTAGCCGTGGAACTGGACGGCGGCCGGGAGGGACTTCTCCCGGGCGTTGGCCGGGACGGTCAGGTAGCCGGTCACCGGCCTCGGGCCGGCGCAGCCGAGCCGGACCGCGTAGAGCTTGACCTTCGCGTTCCGGGTCTCCATCTCCTGGAGTTGCGGGTTCATCGGCACCGCGGCCAGCTTCGCCCGGGCCGCCTTCCAGAACGCGTCGAAGTCCTTGGGCTCCGGCACCGCGGCGAGCTTCTCCGGATCGACGCAGGCCCCGCCGTCGAAGAAGATGTGGCCGGTCTTGTCGGCGCCCCAGCCGCCGACGAACCCCCGCAGCGGCCGGCCCGCCTCGTCGAAGGCGCGGGCCTGGATGCGGACGAAGCCGGGCTTGTCGGTCGATGCGATCACCTTTAGGCCGCTCTCGTCCGCCACGCCTTCGCCGTGCTCGGTCTTCCCGTCGTCGCCGGTGCGGGTCCACGCGAGCTTTTTCCCGCCGACCGGCTTTCCGTCTTCAAGGACGCGGAGGGTGAACTCCATCTTCTCGCCGGGCTTGTAGATGGCGACATCCTTGTCGGTCTTCCCGTGGATGGCGTACTCCGCGGCCGGGGCGGCCGGCGCCAGGAGCAGCAGGCCGGGCAGCAGGGCGGACGTCCGCTTCAGCATGGCATGTCCCCTTCACTCGCTCTCCAGCGCCCCCGCGTCCCGCTTCGCGTCGGCGGGCTTGCGGCCGGCGAAGTCGCGCAGGAACGGGCCGTCGAATTCCCACGCGTAGAGCTCCTCGATCGTCGTGTCGGCGTCCGCCAGCGTCCCGAGCGCGATGCGGAGAAAGTCGAGCGCGCCGTCGAGATGGCGCCCCTCCGGCGTGCCGCCCACATAGACGTCCCCCTCGTTCGCCAGGGAGACGGTCCCGTCCACGCCCGCGGCCGAGGCGTCCTTCCGCCCGTCGACGTAGACGGTCAGCGTTTTCGCCGTCCGGTCGGCCTCGACGATCGCGTGATGCCAGGTTCCGTCATTCACCTTCGCGGCGCTTTCCACGGCCGCCGAGGCGGCGCCGCCCGCCACGCGGAACGCCAGCTTGCCTGCGGCATTGACCGCCAAGCTGTAGCCTCCGCCCTTCATCTTTTCCAGGAGGACGCCGCCCGCGTGGCCGGGCTCGGTCTTGAAGTACGCCTCGATCAGCAGGTTGGAGGTGTAGACCTGGGGGTTCCTGAGCGCCTCGCCCTCGACGGTGCACGGCTCCGGCTGGGCGCCCTCGTGGCGGCTCTTCTTGAGGTCTCGGAACGAGAAGGGCTTCATCAGGTCGGCGTGCGCGAGGACGGCGTACGTCTTCTTCGCGGCGGCAAAACGGAGCGCGCCGGGGATCCAGTCCTCCAGGGGGCCCGGGACGTAGTCCTCCTTCCCGATCCGCACGCCCCGGAGGGGATACATCGGACGCTCGTGGTAGGCCTCGCGCGAGACGAAATAGTCGGTCATGTACCAGTGCTCGTCGATCAGGTTGGCCGGGTCGTCGCCGGCGGGGTAGAAATTCCACTCGCCCACGACGCCGGAGAGCGCCCAGGGGACGAAGACCTTGACGCCCTGGTCGCGGGCGGCGGAGCCGGCGGCGGGGCGGAAATCGCCCTTCGCCGGGTCGCGGAGCGGCGGGGCCTTGGCGACGACGCCCAGCTCGGCGAGCAGGGCCTTGCCCTTCTCGAGCGCGCCCCGGAAGTCGTCGAAGGTGAGGAGCCAGCGCCCGGAGGGCTCGAGGACGCCCATCTCGGCGAAGTCGTGAAAGACGTTCCGGCCGTAGGCGTTGGTCTCGAGGGCGAAATGGTCCTTCGGCGGTCCGGCGTCCTTGGCGTTCCCCTCGGCGGCGGTCTTGGCGGGGTCGGCGTGGCGGAAGACGTGCTTGCCGATACCGTCCCAGACGTTGGCGAGGTACTTGTTGCGGCCCGCGACCGGCGCCTGGCGCCGGGAGCCCGCGTGGAAGTTGAAGACCGTGTTCTGGAAGAAGGTGTTCTGGTAACTGTGGATCTCCTGGAAGGCCGAGCAGTTCGCCGTGGGCAGGGTATCGTCCTTCGATTTGCCCCAGGCGATGTTGTTGAAGTGGTAGTTCTTGAAGGCGCCGTCGAGGTAGTAGGCGTGGCCGAAGCCGGGGGCGTGCCCGGTGTACCGCTGCCAGTGCTGGTAGCCCTGGGCGTTGTAGGAGAGGTTGCCGTAGACGTAGAACGGCCCGCCCTGCCACGTCTCGATGCCGCCGTAGTCGTTGCCGTTGAGCATCGACTCCCAGACCTTGTTGTGGTGGATGAGGTGGCGGACGAAGGGGACGTCGCCCCACAGGCCGCTGGTCTTGGCGCCGTGGACGTCGATGCCCTGGCCGTAGGAGCGCTCGATCACGTTGCCGGCGATCTCGACGGTGCGGGCGCAGTGGACCTGGATCCCCGCGCCGTTGCTGTAGCGGACGGGCCGGGTGCCGGTCTCGAACGAGCGGTTGCGCAGGATGCGCACGTCGCCGAGACGGCCGCGGGGCTGCGCGTAACCCCAGCCGGAGCCGTCCGCGACGGAGAGGATGCCGTTGTCGGTGTGGCGGAACTCGTTGTCCTCGATCCGGACGTCGTCCACGCGCTGGCCGGGCAGGAGCGACCGGACGCGGACGGGGAAGAAGACGTGCTCGAAGCGGCAGTGCGCGACCCGGATGTCGCGTCCCTCGCCCCAGACGCGCACGCAGGCCGCGTTCGGCTCGGGCCGGATCCCCCAGGGCTTCGTGCTGAAGTCCCAGGGCGCCATCGTGATGGGGCCCTCGGGGACGGTGAAGCGGAAGGAGAGGCCCGTGACGTGGAGGTGCGCGACCTGCGTGCCGTCGACGAGGCAGGCGCGGCGGCCCGCCTCGACGCGCGCGGCGTTGGGATCGGCGCCGCCGGGCAGGCGGAGGTACAGGCGCCCGCCGCCGCCCTTCTTCTCGAACCAGTACTCGCCGTCGGGATCGTCGAGGTAGTGCGGCTTGTCCTCGAGGTAGTAGCGCATGCCGCGCATGATGACGCCGCCGGTGCCGCCGCCGGTCCAGCCGGCGAAACCGAGGCCGTGCTGCTTCAGGTCGACGACCTCGACCTCGGTGGGATACGGCGTGCTCATGACCCAGCCGAACTCGGGCCAGATAAGAGCCCCCTTGAAGTAGTCCTCCGGCTTGTCCTTGATGTGCTGCGTGTCGATGCCGAGGTGGAGCGGGCCGCCCGGGCCCTGGATGGTGTTGCCGAAGGGCTTGCCCGGGTTGTCCCAGGTCCACCACTCGCTCTTGACGTCGTCCGGGTTGGACCGCTTCCAGTTCGGCGTGCGGGCGAGGGGGATGCGGACGGTCTCGCCCCTCGGGCCGACCGTCCAGACGGCCTTCGGAACGTAGTCGAGATCCACCCACCAGACCTTCTCCGGCTCGGGAATGTCCTTATGGGCCGCGCCCTTCTTCCAGCCGGCGACACGGTCGGAGCCGCACAGGATCGCCTCGCCCGTGCCCCACGCGGGGTCGCTGGTGAGACGGATCGGCTCGCCGGGCTTGCCCGCGTCCTTGACGACGAGCCGGCCGCGGTAGGTGACGCCGCGCTTGAAGATATAGGTGTGGAGGCCCGCGCCCGCGGCGGCCTGGCCCTTCGCCTGCGGGTCCCACGGGTGGTGCTTCCACGGCTTCGCGGGGGCGTCGCCGGGGTTGGCGTCGTCGCCGCCCTCGAAGTCGATGTAGCGGACGGAGGCGCCCTTCTCGAAGGCGAAGGGGCGCGGCGCCCACGCCAGGTCGCCCTTCGGGTCGACCTTCGCGTGCGGCTCCTGCCAGATCCAGCGCGCCGGAGTGTCGGCGGCAGCGGCGTCGGTGACGGCGAGGGCGAGCGCCAGCGGGATGAAGGGGGGGATTTTCATGGGGATCATTGTACTCGCGATGCGCCATCTGGCAATACATGCGTTGAGCGCCCGGACGGGAGCGGCAGGTTGCGGCCACTTCCCCTCAAGTTACCCCGCACTCTCAGCTAAAAAGGAAACCCTCCGCAACTCGATGAAGCGGGGTGCCAGCACAAATTCACGGGGACAGGGGAATCGTTCTGAACGACGGGTTGGCCGTCACGGACATGGTGTGGAACGCCTTTCGAGCCGGAGGGTTTCGTCGCCAGCGACAGGGTTTTTCGGAACACCTTGACGACCTCCCGGCGCCCCAAGTCCGACGCGAACGGCATCCATCCATCGCGCCGTTCTCCCCGCCGACACTTGGCCACCGCCGACACCCCGCCCCCATCAGGCTTTCCTTTGCCCGTATCTTTCCGTTGACCTACAGGAGCCGTTCGATGGCGGCGAGGTGAGCATGGCACTTCACGGCTACGGCGGCTCAAGGCGGCTCGTCGGCGGGCCATTTTCCACGGGTTGCCGGGAGTATCTCCGTCGGGGGCGCCGCTGATCCGCATCGAAGGCCGGCCGATTCCGCGTTGTCGTCAGCCGGACTGGGACAGGTTGAAGCCTATCTCGATATCATGAAGGCGGGAG
>Ga0101944_10007043_pt1 | contig 11526 bp, 10 predicted proteins | sample DewCreD2012metaG_FD_75245 | JGI IMG/M metagenome (GOLD analysis project Ga0101944, IMG submission 75245) | Hot spring sediment bacterial and archeal communities from British Columbia, Canada, to study Microbial Dark Matter (Phase II) - Dewar... ... | reverse complement strand
ACATTCATACCGCCAGATTCCCTCTGAACTTTGCTCAACAAAAACACGGTATCGGTCTTCGCTCTGTTTAATAATTTGTTCGGTTCTTTTACGTTGAATGGCTTTTGCAACCTGTGTGGAAACAAATTCAAGTATATTACGCTCACGCTCACCGTATGCCTTCGGATCAGAATAATGTTGAACAACCATTACTCCTATGACCTCACCTTCGATTTTTAAAGGTACTCCTAACCAGATCGGGCATGGGACACCAATTAAGATCGCTTCGCCCTTTCGTTCTAATTCGTCGCTTACCGCTTGATCACACAGTAAAGATTTACCTGTACGGAGTACGTATGCAGTAAGACCTTTCCCTGCAGTTCCCGGTTCAGGTGGCACATCGACTTCATCAACGAAATACGGAAATGTCAGTATATCTTCTTTTTTATCGTAAAGTGCAATAAAGAAATTTTTTGCATACATTAATTCGCTTATTATGCCATGTATCGCAGAAAATACCTTTTGTAAATCTGTTGCAAAACTTGTTTCTTCAGCAATACGATAAAGGGCTTGCTCAAGTTCCTCTGCATATTTTAAGTCGGTAATATCCCTTGAACTGCCTACCAGGCCGATTATATTCCCATTTTTATCTCTCATGGGAACCTTTGTCGTGGAAAACCATTGAACTGTCCCATCCGGGTAAGATATCCTTTCAACTTTCCCAAGAATCGGCTTACCGGTTTTAATTACTTCCTGTTCATCCTTAAAAGTTTGATCAGCATGTTCTTTTGGAAAGTAATCAGCGTCTGTTTTTCCAATCGCCTCCTGGACACTATTTACACCGAGAAGTTTTGCCTGCGCATTATTGATACGCGTAAATCTTGATTTGAGATCCTTAAAATATATCGTGTCGGGGATATTGTCCATCAGGGTACGTAAAAGATCTGATTCTCTGCGCAGAGTTTCCTCCGCGTTATATCTGTCTGTAACATCCACTGCAACACCGAATATTTTAATTATTTTACCATTCTTATCTCTCAGGGGTATTGAATTTGTGCTCCATATATAGCCGTTTACTTCGACATCGGCGGTTATTTGCTCTCCCTTGCACGCCTTTTTCAGGAGGTCAATTACTTGCGGATAATCCTTATACAATTCAAAAGCTGACGCACCGATGACCTGGTCAGGTTTTAATCCTAATTTTTCCAATGCTTTACCGCGCGATAAAAGAAATTTGCCTCTGGGATCAAGTTCAAAAACAAGAATATTAAGATTATCCAAAGTTAATTGTAATCGTTCGGCAGTATTTTTTAATTTCGCCTCCGCTTCTTTACGTTTGGATACGTCTCTCATAACCCATATTAGGGCGAGTGCATTATGATCTTCATCATACATGGGGTAAGCCCAAATTTCAACCGGGAATTCAGTTCCATCTTTTCGTCTATCTATAGATCCGCCTTCCCATTCTTCCTTCAGGGCTTTATCAATAATTATCTTCTGTTCGTTGTAACTATATGATGCCGAACGGAGCAATTTTATATTTTTACCCAGAAGTTCTTTTTCGGAATATTTATAAATATTTGTTGTAGATGGACTTACAAAAAGCAACTTACCTTTGAGGTCGGTTAATACAAATGCATCATGCGTGCAAGTAACTGTGGTGGCGAGTAATTTAATTTGACGTTTTGCCGATATTAAATCTGTAACATCGCGTGCAGACACCAGGATATGTTGTTTCCCGTGATCTTTGTTATTTAATTTAACCAGATTCAGGTTAAATATTCTTTCTTTGTTTTTGGAATTTACCATTGAGCAATAGATACTTTGCTCTTTCTTTTCCTTTACACAAAGCTTAAAAGATTTACTGAAGATATTTTTATCCTTCTTGGTTATGAACTGGGTAAATCGGTTTGTTGTTTTACCATTTTTCTTTTTGAAGAAATTCATGCACGCCCTGTTTGCGGCAAGTATTCGAGCATCAGGATCGCAGATTGCAATGACATCGGTAGTATAACGAGTAAGCGATTGTAGTATTTCTTCGTTTGAAAGATTCAACTTTGTTAATGGTTTCATAATGTCAGATATTTATTAAGTTTTTAATATTAAATGATTTTCTCGTCAATATCGCCAAAAGCGAGTGTAAAATATTCTGTTTTTTCGTGTGTATGGATACGAATTACTCCTGCTCTTACCAGACCTACAAGTATGCGGGAAGCCCGTCGGTCACTTATATTAACCAATCTTCCGAATTCACGTACCGTAATTCTTTCATGTTCATCCAGGTACCGGAATAACCTTTTTTCATTATCACCGATAGCTACTTTCAGGGGTGGAGCATCAGGATTTTCATTTTTTAATATTTTTACAACCTCCTTACTTGCCATCATGGTTTTATCATTAACACGGATATAAACACGTGTATTTTCACCGTCGGTTCGATCCTGTTCACCAAGAAAATAATGTGGTTTTATTTTACTTTCCTGAATGTGGCAGACAATAACATCGCGACCGTTGAACGGGACTATATCGATTTCCGGCATAATGGGGGGATCAATAAAATCCTTTCCTGCGACTTCTATCAATTCGATTTCCGATTTTTCGCTTTCGACACCTACTATTGAACCGTCGTCGTCCACACCAAATAATATTATTCCCCCTTTAGTATTTGCAAAGGAGATAATTGTTCGGGCAATTTTTTCAGGTGATGATATACGGCGTTTAAACTCTACTGTAAATCCCTCACCCTGTTCAATGATTTCATTAACGTCACGATAATTCATAGTAACAATCCTAGATATTTCTTTATCATTACCACCCTCTTGCATCCATTCTTGCCAATATTACTTTTTTCCGATATTGAAGGTATCGTGTATTTTCATTTGGATTATGTCGTAAAGGATTAGGTATTACTGCAGCGAGGCATGCAGCATCTTCGCGAGTTAATTCAGATGCATTTTTTCCGAAATACTTTTGCGAGGCTGCTTCAACACCAAAAATACCCTGGCCAAATTCAATTATATTTAAATAAATTTCCAGAATGCGGGATTTGGTTAATTCGTCTTCGAGCATCCGGGCTATCAGAATTTCTTTTAATTTTCTAATCGGATCCTTTGAAGTTGAGAGAAATAGATTTTTCGCCAATTGTTGTGTTATTGTACTTGCACCTCTGACAATTTTTCCCTTCTGTATATCTTTTTTGATAGATTCCTTAACTTCATACCAATCGATTCCTTCATGCTGATAAAAATTCCCATCTTCAGCAACAATTACAGCACGTTTCATATTTTCACTTATACGGGAAAGGGGAACCCAGTAATGTTGAAAGGATACTTTTTTTCCTTTTTCAAAATACTCTTTCTCCCTTTGCTTCATTAAAGCAGTTTTTTTTGGATTGGTTTTCCTCAAATTTCTTATCTCATTTTTTGACGGCAGCGATAAATATTCCAGGATTAAAAAAATTATTAATAAAAAAATAATAATCAAAATTTTATAACGAATAATCCAGGATAGTATTTCCTTTATTTTATTAATAAAAGGTTTTATTTTTTCATACACACTCATTATTAACAATTACTTCTTACTTGAATTCATCATATCAAGATAATTCTGTAAAATTATTGCGGCAGACATTATGTCAATGCGCTCTTTGCTTTGACGTTCTCTTTTCCTGACATTCATATTTCTAAGGGTTTGATGTGCGATTGAACTTGTAAACCGTTCATCGAGAAAGAATACCTGGACAGATAATTTTTCCTCAAGTTCCCGAGTGAATTGTTCAGCGTCTCTGGCAGATTGACCTTTTTGTCCTTTTAATCCGAGAGGCAGGCCTACCACAATTTTATTAACATTATTTTTAGCAACCAATTTCTCAATTTCGTCAAATTTCTTGTTGTTATTTTCAATAACACCGACACCCTGCGCAATAATATTCAGAGGATCACTGATTGCTATACCGATCCTTTTTGAACCATAGTCGATACCCATAATTCGTTTAAAGATTTCCATCTGAGAACACTATTTTTAGATTAGGGATTTTTCTGTGGTTACTTTTTGGCCATCCAGAGGCTGGGATAAAAATTTCTTTATCAGTTTACTCGGTTTAAAATGAGTTTTTCGGCGGGGTGGGACAAAGATAACCTCACCCGATCTCGGATTACGCGCTTTGGGTTTTGATTTTGTTGTCTTAACTTCAATCACACCAAAACCCCGAATTTCAATTCGCAAAGATGGGTTGGCGCTCATCATGATTTTCCGAATTGCTGTGAAAACATGGTTGACATACATTCCGGCAATCCGGAGATCAGTATTGGTTTCTTGAGCAACTCTATTTGTTATATCCCGTTTTGTATAAGTCTTAAGATCTGATTTCATTTAAGTTTAACTCCTGACATTAACCATTTAGGCGTCTTACGACCATGACACCCGGTATTTTACTTATTTTTTCTATAATTCTTTCAAGATGTGTTTTATCTTTTACATTGACAATTATAGTCCCTTCAAACATTTTATCCTTTGTTTCCATTTTTACCCCCATTATGTTCGTATTTTGATAGGTTGATATTGCATGTGTAAGTTCACTCAACATTCCAGGCCGGTCTTCACCGGCAAGAAATATCGGGACCATATATTCACCTGAATCAGTAGAAGGCCATGACACTTCGACCACCCTGTGGGGTTCATGTTGAGCCAGGGATTTTAAATTTTCACAATTTTTCATATGAACCTTGATACCTTCACCTTTTGTCACAAACCCGGCAATTTCATCTCCCGGGATCGGATTACAGCATTTTGCATAATCGTGAAGTATATTATCCTTTGTTCCAAAAAGTGAAATTCCGCCCGTTATACTGCGCGCAGTATGTAAAACACGATTGAAAAATCCTTCTGATTTCACTTCCTTCTGATCTGCAAGTCCGGGATATTTTAAGTTTGTCTCTATTTCATGGAGAATCAAATCGGCATTGATATCCCCCTTATGGATTTTCAAATAAAATTGATTCAGGTCGTCTATTTTTAATGTTCGGATATAAGACACCAAATCATCAGGTTTTATATGAAGATGAGATTTCTTCAAACGTTTCTCCCAGATTTCTTTCCCCGCTTCAATATGTTTTCGTTCTTCCTCTTTCATCCACTTTCGGATATGTGATTTAGCCTTATGTGTAACCACAAACTGGTCCCAATCGGCTTTCGGTGATTGATTTTTTGATGTAATTATTTCAACCTGGTCGCCGCTCTGGAGCCGATGATTTAAAGGTACAATCTTACCGTTTACCTTTGCACTGAGACAATGATCTCCAATTTTACTATGAACTGCGTAGGCGAAATCGATTGGAGTTGCATCCTTGGGAAGAATTTTGAGGTCCCCCTTTGGTGTGAAGATATAAATTTCATCCTGGTAGAGGGTTAATTTAAAACTCTCCATAAATTGTTTTTCAGGGATCTCACCCTCGTTATGTTCGAACAATTCTCTTACCCATGATATCCAGTTTTCAAGTTCCTCATCTATTGTAGAAACATTTTCCTTGTATCGCCAGTGTGCAGCCACTCCCTTCTCTGCGATTTCGTGCATTCCGACGGTACGAATTTGAACCTCCACTAATCTGCCGTCGGGCCCAACTACAGTAGCGTGAATAGATTGATAACCATTCTTTTTGGGAACAGAAATATAATTCTTAAATCTTTCGGGAATCGGCATATAGATCGATGTCAGGATACCATAAACCGTGAAGCAATCATTTTGTTTTTCGGTATCGAGAATTATTCGGACTGCAAAAAGATCATATATCTCTTCAAGCGGTTTGCCGCGCATTTTCATCTTGTTATAAATGCTATACAAATGCTTTGGACGCCCCTCAATCTGATATTTCATTCCTTCCTGGTTCAGTCGCTCTTCGAGAGGTTTGATAAATTTTTTTATATAACTTTCTCTCTCTTTTCTGCGCGCTTTTATTTTTGATGCGAGTTCTTCATACTCCGCTGGATTGAGATATTTAAATGAAAGATCTTCGAGTTCCCATTTTATCTTTGCCAATCCAAACCTGTGTGCAAAGGGTGCATAAATATCCAATGTTTCCTTAGCCAGACGGATTTGCTTTTCTCTGGGTAAATATTCGAGAGTTCTCATGTTGTGCAGACGATCTGCAAATTTCAGGAGCATAACTCTTATATCTTTGACCATTGAAAGAAGCATTTTTCTATAATTTTCGGTTTCAGTCACTTCGTGACTGCGGAATATATCGGATATTTTTGTGGCTCCATCTACTATATCTGCTATTGTATCACCAAATTCATGACGGATATCTTTTATAGTAAATTCTGTATCTTCTGCTACATCATGCATCAGGGCGGCAGCGACGGAAACGTCATCGAGAGGGATCTCTTTTGCGACCACCATTGCCACTTCGAAGGGATGATTAAAAAAAGGATCACCGGAGGCGCGGATATCATTTCGGTGGGCATCAAGACTGAATTGAAAAGCGCGGCGTATCAAGTCCTCATTCACGGAATAAAGATTTTTCCGGCAAATAGTAAGCAGATCATCCAGTTTTCTTTTGTAAATTCCGTCGCGCATTAAAAAATTTCAATCCTTAATAAAACTTTAAAATAAATTGTAAGTATCTCAAAATACTATACTTGCATAATTTAATATAAACTGATATGCTGAGAATGTCAAGAATTTATATTGAAATTATCAAATAATTCTTAAAATTCAGGGAGAACTCGGATTTAATACCGGTTATTTTTAAGGAAATTTTGAAGTAATCAAAAAATATTTTATTGATGGGAGTTTATGATTTTTATTTCTTTCTGAAATATAATGTTAAAGGTACACCATTAAATCCGAAATGCCTGCGTATTCTTCCCTCGAGAAACCTTCTATATGGTTCTTCTATTAAGGAAGGGGCATTTGAAAAAAAAGTAAATGCGGGGGGATTCGACTTTACCTGCGTCAGATATTTAATTTTTATTTCCTTTCCTGATTTTGAGGATGGCGGTTTGTTTTCTATTTCACGTAAAATCAACTTGTTTAATTTACCCGTTTCAACCCGTTTTATCTTTTCAGAAAAAACTTCCCTTGCGAGATCGAGTACTTTGAAAACTCTCTGTTTCGTCAGTGCCGAAATAAAAATTATGGGTATATAGTCGTGAATTCTTAAAAAATTTTTTATTGCTTTTTCAAATTCGGCGGCGGTATTCGAATTTTTCTCAATTAAATCCCATTTATTCACTGCAAATATTATCCCGCACTTTCTTTCAATTGCAGTTTCAAGTATTCGGAGATCCTGTTTATCCACACCAGAATTTGCATCCGCCATTACCACTGCTATATCACATCGCTCGACACTTTTTAGCGCACGAATAGCACTATAAAATTCTATATTTTCCTTTATCCTGCTTCTTCGCCTCAAACCTGCCGTATCAATCAGTATAATCTCTTCATTTAAATATCTTAAAACCGAATCGATTGAATCTCTGGTAGTGCCCGGGATTTCTGTAACAATATTTCGGGGTTTACCGAGCAAGGCATTGACAAAGGATGATTTACCGACGTTAGGTTTTCCTAGGACCGAAATTTTCAGCCTTGCATCAATTTCGTCTTCCTGAAGGTTTTGAACAAAGGAATCTGTAATTAAATCCAGAAAATCTCCAATTCCCCTTCCAAGGAGGGCAGAAACTGGAATCGGGTCTCCCAGACCTAATTTATAAAACTGGGATACATGTATTTCTTTTGAGTGGCTATCGACTTTGTTAACAACAAGAAATATTTTCTTTTCAGATTTTCTAAGTATAGATGCGATTTCGGAATCCAACGGTGTGATACCAGAAAGTGCATCGACCATAAAAATTATTACACTTGATTCATCAATAGCTATTTGTGCCTGTTCTCTTATTGCACGTTCAAAAATGTTATTCGATGCGGGCACAAACCCTCCTGTATCAATCAGTGTAAATTTTTTCCCCACCCATTCAGCGGATGCGTAATGTCTGTCCCTGGTTACTCCCGGTTCATCATGAACGATGGCATCTCGTTCACCGATTATACGGTTAAACAAAGTTGATTTGCCCACGTTAGGACGGCCGATAATTGCGACCATATTCATAATGATTCCGGTTACATTTAAAAGATCAGTTTCTTTTATAATTTAATATTTTTAAGAATATTAAATAATTCTAAATTTAATTTATCAAAACCGATCGATTTGCTGATATAACCTGCCACACCCAATCGGTTAGCATAATTTACATCTTCCTCACGGTCTGAGGTACTGACAACAACAATCGGTATATTTTTCAGATTGTCATCCTCTTTAATAATTTTTAATACTTCTCTTCCATCCCGCTTGGGGAGGTTTAAGTCGAGAAGAATAATATGCGGCAGTGGAAACTTATCCGTATCCGAATAAGGTCCTTTATGATAAAGATAATCAAGGACCATTTGTCCATCTCGAACCACAAATAAAGAAAAAGGTATACCGATTTTCTTTAATATGTATTCGGTAATTTTCTGGTGCGATAGATTATCTTCCACCATTAATATATTTAGCGACATCACAGAGCGTCTGACAGGTTTATCCTGGTATGTTTATTCACCTATGAAATGATATATTATTTTGTCGGGGCGGGCGGATTTGAACCGCCGACCTCTTGGTCCCGAACCAAGCGCTCTAGCCGGGCTGAGCCACGCCCCGAAATATCAAACAAAGATAACAAAATCAGTACAAATATTCAAAGACACCCCTTATACTTTGTTTTTAACTTAAAATAATCCACAATTTGCTGGGCAATGGATGAAAATTCACTTTCGTTATTGATCGTATACCACAAAATTCTTTTATCTCTCCCGAACCAGGTTATCTGTCTTTTGGCATATCGTCTCGAATTCCGTTTTATTAAATTTATCATATCTTCGTATTTCAGTTCACCATTAAAATATCTGAAAACCTCAGCATATCCTACGGTTTGTAATGAATTTAAGTCAGGAGTATATCCCTTTGATAAAATATTTCTCACCTCCTCAAGCAGTCCTTTTTCAATCATTTCATCAACTCTTTTATTGATTCGATCGTACAGAACTTTTCGATCCCATGATAAACCAACCTGCACGGAATCAAATGATATCGGGCTTGATGTTTTCTGCAATTCTGAAATTGGAATTCCGGTTATCATGTAAACTTCCATCGCCCGAATTATTCTCCTCGTGTTGCTTGGAAGCATTTTCGATGCGGCGACGGGGTCATAACGTTTTAATTCTTTAAGTAAAACTTCAGGACCTTCTTTCTGCATTCGCTGATTTAAAATTTCTCTTATATTATGATCTGCTGGCGGACACTCAAAAAAACCATCAATCAGCGATTGGATATAAAGTCCTGATCCTCCAACAACAACTGGTACTTTACACCGATTCAAGATTTCATCTATTACTTTTCTCCCTTCTTTTCCAAACAAACCAGCATTATAATTTTGATCAGGATATAATAAATCAATAAAATGGTGTCTGACAGTACGCATCTCATTTTTCGATGGCTTGGCCGTACCGATATCCATATATTTATAAATCTGTCTTGCATCTGCAGATATAATTTCACCTCCCAGCTTCTGTGCAGTTAAAATTCCGACAGCAGATTTTCCAGATCCCGTGGGTCCGACTATAACTAGAACTGATTTTCGAATAAAATTATCTTTCATTACTGCAGGAATTAATGATCCGATAAGAAAAAAACAGGATTATAATTTACTTCCACCCTTTTTTCCCTATTAACGGAACGAATTTAAAACCGCCTACAACTTTTGTTTCGTAGGAATTTTCTGTACGTGTGATAATATGGAGATCCTGTATAGAAAGGTCACCGATTGGAATTACCAATCGACCACCGACTTTCAACTGGCGTAAAAGTGCAGGTGGAGCCTCAGGTGCGCCTGCGGTAACAATTATTCCGTCGAATGGAGCAAATTCTTTCCAGCCAATCGTTCCGTCACCGCATTTAGAAACCACAGCATAACCAAGTTTTTCTAGACGTTTTCGAGCTTCGTTAAGAAGTTCAATGTTACGCTCAATTGTATATACCCGCGCACCCATTTCAGATAAGATTGCGGCTTGATATCCGGAACCAGTGCCTACCTCCAGCACTTTATCTCCTGGTTTAACAGCGAGTTCCTCGGTCATGACTGCAACTGTATAGGGCTGGGAAATTGTTTGTGAATGCCCGATCGGCAGAGCACAATCGTCATATGCACGATGTACAAAAGCGCTCTGGACAAACTCGCGGCGATCAATTTTTGCCATCGCTTTCAAAAGTGATTCGTCCTTGACACCTCTGGCACGGATTAGGTTCAGCATTTCCTCGCGTTCAAAATCAAATCGAACTTTTGCTGAATATGATTGAGTGGAACGGGAATTTGTAATTTTAGCCATTAACTCTTAAATATCTTTTAACTGATTCAGATGTTTTATCGCCTTTTATTGACAATCGGGTATACAATTCATGCCGTAATTCCTGGGTGGTGAGCCCGCGAATCAAGATACCATTATCTGCGATTGATATTTTACCGGTTTCTTCTGACACTATTACCGCAACCACATCTGCCTGTTCTGATATTCCCAATGCAGCGCGATGACGCATACCTAAAACCATATCACCAATATTTGCTGTCTGGGAAAGTGGCAGAGTAACCCTTGCGGCTTCTATAATCCTATCGTGCACAACCACTGCACCGTCGTGCAGAGGTGAACGCGGATTAAAGATTGACACTAAAAGTGCTTTACTTATTCGCGCTTGAAGTGGTGTTCCGGTTTCGACAAAGGTACGAACGCCGGTTGATCTGACAATAACGACAAGCATACCGTGGTGTTTACGTGCTAGTTCAGATGCTGCACCAACAATTTCTTCAACAGATTCTTCAACATCTATTCTAATAAACGAGCGTACAATACGGGTACGTCCGAGTAAAACCAGTAATCTTCTAAGTTCAGGCTGGAACAGAACAATGAACGCAATTACCCAGATGTCGGTTAATGTCCTTAAAATCCAGTTCATTGCCTTAAGGTTTATGGCTTGAGATATGAAAGAGAATATTAAAATTAAAAGCAGACCCGCAAGTATCTGTGCGGCTATGGTCCCCCGCATGATGAGGTAAAGTCTATAAAAGATAAATGCAACAAGTAATATATCAATAATGTCAACTACTGTTACACTTATAAATGAAATTTTAAAAAGTTCCATTTATTAAATTCAGATATATTTATGTGACATCTCTTGGATGTTTATAGAATCCTGTACATTTAGAATAGCATCCACGATGGAAGCAACACGTTTCATTTCACGGACGTCATGTACGCGAACGATATTAGCACCATTCATGATTGAAACGGAGACCGCAGCTGCTGTTCCCTCGATACGTTCATTTACAGGTAAATTAAGAATTTTTCCAATAAAAGTTTTTTTTGATGGACCAACGAGTAACGGATACCCAAGTTTATGAAATTCCTTCAGTCTATAAAATATTTCCAGATTATGTTCAAGATTTTTCCCGAATCCTATACCG
>Ga0101944_10007042_pt1 | contig 11527 bp, 10 predicted proteins | sample DewCreD2012metaG_FD_75245 | JGI IMG/M metagenome (GOLD analysis project Ga0101944, IMG submission 75245) | Hot spring sediment bacterial and archeal communities from British Columbia, Canada, to study Microbial Dark Matter (Phase II) - Dewar... ... | reverse complement strand
ACCTTCGAGCGCGGCTGGCCGCCGGGGCGCATCTGGTTGATCGTCATTCCCAGCCCGATCGCGCCGACACCGCCGAGGAAGCCCATCCGCTCGACGAGCAGTGTCTTCGCCCCCTGCCCGGCCGCTCCGAGCGCTGCGCCCAGGCCGGCCGGCCCGCCGCCGGCGACAAGGACGTCGACGTCCATAGATTCAAGCACAGATCGCTCGCTCATCGCGATCTCCTCCTACCGCGGGTGATGGGCGCATTGTACTCGCGCGTCGCGCGCTATTCTGGCTCCTCCACTCCCAGCCGGACGAACTGCCGCCGCCGGCCTCGCAAGACCATGCCATCGCGCACAGCGACACTCGCCCGGGCGTCCGCGATCTTCTCGCCGTCTACCTGCACGCTGCCGCCCTCGATGAGCCGCTTGGCGTCGTTCCGGCCAGTTGCCAGCTTGGTCGCCACGAGCAGATCAACGAGCGTCCACTCGCCGCCATGCTCGAGCACCATCAATGGCATCTCGGCCGGGATCTCGCGCTGCTGGACCTCCCGGAAGAACCGCTCGCCGGCCTCGCGCGCGGCCGCGGCACCGTGGAAGCGCGTCACCAGGTGCTCGGCCAGCCGCTTCTTGAGCGTCATCGGGTTGACCGTTCCGAGCGCGATCTCCCGCGCCATCTGGTCGATTTCATCATCCGGCACGTCAGTGACAAGCTCGAAGTAGCGCAAGATCAGGTCGTCGCGCAGCGACATTGTCTTTCCGTACATATCGTACGGCTCGTCATTTACGCCGATGACGTTGCCAAAGCTCTTGCTCATCTTCCGGCCGTCTACTCCCTCGAGGAGTGGGCAGGTGAGGACGTACTTCTCCTTGTTGCTCATCGCTTTCAGGAGCGTGCGGCCGCAAAGCATGTTGAACGTCTGGTCGGTGCCGCCGAGCTCGGCGTCGACGTCCAAGGCCACCGAGTCGTAGCCCTGGAGCAGGGGATACAGGAACTCGTGTAGGCCGATCGGTCGGTTCTCGGCGAGGCGCTTCTGGTACATCTCGCGCTGGAGCATCTGCTGAACGGTGAAGCTCGCGGCCATCTCAATCATCTCGCGGCCGGTCTTCTGCTCCCACCACTCGCTGTTGAACCGCACCTCGACCGGGTTCGTCTTGGACTCGAAGTCGAGGATCTTCGAGACCTGTTCGACATAAGTACGAGCATTTTCGGCGACCATCTCTGGCGTGAGCTGGACTCGCGCAGCCGACTTGTCGGTGGGGTCGCCGATCCGGCCGGTGAAATCGCCGATCAGCAGAATGACCTTGTGCCCGAGGTCCTGGAACTCGCGCAGCTTCTGGATCGGCACCGAGTGGCCGACGTGGATGATTGGGCTCGTCGCGTCGACTCCGATGTAGATGCGAATCTTGCGGCCGGAGCGCAGGACGGCCTCGAACGCGTCGCGGCTCGGGAAGAGCTCGACGACGCGACGGGTCAGCAGTCGCTCGATCGGGTCGAGCGAAGCAGCCGGCACGTCGGGCAAGGGAGCCACGGGCGAGTCGAAGCCCACGAAGCCTGTCGTAACCGTCGCGCCGAGCCGGCTCGAGAGCAGACCTGCCAACTCGTCCGCTGCCGCCCGGGCTTGGGCCTCGGTGTGCCCGCGCATGCCATCGATCGGGAAGAAGACGGCGCGGCTCGCCTGCGTCACCTTGCCGCGCTCGCCGAGCCGCCAGACCCAGCGCCTGGTCCGCACCTCCAAGTCGTCTGCATAAACGACCTCGCCCGCGGGCACGCGCTCGCAGTCGCGCTGGCCGAGCGGCGTGAAGACGTCACGCTCGCCGCTGATCCGCACGACGAAATCCCCACGCAGCCTGGCGAGGTCGTGGGCACCGACCGGCACGCGGTGTCGCAGGCTGACGATGTTCGCCAGGTCGACTGCCTTGCTGATCGATGGGATCTCCTCGCCCTGGCTGACGCGCCGCAGCAACGACTCTATGGAGCTAGGATAAGCATCGGGATCGATGCCAGCGCGGACGAAGGCATCGCGCCAGACGGCGACGGCCGGCTCGGCGGCGACGTCCTTGCCGGCGAGAGATGACCGAGCGACCGCGCACTCGGCGTGGAGCTCGGCGGCGATGGACTCGTCCATGCCCTCGTTGCGAAGGTTGGTCGCGACGACGAACGCGACACAGAAGTCGGGAAAGCGCTCGAGAAGATCAGATGCGAGCCTGAATCGCATGACGGCACCTCTTCCATCTGGGCTGTCTGGTTCGTGGGCAACAGAAAAGCCTCTCGTCCGCTTGTGGACGAGAGGCCAAGGCCTCTTCGTGGTACCACCACAGTTCGCCGCGGCGTTGCCGTCGCGACCTCAGCAGGCGCAATTGCGGGGAACCACCGGTGTGGGCGGCGCGCCGCAAGGGCGCCATCGCGCGATAACGGGCGCGTGCCCGGCCAGGTCTACTCGCGTGATCGCCGGCGGGCGAGCTTTCGGCTGGCGGCTCGGGAGGGTATTTCGGGGAAAGCCGCTCGGGAGCGGCCGGCTGGTACCGCGGGCCTCGCAGCTCTGGCCCGTTCTCTGGAGGGAACCCCAGCTCCCCTACTGCTGCTCCGTCGTGGCCGGATTGGTATGCGCTGGCTAGTATACAGCAGAAAAGGGGTGACCCACAAGGCGGCGGAAGGTCTCAGGTGCGGTATGATAATGGTATGAACACTTGGGAAGCGCGAATGCCCGCTCGAACCAGATCAGCTATGACCGCTGACGCTCGACGCCAGCGCCCTGATCGCGGTCGAGGGTGCTGACCGGCGTGTCGGCGTTCTTCTGCAGCGGGCGTTCGAGCGCGGCGCGAGGGTCTTTGTGCCCGCGGGCGCGCTCGCTCAGGTGTGGCGGCGTGGACCTCGGCAGGCTCGACTGGCGCTGCTGCTGGAGGACCCGGCCGTGTCAGTCGAGACACTGGATGAGAAGATGGCGAAGGCGGCCGGCGAGCTGTGTGGTCGGCGCGGCACCAATGATGTGGATGTGATCGACGCCTCAGTGGCGCTGACCGGCCGGCGCTATCGCAGTATCGTGCTCACCGGCGACTCGGAAGACTTGCTGAGGCTGGATCCGGGGCTGGAAGTCGTGGGGATGTAGCGATTTTGGTCCTGCTTGGTGAACGTCCGATAAACCATCGAGCCATGGTCGTCCAAAGATGCGGCCCCAGCAGTGCGTTAGCTGTATCATTGCCGATAAAGTGAATACCCTCACGTTGAGTTCTGAGCAGGTGTGGATGTGAGCGAGCCGGATGTGCTATCGCCCGAGCGCTTGCGTGCTCTGCTGGTCGAGTTCCGGCGGCTACATGGCAACAGGTACGGCATCCGCGCACTCGGCTACTTCGGATCGTATGCCCGCGGTGTGGCGAAGCCTGGTAGTGATGTCGATATCGTCTTCGACACCGATGCCCCGAACCTGTTCCTGGCGGCCATGCTCAGGCAGGACCTCGAGGCGTACCTGGGTCGCCCGGTCGATCTGCTCCAGACACGCGGTCTGCCCAACTCCCGATTTAAGACACGAGTCGAGCGAGAGGCCGTCTATGTCTGAGTACGACCGCGAGGTGGTGGTCGAGAGGCTGACGATGCTCCTGGAAGCCCTCGAGCGCATCCCGAGGCGCTTCGCCGGCATCGCTGAACCGGAGGATTTCGTCGCCAGTGATGACGGTATCGACCGGATGGACGCGATCTGCATGATCCTGATCGCTGCGGGCGAGGCGATCAAGAGGATCGACCGCGTCACCGAGGGGCGGCTGCTGACCCGGTACCCGCATGTCGAGTGGCGCGGCGTGATGGGCGTCCGCGACGTTCTTGCTCACGGCTACTTCCAGGTGAACGCCGAGCAGTTGTTCGCAATCTGCCGGGACGATATTCCGACGCTTATCGACACCGTGAGAAAGATGATCGAGGACACGCAGCGTGGCGCTGCATCCTGACGCCGCCTCTGCTATGGTCGCCAAGACTTCTCGTAGAACGCCTGCTCTCCTTCGCGACGGGCCGCGATCAGGCGGTATCGCTCCGCGAAGATGCGATCCCGGAGCGCGACGAAGTCCTCAAGCGTCCACTCTGATGGGGGCTCGTCCGCGACGTGATACCTGTTACCGAACCCGTTGCAGCCCGAACAGCAGAGGACGAGGTTGATGAAGTCCCCGATGAATTGCCTAGGTATGCGGAGGCGCTTGCCCTCACTGCTCGGCACTACGTGGTCCACCGCCACCAGCAGCCAGTGCCGGTAGTCGTCCACCAAGCTCTCGCCGCAGTAGGCGCAAGTCGTCTGACCGGTCGCGTCCCGCACTTCCAGGCCATAGCCATGACGGCAGTTGTCCAGTCTCTTGGGCGAGCCGAGGAGCGCTTTGCCGCCACTCGGATACGCGGTGAATGGTGACTCGGTCACTTCACGCCTCAGCTGAAGGAATGACTTCGCGGGCATCGTACCGAGTTTCCCTGACACCTGTATGTCACAGCCTCTGGCGACGGGGACAGGATTGACAAGTCGCCCGGCTCTAGGAGATCGCCGCGTCTGACAACTAAGGCGAGGCGACAAGCGCCTCGCCCACATCAGGATCGAACCGGGACCAGCTCACGCGACGGTGTCGTCCTCTACTCCCCCAGCTCCGCCAGTATCCCCCGCACGTACGCCGCGCTCTTGGCGTCGCCGGTGAGCTGGTCGCCGATGTTCACCCCCTCGATTGCCACGTAGCCCTTGTACTTCGCGTCCGCCATCGCCGAGAGCGCGAACCGGTAGTCGATCTCGCCATCCGGCAGCGGCACGCGGATGAAGAGCGTGTGGTGCAGCTCCTCGATATGCACTCGCAGCAGGTTCTTGCAGTGCCAATACGTCGCCCGCGGCGCCAGCGCGACGATCGCGGCCTCGGACGTCTCCTCGGGCTGCTCGAACTGCCAGAGTATGTTGCCCAAGTCCGGGTTCGCACCGAACGTCGGCAGGTCGATCAGGTCCAGCAGATGGTTCGTCGCCACGCTGTTGTCGGCGATCGACCCCTGGTGCACCTCAATCGACATATTCAGGCCGAGGTCAGCCGCCATCTGGCCAACCTCGCGGAACTTCGCGGCGGTCCGCTCGAACTCGTACTCCGAAGCCAGCCTACTGGCCCCTTGCGAGACCCGCTCCCCACGTCGGTCCGACCCCACCCCGCCCGGCTCGGTCGCTGGTGTGACGCAGGTCGTGTTGACGACTGTCGCGCCAGCCCAAGCCGCATACTTCACGGCCTGCTTGAGGCGGGCAACCACCTTCGGCCCCTGGATCGGATCTATCACCGGCCCGCCAGCTCTCACGCAGCCGACAGCCAGCCCCGCGCCCTCAAGCTCCGCCTTCAACTCCTTCGCGTGCTTCTCCGCGTTTTCATCGTACGAGGCCGGCACTTCGAGCGTGTCGAAGCCCATCTTCTTGACCTTGGCCAGATAGCCGGCGCGATACTGCTTCGGCGGCATCTCTCCGAACGCGTCGCGCTGGCTGGGGTAGTATACACCTCGTCGGAGCGCGTAGCAGAGCTGCATCGTGTTCCTCCCTATTCTTGTTTTCCTTGTCGCTGACCGTCGAGCGAACTTCGTGACCACAAGCACGCTGGCGCAATCGCTGATAAGCCAAGCCGCGCACACCATATTCGTGCCGAGCGAAGGTTCTCACCGGGCCGCCGTGGCAGAAGCGCGGCAATGATAGCACGCGTCCCCGGGCGTCGAGCGGATGCCGTGCTATACTCGGCCTGAAGGCCCATCGCGCGGGTCATGTGTTACCGCATCGACCTGCCACATCGGCGGACCCCCCAAGGAGGCGGATACCGTGACGATCGAGTATGGCGCCTACGGCTTCGGCCGGAAGGTCCCGTACCCCTACGACGAGGCGGTCGAAAAGACCAAAGCCGCGCTCAAGACAGTCGGCTTCGGCGTCCTCACCGAGATCGACGTCAAGAAGACACTGAAGGAGAAGCTGAACGCGGACTTTCGGCGCTACACGATCCTCGGCGCATGCAACCCACCGCTCGCCCACAAGGCACTGACGACCGACTTCGAGATCGGTCTACTGCTGCCCTGCAACGTCGTCGTGTACGAGGAAGGCGAGGGCTCTGTCATCCGGATCATGGATCCGCAGGCCGTGCTCGGAATCGCCAAGATCGAGTCGCTCGCCCCGCTCGCCGCGGACGTCCGCTCTCGGCTCGAGAAAGCGCTCGTCTCTCTCGGCTGACCCGCGCGGCGGCAGACCCGAGCTTGCACCGCGACCGGCGACCACCACGCGAGCGCAGCCCGGGCTACACAGTTTATTCCCGACCATAACATTCTGGAGGAAGTCGCGATGGAGCCGGTGAAGCTCGGCCTGATCGGTCTGGGCGGGATGGGAAAGCAGCACCTCGAGCGCGAGCTCAGCCTCGAGGAGGTGCGCTTCACGGCGATCGCCGACTCGCGGCGTGAGGTCACGGACGAGCTCGCCGCCAAGTACGGCATTGCCGGCTTCTACTCGGCCGACGATCTGATCGCGAGCGGGTTGTGCGAGGCCGTCCTGATCGCGACTCCCCACCCCTTCCACCCGACGATCGCCGAGCGGGCTGCGACTGCCGGCCTCCATGTCCTGACCGAGAAACCGCTCGCCGTCACGGTGGCCGAGGGTGACGCGATGCTAGCCGCGGCCCGCGCGGCCAGGGTCACGCTCGGAATCATGTTCCAGACGCGCACCGTCCCCGCCTACCAGAAGGCCAAAGAACTGCTCGACGCCGGCGCGATTGGCCGCGTCTACCGGACGACGCTGGTAGCCAGCAACTGGTACCGGTCGCAGGCCTACTACGACAGCGGGAGCTGGCGCGGCACCTGGGCCGGCGAGGGCGGCGGAATCATCATGAACCAGGCGCCGCACTCGCTCGACCTCTTCATCTGGCTCGGAGGGCTGCCCAGCCGCGTCACCGCGTCGGTAGAGACGCGCTTCCACAAGATCGAGGTCGAGGACACGGCGAGCGCGCTCCTCGAGTATCCGGACGGCAAGACCGGCTACTTCTACGCGACGACCGCCGAGTGGCCGGGCGAGAACCGAATCGAACTCACCGGCACTACCGGGAAGCTCGTGATCGACGGCACGCCGGCGCTACGCATCTACCGCATGCCGAAGTCAATCACCGACGAGATAGCCAGCGGGACGATGTGGGGCAAGCCCGAGCCGGGTATCTGGGAGGACGTGCCGGTCGAGGCCGTGCCAGCCAGCCACGCGAAGGTGGTGAGCCAGTTCGCCCGCGCGATCCGGCTCGGCGAGCCACTCATTGCCACCGGCGAGGACGGCCTGCGCGCACTCGAGCTAGCGAACGCGATCCTGCTCTCCGGCTTCCAGCGGAGGGCGGTCGAGCTGCCGGTCGAGCGCGCCGAGTACGAGGCATTCATCGCAGCGAAGCGCGCGGGACGGTAGTCGTCCGCCCAGCCCGCGTTGGCGACGTGTGGCTTCCGACCACGGGATTCGTCCGACAGGCGGACGACCCATCTGTGTCCGGCGGACGTGTTTCGGTAGGGGCTTGGGATGGAGTACACACCCGAGCAGCGCCTCGCGATCGACACGATCGACCGCAACCTGCAGATCATCGCCTGCGCCGGCTCGGGCAAGACGAGCGTCGTCACCGCGCGCGTCATCAACATCCTCACGCGCTGCCCTGAAATGACACCCGAAGGCATTGTCGCCTTCACGTTCACGAGGAAGGCCGCCGCGGAGCTCCGAGAGCGCGTCACCCGCGAATACCGGGCCACCTTCGGCAACACCACCGGTCTCGCCGGGATGTACATCGGCACTATCCACAGCTTCTGCTTCGATCTGCTTCAGCGCTACGTGCCGCGATATCTGAAGTACACGCTACTTGACGAGGCGCGGCAGGCGGTGCTCGTTAATCGGTGGCCGCTGGACTCCGGACTGAGGACCGTCGGTCTGCGGCCGTTCCAGAACACACGGCTCTACGTGCAAGCGCTGAACACCCTGCGAAACGACCGCGTCGACTGGGCTGCCGTTGCCGGCCAGCGGATCAGGGTGGCACTCGACCAGTACCGACGGTTGCTCGACCGAACACATTACCTCGACTATGACGAACTGCTCGTGCGAGCCGTCGACGAGTTGAGAGGCAACGAGTCGCTGCGGGCGGCAATCCGGGCGCGCATTCGGCATCTGCTCGTCGACGAATACCAGGACGTCAACCCGATCCAGGAGGAGCTGATCGCCGAGTTGAGCGCGCTTGGCGCGACCGTCTGCGTGGTCGGCGACGACGACCAGCACATCTACCACTGGCGCGGAACAGACATTCGGCAGATGCTGACGTTCCCAGACCGGTACCCGGATGTCGCGCGGGCAACGCTGAGCGTCAACTTCCGGAGCACAGAAGCGATTGTCGCGGCTGCGAGCTGGCTCGCCGAGCGGAACGAGCAGCGCATATCGAAGGCCATGGTCGGCGCCGGCTGCCGGAGCGCCGACGCCGGCGACCTGCGCTGCCTCACTTTCGAGAGCTCACAGGCCGAGGCGAAGTGGGTTGCCGACCGGATCCTCGCTTTGCGCGGCACGCCGTACACCGAGGACGGGCGCCAGCGGGGCCTCACGTGGTCCGACTGCGCCATTCTCCTGCGCAGCGTGCGCTTCGGCGCCGGGCCGTATGTCGCCGCGCTGCGGGATGCCGGCATCCCGCACGTCGTGACCGGCCGGGGCGGTCTTTTCGAGACGCCAGAAGTCCAGGCGGCGACATCGCTCTTCTGGTACCTACTCGGCCGATTCCCACGGCTCGAGCTGGCAAAGCGCTGGCGCGACGCCGAGCTCGGGCTCTCCGACGATGCGCTGGAGACCGGCCTCGCGCTACTCGATGCCCGCCGTGAGCTTGGACTGCGTGCCTGGTCGCGCGCGCTTGGACTGCAACAGGTGTATCTCGACTTCCTCGAGTCGGTACGGCTCCGCGAGTTCGCGGTGCCGGGCGACCGCGGCATGATTGCGTTCTACCGTCTCGGGTCGTTCAGTCGAGTCCTCACCGACTACGAAAGTACCTGCTTCCGCAACCCGCCGGGCCAAAGCTACGAGGCCTTCGCCGGCTTCGTACGAAACGATGCTCAGGACTTCTACGCCGAGCGCGGCGAGGACGACGAGGATGTGGCGCGCGACGCCGTCCAGGTCATGACGCTGCACCAGGCGAAGGGGCTCGAGTTCCCAGTCGTGTTCCTACCGGCCCTTCACAGCAGTCCACACCTGGAGACGCCGGCTCAAGCCGAAGTGTGGAGGCTTGTGCCAAGAGAGGCAATCCGCGACCCCGGCCGGTACGACGGGAGCCTCGAGGCCGAGCGCCGGCTCCACTACGTAGGCGTCACCCGCAGTGAGAAGCACCTGTACGCAACCTGGTCGCCGGCCTCAGGAGCCGGCCCGAGAAGCCGCCCATCGCCGCTGTGGTGCGAGCTCGCTCAGAGCGGAGTCTTCATCCAGAGCCCAGAGATCGAGCCGGTTGTCGAGCGTCTGCCTCCCGAGCCGCGCGTGCCTGACCGGGGCGTCACCATCTCGTTCAGCGAGCTCAAGTTCTACCTTGCCTGCCCGTATCAGTACAAGCTCAGGGCACTGTGCGGCTTCGACGCGCCGATCACGCCCGCGATGGGCTACGGGAGCTCGCTCCACAACGCTCTGGCCGACATCCACCGGCAGGCGATCGCCGGCCGCGATATCACGCCAGGCCTGATCCGCGATCTGCTCGTCCTGCACTGGAGCACGCCTTACGCGACACCGGAATCCAAGGAGCGGATGCGTGCTGACGCCGATCGGCTACTTCGACAGTACGTGGCGACCTGCGGGGATCTCTTCGCCGAGTTGAGCGCGGTCGAGCAGCCGGTCGAGGTGACCATCCCGGACGCGATCCTGGTGAACGGGCGAATCGACCTCGTCCGCCGTGCCAGGGACGAACGAGTGACGATCATCGACTTCAAGTCCGTAGAGCAGGCACAGCCGCTCGAGCTGACGCGTCACCAGCTCCTAACTTACGCGCTCGGCTACCGGCAGTTGCACGGCCAAGACCCGGATGTGCTCGCCGCGTACAACCTCGAGGACGGATCGACAGTCACCTTCGCCGGTGGCAGTGCCGAGGAAGAGGCGGAAGTCGAGCTGCTCCGGAGCGCCGGCGAGAGCATCGCGAGGCGCCGGCTGCGCCCCTACCCTCTCGACGGCTCGTGCGACCGGTGCGATACCAAGGGAATTTGTGGCGGGCCGGCGAGCGATCACGGCGGCGTGTCCTGACCCGGTGCGGATCTGCCGCCGGCGGCTTGCCTCTCAGTGGCTCGGCTCGTCGGCCTGACGTTCGTCTGCCTCGACCTCGAGCCGCCGTCTGAGGTTGCGCAGCGAGCGCGTAATGTGCCCACCGACTTCGCTTTTCAAAATCGAGTCCGCGAACGGAATCACTGGTATGCCGACGATCCGGTAGTCACCCCGGAATGAGACGCGGGTGCCCCCCTCGACCGGCTCGACCCGCCAGGTCGAGACGCTCCGCACCGGCCCTGTCGACACCGAGACCAGCTTCTCGTTCTCCACATACTCGACGATCCGCAGCTCAATCGGGACCGCGAGTCCCAGCACGTAGTGGACCGCGCGGACGCGCGCACCGACCCCACGCGCCTGCGTGCCCACGAGCGTGAACTCGGACATCCCATCCATCCACTCCAGAGCGCGGCTGTAGTCGGCGATGTACTGGAATGTTCGTTCTAGGGGCGCTCGCACGACGATACTCGCGGTGACTTCAGCCATAGTTCGTGGTTACCCTGCTGGACGTCCCTCGAGCCACTCCTGCTCTACCTCGAAGCGCACGGCGACTCGGCGACCGAGAAGCCGGCTCACCGCTCGGGCGATAGGCTCGCGCGCGCGCTCATCGAGCCAGGCTCGGGCGTACGAGCTGGGTGCGCCGACTACGAGTTCGTCGCCCTCCAGGCCAATCAGGCTGGTCGGGCGGACCCATGCCGCATAGCTGCCCGGCGGGCACTCGCTGCGTAGGTCGTCGAGAACCGACGCCCAGAGCTGTCGATTCGTCAGGCCGGACGACGAATCGACGACGAAGACCGGAGCATCCAGTGGCGTGATCTTCACGGCCTCGGCGGCGTGGTCCCCCGAGTCGTGACACGACGGCTGGTCGACCACCGGACCGAAGTCCGAATCAGGTGCCGGGCCGGACTTGGCGGGCGCGACCGGTCCCGAATCGGGGCGCGACCGGCTCCGGTGCGACGGCGTGCGTGGTGCGTGCTCGACGGCAGGCGGGTCTTCCGCGGATGGACCGCCCTCGCGCGCCCAGCGCCGGCAGATCTCGCGGACGCGCTTAGGCGCCACGAACCGGCTTCCACTCTCGACGGCCTCGACGATGGCGGCTGCGACCCACCCAGCACCGGTAGCCCCGGCGGCACGGGCAGCGCCGTCGACGCTCTGCGCAAGCTCGTCGAGCAACCTGCGCTCGAGTGGCGTCGATGGACGATCGTTCGCTGCCTCAAAGGCGACGATGGCCGCTTCGAGGTTGGAGGCAAGCTCTTCCCCAGGCTCACCGGCCAGCGTTCGCCTTTCCTCGGC
>Ga0101944_10007041_pt1 | contig 11528 bp, 7 predicted proteins | sample DewCreD2012metaG_FD_75245 | JGI IMG/M metagenome (GOLD analysis project Ga0101944, IMG submission 75245) | Hot spring sediment bacterial and archeal communities from British Columbia, Canada, to study Microbial Dark Matter (Phase II) - Dewar... ... | reverse complement strand
CAGTTATCAAAGGGAAAAGTTTCTCAATTATTATAATTCATTACCATCTTTTAATAGAAATTTATGTTCCAGAATATCAAACGGATTATCATCAATATCTTATGGTAAAATAAAAGATGTTGCGCAACGATTTAATAGAGTTCTCATTTCTGCTAATTTAAACTTCCCCGATAGATTGGTACTGATGAATTCATGGCATGATTATCACATGATAAAATTATTGCTGGAAGGTATGGAGAATTCTGTCTCGATAGAAGATTATTTACATGACTTTTTCAGCAAATGCAGATATAAAGATAATTTTTACAAAAATATGTATTTCGATTTTAAGTTGTCATTACCCGACAGAATGCTGGTAAAAGTTGACAGAATGAGTATGCTGTATTCGCTTGAGACTCGAGCACCATTTCTGGACTATCGTCTGGTTGAGTTCTTGGTGTCCGTTGATAAAAGTATTAAAATGGAAGGATTTAAAAGGAAAAGTATACTGAGGAACACAATTGGAAAAGAGTTACCTCCTGCTATTTTAAAGGGACCTAAAAAAGGATTTAATGTTCCATTACGTGATTATCTTAAAAATGAGAAGTATATTGAATGTTTTAAAACAGCATGTAAGGATTTTGAAAATTTATTTAATAAAAGCGCCCTGTCAAAATTGTTATCGGAAACAATGAATGGAAACGGTCATTATGAAAATCTTATCTGGCAATTATTGGTGCTCAACAGGGTCATGAATATTTAAGGTTTATTCCATATAGATGAAAATACTTATTATAAATTACCGATATTTTGTCTCAGGTGGACCGGAAAGATATTTATTCAATTTAAAATCATTATTGGAAAAAAAAGGAAATACTGTAATACCCTTCTCAATAAATTATTCAAAGAATGAATATACTGAATATCAGAAATATTTTGTCTCCCCGCTTTCAGGATCCGATGAGATTTATTTTAAGGATCAATCATGGACCTTAAATAGTTTTTTAAAAACAATGGAAAGAACATTTTATAGCAGGGAAGTCTTTAATAATTTGTGCCGATTAATAGATAACGAAAAACCGGATTTTGCGATAGTGCTGGCATACCTGAGAAAATTATCTCCGTCAGTGTTGGTTGCATTAAATTTAAAAAGAATACCCTTTACTGTCAGGTTGTCTGATTTTAGTATGGTTTGCCCAAACGCCCATCTTATTCGGGGAAATGACGTCTGTGAATTATGTCTGCATGGTTCGTTATTTAATAGCGTAAGGTATAAATGCGTACAAAATTCATTTATGGTTTCTCTGGTCAATTATTTATCTGTAAAGTATCACAATCTGAGAAAATATTTTGATTTGATACAATGTTTTATTGTACCAAGTATTTTTACGAAGAACAAACTAATAGATGGAGGCATTGATGATAAGAGGATTGAACATGTTCCGACATTTATTTATCCTGAAGTATTTCAGGAAAAAGTTAACAAGAAAAACCAGTTGATTTATGTGGGCAGAGTCGAAAGAATAAAAGGTGTTCATCTTCTGCTTCATGCTTGTGGAATACTCAAACAGGATTATAATATTGAGGGATATCCGGTGATTATTGCAGGAAATGGAAATAAAAAATATCTCGATGAACTTAAAGAAATTGTGAACAGGTATGCATTATCAGAAGTAAGATTTGTTGGTAATCTCGAAAAGAATGACTTGTTCAAAATGATCAGAGAGTCATTGATTTCTGTTGCTCCTTCACTATGGTATGATAATTCACCAAATTCGGTTTTAGAAAGTCTTGCCTGTGGAACAGCGGTTATAGTTCCACGCCACGGATCATTTTTGGAAATGAATAAGGAGAATGAGACCGGACTTTTTTTTAAGCCAAATGATCCATATGATTTAGCGGTTAAAATAAAATATTTAATGGAAAATCCGAATGAATCTTCAAGTATGGGAGAAAAAGGGATAAAATATATAGAACAGTTTCACTCGCCTGATTTTCATTACCATCGGTTAATGGAAATTTATTCGAGATTGAAAGATCAAAAAGTAAAAAATTAATAGGAATGTAAAAATGAAAAGAATATATATTGCAGGATGCGGCGGAATGTTGGGTGAAGCATTTTATCTCCATTTCCGGAAGGAATTTAAATTAAAATGCACAGACATTGATGTAAATGATAAATGGCTGTCATATCTGGATTTCAGAGATTATCATGCTTACAGAAAGGATGTAATGGATTTTAAACCGGACTACCTTTTCCACCTCGGTGCCTACACCGATCTTGAGTATTGTGAACTGCACCCGGAAGATACATACATGACAAATACATTGTCTGTGGAAAATGCGGTATTAATAGCAAATGAGCTGGATATCCCCATTTTATATATCAGTACCGCCGGAATTTTTGATGGAATGAAGGAAATTTATGACGACTGGGATCTTCCTAATCCGCTTGGACATTATGCACGGTCAAAATATGCAGGTGAAGTTTTTGTTCAACAGCATGCAAAAAGGTATTTGATTTGTAGAGCGGGATGGATGATGGGCGCAGGTCCTCAAAAGGATAAAAAATTTATCCAAAAAATTATGAAACAGTTAAAAGATGGTCGTAAAGAGTTATATATAGTAAATGATAAACTTGGAACTCCAACCTATACACATGATTTTGCAAAAAATGTAGATGCACTTCTGAAAACAGAATTCTGGGGGCTCTATAACATGGTCTGCGAGGGCGTTACAAGTCGGTTGGAAGTTGCAAAAGAATTAATATCCATACTTGGTTTGGAACACAAAGTAAAAATTAATGAAGTTACATCGGATTATTACAAAAAAGAATATTTTGCAGCACGACCTGCTTCAGAAAGACTTATTAACACAAAACTCAGATTACGTAATTTAAATATTATGCGTGATTGGAAAATTGCTCTAAGAGAATACATAGAAAATTATTATAAGGGATATTTATAAGTAAATATGCTGCGAATTGCCGCATTCGGATTGAGAATAATACCGCCCAAAGAGGGATCTTCCGGCTCTGATACATTTGCAGATGAGTTGTACACCCGACTTGCTGCTGCCGGTCATGAGATTACGGTTTATTGCAGATTATATAAAAATACTGAAAAACCCGAATTTTCCACTTATAAAAATTTAAAATTGGTTTATCTGAGAACAGTTTCAAAATCAGGATTTGATACGCTGATTCATTCATTTCTTTCCACACTTCATATAATTATTTTTAATACCGGCAAGGTGGTTCATATCCATAATGGTGGTAATAGCATCTGGGCATTGCCGCTCCGATTGTTTGGCAAGAAGGTCTATGTAAGTCAGGATGGAATGGATTGGGACAGGGAAAAGTGGAAGTGGTATGCGAGATTTTATTTAAAATTGTCAATATTTATCACGGCCTTTCTTCCCAATGATATAATATTTGATAATATTTATTTAAAAGAGAAATTTGAAAAAAAATTTCGCCGTAAGTATACCTTTATTCCCTACGGTGCAACATGGCTAGATATAACAGAAACTTCTGTTCTGCACAGTCTTGGATTGTCACCGCGAAGTTATTTTTTATTCGTTGGCAGGTTTATACCAGAGAAAGGTATTCATTATTTGATCGAAGCTTACCTTCAATTGAAAACTGATAAAAAACTTGTTATAGTCGGAGGTAGCCCGAATCCAGATACGGAATTTGAAAAGAAAATACGATCATATAAGTCAGAAAAAATTATCATGCCCGGATACTTATACGGCAAAGAAATGCTTCAACTTATGAAGAATTGTTATTGCTATATTCAACCATCCGATATCGAAGGATTATCTCCTGTCATCCTTACCGCTATGGGAATGGGAACACCGCTAATTTGCAGTAATATACCTGAAAATATATATGCTGTTGGAGATACCGCGATCCTTTTCGAAAAGGGGAATGTGATTTCCCTGAAACAGAAAATGGAAGTTGCATTAAATAATGCAGAGCTTCTTGAAACGCTTGCAGAAAAAGCAAAATTTAGAGCCCGTGAAAATTTTTCCTGGGATAGCGTTGCAAAAAAATTTGAGGAGGTTTTCGCTAAGTCGTAGCATAAAAGAAATCCCGGCAGTAACAAGCCGGGATTTCTTTATCCTTCCGGAGAAAAAATATATTCTGGATGATTAACTGACTTTCCCCCTTTTTAAAGTTATACTTCTGTATATGAGCAGAATAATTATGATTACTATCGGTCCATAACTTATTAGTTGTTCGAAATTTGGTGCTCGGAAAAACAGACTTATCTTTGGACCGAGTCCAACTGGCCATGTCAGTACTTCAAATAATTTTAGTGAACGAAGTTCATCCCCCGTCAATGTCGGGATTCGATTCAAGTCGTAAGGAATTTCCCCCACTCTGTATAACACTCTACCATGTTGATCGAGTATGAACTGATCATACCAGTATACTGCCAGCAGGATTACTATCAGTGAAAAGATTACAAGTCTTGATATCAATTCCTGCGAACTTTTTGCTTTAACATAAGCAATTAATGAGAATCCAATAAGGATTATCATCAATACGACCCTCAGGATAAGAAATATGTTTTCCTGATTTTGAAGATGTCGATGACGGAGATCAAACTCCTTTAATAGAAGTTCCGCCTTATAATGCCTTAACTCTGCTAGTGAGTCGAATGCTACCTGAGTTGCTTGTTGGTTGGTTTTCTCAACAGCTGCCTGTTGTACATCGAATGCGAATGATTCATTTCCTCCTGAAAAGAGCAAGATAATTAAAATACCAACAGGTATCAGAAAAATATTTTTCATAAACCCTCCAGATTAGTTGTTTAAATTTTAGAACAATTAATTAATGTGTTTAATGAAAATAATTTTTCCTAAGTACGATTTACGAACCAGATTCGTGTAAGAGAAATATTTAACGACTTAATTTAAAAATTGAATATCACAAAACCAAATGTTTTTTATTTGTTAATAATAATGTTTATAAGTTGTTAATAATTCTAAAAAATATTTTGCGTTTTAATTTTTTTAAAAAAATGTTAAAAACAGGCGTTTTTTGGGAATCTTTTTTTGGTAAGTATATGTTATTCATATAAATATTTTGAATTGATGAATTAGTACTTAACAAATACCTTGAAACTTCTTATTTATTAAAGTAATTATGTAAAACCATAAAATCATAAGCATATTTTGTAAAAAAAATTATTGACATAATGGTTTGTTTTTATTAACTTTTAATTCGATGGCGATCCAATTCTTTCCATCGGGGATGAAGAGACTTCTTCACATATAAAAATTAATAATTTCAATATTGTTTTAGCAAGCAACTTAACAGATTATGGAGCTGGTTCACATATGCATTCGCTTTTATTTAGGTTTATGAAAAATATGACGAGGTATTGCTCTCTCGTGGTTTTTGTTTTGTTCTTTTCACATCCGGTTTCTTCACAAATAAGAGGTGATTTCAAAAGTATTACCTCAGGGAACTGGAATTCACCCTCTACGTGGCAAATGTATGATGGTTCTATATGGAAGGATACAATAACAACGCCCGGACCCTCGAATTCTGTCTATATTCAGAATAATCATAATGTAACACTGACACAAAACGAATCTTGTAATAATCTTAATCTCCACACCGGAGATAATCAAACCAGATTAACAACCGGAAGTTTTACCCTTGATGTGAAGGGTAAATTGCGGGCTTTCACAGGAAACGCACCTGGAGCAAGTACATCAGCGCTTCCTTTTACAAATTACTGGATAAATACAAGCGGAGGTGGAAAGATTTTAATCACCGGGCCCGGTAGAGCCATTACAAACTCTGGGGAGTGGGGTGGAAATCCCCCTGGCTGGAAATTGGAAATAGCACTGGATCAAGGTGAAAACGGATTGCTTTATACAAGTCTTAGAGCAGCCCACATTGTAATATCTTCGGGCAATGTAATCTTTTCAGGTGATAATGTCTTTTTTCCTGATAGCGGTGTATATGGTAGTGGAACTTTAACAATACAGTCTGATGCATCGTTACGGCTAAAATCAGGTTCCCTTCGCAGGTTGCTCACTGCTGGTGTAAATTCCCATTTCAGGAGTCTGATAGTAAACGGCACACTCGCATTCGATAGCAGTGTGGTTGGAGCAATAGGAGCGGCAGTAATAAATTTCAACGGTAAGGTAATATATTCAGCAGATGGTGCGCAAACATTCGTAACCCGCGGAGCGAACAGCAACGGCGCCCATCCGAATATATACACAGACGTAGAACTGAACGGAACGGGAGTTAAAACATTAGGACTGAATACAACAATAAACGGAACACTGAGAATAGCCGGCGAGTCAGGTTTTTCACTGGGAAGTTATTCATTGACTTATGGTGGGGGTTCAACGGTTGAATATGCAGGCAGTATAGCACAGACTACCTCAAACGCAGAGTTACCAGCAAGCGGAGGTGCACCAAATCTGACAATAGATAATATAAACGGAGTTACATTACATGATTCACGAACAGTAATGGGTAATCTTACATTATCAAACGGCACAATAATAACCGGTTTGAACACGCTTACGATAGCAGGAACAGGATCGGTAACAAGGAATAACGGACATGTAGCCGGGAAGCTGGAGAAGCAGGTACCAACAGGCTCACCTGTATTGAGTTATGAGATCGGAGATTTAAACAATTATACACCCGTCTACCTTGCATTTAATGGAGTTACTACAGGGGGCAGTGTAACAGCAGAGGTGGTCAACGGCGATCATCCCGAGATCGAGAAATCGAAGATAAATAAGGATAAGAGTGTAAATCGATATTGGACGATAGGAAATAATGGAGTAAGTTTTTCGACATCCGATGCAGTATTCAACTTTGTGGGTTCAGATATTGACGATGGTGCGGACACAGATAAATTCATCGTCGAGAAGTATGATGCACCAAACTGGACATCTGTCAATGTAGGAGCCAGGACAGCAACCAGCATTGCGGTAACGGGAATAACTTCGTTCAGCGAGTTTGCCATAGGCGAGATAAAGAAATATACAATAACTGCAACAGCAGGATCAAATGGAATTATTACACCGTCCGGAGATGTTGAAGTAACTTATGGAGAAAACCAGCAATTTATTATTATTCCTGATACAGGATATTATATAAATGACCTTCTTGTTGATGGCATCCATACTGACTCCACGGTAAGTTACACCTTCTACAATGTCAAAGAAAATCATACAATAGAAGCACAATTTTCACCCATCACATTTACCATAGTAGCGTCAGCAGGTCCAAATGGGACTATCACTCCTTCGGGGAATGTTACCGCTACCTATGGTGGTGAAAAGCAGTTTATCATTACACCTGATGAAGGATACAAAACATCCAATCTAATTGTAGATGGAGTTCCGGTTGACTCCACGGCAAGTTATACATTTTATAAAATAAAATCAGATCATACCATAGAGGTACAATTCGAACCAATGATTTACACAATAACCGCCTCATCCTACGGTAACGGCACAATCGCACCATCGGGAGATGTAAAGGTGAACCATGGCGACAATCAGGTATTTCAGATAACACCAAACCCTGGCTATCAGGTTACTGAATTACTGGTAGATGGGCTGCATCAAGACTCAATAAACAGTTTTACATTTTATAATGTGACTGAGAATCACACCATAGATGTTTATTTTGCTGTTAAAACTTTCACCTTAACATTAGACGCCACAAATGGTATGATAACAAAAAATCCTGATCAGCAATATTATGATTTTGGCACATCAGTAGAAATAACGGCAATACCTGCAGATGGCTACAGTTTTGCCGGATGGACCGGGGATACATCAGGAACTGAAAATCCGATAATTATTACAATGAATTCCAATAAAAATATTGGTGCAATATTCGTTCTGAAATCATACACAATCACGAGTTCCTCAACAGGTAATGGATCAATCATACCTTATGGCACAATAAATGTGAACCATGGCGATGACATTACATTTATCATTACACCCGATATTGGTAACCACCTTGATAGTTTAATTGTAGACAATTTATTTACAGATTCTTCCACAAGTTATACTTTTTATAACGTCGTAACAAATCATACCATAAGGGCTGTATTCAAGGAAAATGATAATCCGGCACCTTTACTTACACGGATTGAACCCGATTTTGGTTACCGTAGTGAGACAAAGAATATTTTGCTTATTGGTTCAAACTTTATATCGGGGGTAACAAATATCAATACTGTAGAGGGAATTCTGTTAAATAATATTATATTCAACAGCACCGACACATTAACAGTTAGTATCACAATACTTCCTTCAGCGCAACTCGGTCAAAGGTTCTTCTCTGTAACAAATGCACCACCCGGAGGCGGGAATTCATCTTCAGTAGCATTTGAAATTTTAAACAATATTCCTGCAGCATTTAACTTGATCTCACCTGCAGATGGTGACACAATACAATTAACGACACCTCCTTCAGAAATTACTTTTTCATGGAGTCGGTCAACTGACCTGGATATCAATGACACAATATGGTACGAATTAATAATTCAGGAACTAACGGGAGATACAATCTTTATAACCAGGGATACTACAATATCCCTTGATATACAGGGAATGCTTAATCCAAATACGGTTTATCATTGGTTAGTAAACTCAACAGATGGATATGATACGATTCATTCAACGAGCACTTTCATTTTTATAACAAGTAATGTTCTATCTGCAAACGAAAGCAATACATTACTTCCAACAGAATATGCATTAAATCAAAATTATCCAAATCCATTCAATCCATCAACAACCATTAAATATGAACTGCCGAAAGAAAGCCAGGTTTCAATAAAAATATTTAACCTTGTAGGTCAGGAAATTGCGGAATTGGTAAATGAATTCAAATCCGCCGGCAGATATTCAATACGCTGGGATGCGGTAGATTTGCCGAGCGGCATATATATTTATAGAATAACCGCCGATAAATTTACTGAAAGCAAAAAGATGATCTTAATAAAATAATTAAGGAGCATTTTTGTGAAAACCCCAATCTAATCGATTGGGGTTTTTTTATATATAAATTAATTCTTATATATATTAAAACGATTTATCCGGGTTTCATAAAAATAACGAAATCAGTGAAACCAGGCAGCATAATTTTATGTTCTTTATCTAACCGGGTCATACTAATAAATAAATTTTAATAAATATTAATTATAAGCTATGATGGATGAGATATTAAACGAAAAAATAATAAAACTAAAAAAAAATCTGATAAAGGAGATAGAATCATTTAATGCAGATTTACTAAAAGTATATCCAATTGAAAATTATGTAAAATTATTTGACAATTACCCGGAAACTCATAGTTATGATTATATTCTACCTGAAATTAAATCCTATACACAAAAAATTATCAGCATTAGCAACAAAAATATATTAGAATTGTATAATCAATTACTTTTACTTGAACTAATAGAACGTAACTTACCAAAAATCGAAACTGAAGACCTTCCCGAATCAATAAAAATAATTTACAGGCAAAACTTTCAGAGAATAACCGAAAACATAGAATTGAAAGTCGAGAAGGAAGGATTTTATCTTTATGAAAATGATAAATTTCTAAAAGATCTTGGAGTGTGCACGAAATGCTTAATCCCGGCAGGTGCATGCAAAATAAACGTTGACCGTTTATCAAAAAAATTCCTTTTTAAGAAAGGGATCAAACAATTTATCAAAGGTTTGATCTATGTTTTTTTTAGTTTAAGGGGTTTTAAACCTTTGTACGTTATGCATACTGATTCTCATGATCCAAGTTCGATCGGGGATTATACAGAAGAAGGTTTCACCAGATTTTTTCTAAGAGTAGCGGAGCTATTAAAAATTAAAACTGAAATCAAGGGTATCTGCTGTACCGGATGGCTGAACGATCCAAAATTATCGGAAGTAAGTCCGAGGCTCGCTTACGCCAGACGCATATTTACTGATAACGGAGGTGTAATATTTTACATTGGCCCAAGTGAGGATGCTGTACGAAGCGCACTCACAAAATCTGAGACCAGAAGAAAATTATATCAGGAAGGAAAGTACATTCCCACCGACTATCTGGCGATATGGAGCAGAAAAAAATTACTTGAATGGGCAGAGAATAAATTAAGCATCAGGTGAATCGATAATGAAAAATATTTTTAAAAAAACTTACAACCTTTTCTCTACATCAATTAAATGGACTATTCAATCTAATATTAAAAAGTATAAGAGAAAGAAGAAAAATCCTGTTCATATTTTATTCTGCATGGTAGACCATTACGAACCGGGAACTGGCGGGGTCACGGTAGAAATTGCAAAAAATCGTGTTCAATTGCTGATTTCAGAATATCCTAAAATTGCAGAGAGGCACAAAGACCACTACGGAAATCCTGCAAAAAGAACCTGGTTCTATCCTCCTCACTATCATTGTGATTATCATTTGAAAAATCTGGTGTCGCTATGCGAAAAAGGTTATGGTGAAATCGAACTGCACTTGCATCACGGAAAAGCGGTTCCTGACACAGCGGATAATTTAGAAAATACATTAAAAAAATGTATAGAGGAATATTCTTACTTTGGGATATTTGGAACAGAAAACGGCCAGAAAAAATACGGATTTATTCATGGCGATTGGGCTCTTGACAATTCTCGATTCGGGAAATATTGTGGTGTGAACAATGAAATAAGTATCCTTCGAAAAACCGGATGCTATGCTGATTTTACCTTTCCTTCAATGAATGAATCAAGTCCAAAAAAAATAAATTCAATCTACTATGCTAAAGATGATCCCTCGAAACCAAAATCTCATAATTCAGGAACACCTGTTGAAATTTTCAAAAAAGAAACTGGTGATTTGATGATGATCGAGGGTCCGTTATATCCACTAAGAATAAAAAATAATTTCTTCGGATTAAGAATCAGGGGAGATTTTATTGACGGTCAACCGCCTGTTACAAAAGAAAGAATTGATAAATGGATTAAAACAGGAATATGTGTCAAAGGTAAGGAAGAATGGATTATTATTAAAACACATACTCATGGCGCCACCGACCATAAGGCTGTTCTTGGGCAGGAAATGGATGACATTTTCAGTTATCTTGAAAGCAAGTATAATGACGGTGTTAACTACATCCTACATTACCTAACTGCACGAGAATTATATAATATAATAAAAGCAGCAGAAGCAGGAAAGACTGATCTAAATCCGGAAAAATATAGAGATTATAAAATAAGTCCTCCTAAATACAACTCCTCTCCAGATATACCCAGCGCATCGGATGAGCTTCAGGAGTTAATTTTAAGAACATATAAAGGTTAACTAGATTATCCCCCTTTAAGTTTACAATTCTTCAATAATTATTTTTGTAAAAACCTCTTAATTTGAGTATATTTTATTAACATTCTGGTATAGCTTTAATAAATTGCGCCCGTAGCTCAACTTCGAAAATGGCCCGCGAATCACGCCGAATGGCGGGATGAGCGGCTGCCATTTTCAGAATCCCGCGAAAGCGGGATGGACAGTAAAT
>Ga0101944_10007040_pt1 | contig 11529 bp, 7 predicted proteins | sample DewCreD2012metaG_FD_75245 | JGI IMG/M metagenome (GOLD analysis project Ga0101944, IMG submission 75245) | Hot spring sediment bacterial and archeal communities from British Columbia, Canada, to study Microbial Dark Matter (Phase II) - Dewar... ... | reverse complement strand
ATAGGCGCGCATCGGCACGGAGCACGACAGGACGGCGCCGCCGTACATATCTGTGGGGTTGCCGACGACCCCGGCCCTCCCCGGCGCCGAGCTGATCAGGCCGGTCTCACAGATCATACGCTTTGGCCTTGATGTACTGGCGGGCCAGATAGCCATAGCGCTCGTCGGCCAGCGCGAAGTCAATGAAGGTGCGGAAGTAGCTCTCGAAGTTGCCGACGTCGTAGCGTCGCTCGCCGGGTCGGAATAGCCAGGCATACACCGGCAGGCCCATCTGGATCAACAGCTTGATGGCATTGGTCAATTGGATCTCGCCCTTGCTGTCGGGGGGCGTGCGTGCCAGGGCGTCGAAGATGGCCGGGCTGAAGGTGTAACGCGCCGCCACCGCCAGGCGGCTATCAACCGTCCCCCGCGCCGGCTTTTCGACGATGTCGGTCATCCGCACCGGCTCCCCCGGCGGCACCGACGAGGTACCCACCACGACAATGCCATAGCGATGCGCCTCGTCGGCCGGCACCTCTTCCACCGCCACCACCGCCGCCGCGTTCAGTGCCTCGTGCGCTGCCATCAACGCCATCAGCGGCGCCGCCGGCTCCTCGGCCGCGATCAGCGAGTCGCCCAGCGCGACGACGCAGTTCTCTCCGTCAACAAACTCGGCACCCAGACCGACTGCGTGCCCCAGGCCCTTGGGGCTGCTCTGGCGCGTATAGAAAAAGCGCGTCCCACGTTGAATGTAGCCCAGGTCGGCCAGCAGCGCTTCGTTGCCGGCCTCCTTGACTGAGGCCAAAAGGGCCGGGTCGGCATCGAAGTGGTCCTCGATCGCCTGCTTGCGCCGGCCGGTGATGATGAGCAGCTGCTTCAGCCCGGCGCTCTGCAGCTCCTCGACCACATACTGCATCACTGGCTTGCGGGCCACTGGCAGCATCTCCTTCGGCTGTGACTTGGTCGCCGGCATCAGACGCGTGCCCAGCCCCGCGGCCGGGATGATCGCTTTGGTGATGGTGTGTGACATGGGCTCTCCCCCAAAAAGGTACGTTGCACAACACGCCCGCGCATGATAATGAGGAATCGTCCGACTGACAATTCGCGGATGTGTGCAAAACCTTGACTAATCCCGACTATTCTGGTAGAATAAGGTTACTGTTACGCTATTCGTTGACAACCCATCGAAAGGAGACCGACAATGGCAATCCGAACATCCGAGGCCACCTGGCGCGGCACGCTGAAGGAGGGCAGTGGGCTGATGAAGCTGGGCAGCGGCCTGTACGAGGGACCTTTCACTTTCGCATCGCGCTTCGAGGAAGGCAAAGGCACCAACCCCGAGGAGCTCATCGGCGCCGCGCACGCCGGCTGCTTCTCAATGTTCCTGTCAGCGCTGCTGACCGAAAACGGCACGCCGCCGACCCGCGTCCATACCACCGCCACCGTGCATCTGGAGGCAGGACCGACGATTCGCAAGATTGAGTTGAAGTGCGAGGCTGAGGTGCCGGGTGTGGAAGAAGCCAGGTTCCAGGAATTGGCGGCCAGGTCGAAGGCCGAATGCCCCATCTCCAAGGCGCTCGCCGCCGTGGACGAGGTCACCCTCACCGCCAGGCTGCTGCGCTGAGGCAACGATCGGATCGGTGATTCTGACCGACGAAGCGTCCCCGCTTCACAGAACGCGAGGTCATTGGTTCAAGGTTTGGACGGCCTGGTGCTCAGGAGCCGGTTAATCAAAGCCGCATCCCCCCGGCACGACGATCGGCGACCGCCGTGCCGGGGTGTGCGGTGGTGCGGTGACTGTCAGTAGCCCAGGTAGCTCCAGCCTGAGCTGTACGGCGTGACCCCGTAGCCGCCGCCGAAGCGCAGGTACGGCCCATAGCTGTAGCCCCCGCCAAAGCGCTGGTAGGGCGGGAAGTAGCCGCCACCAAAACGGTTGTAGGCACCGCTGTTGCCGCCCGGGAAGGGATAGCTCCAGCCGCCTCCCCCGCTGTAGTAGCCACCCAGATAGCTCGTTTGGGGTACATAGCCGTAGCCGTAGAACGGCCCCTGTGCGGCAGCGAGGCTGGCCACGGCCAGCGTCAACACGATCGCCGCGATCAATGCAATGGATACTGTCTTCATAGAGAACCTCCTCGGTGAACCTATTGCCTGGACGCGAATGCGCCCGGTGTCCTCGGTACCCGTGTTCGCGCCTGGCGTCGCGCCAGACGACGCGCCCCGCAGCGCTGCGCGGAGGTGGGCTGACTCACCCCCCGGTGTCCGGGAGAATGGACGCACCGCCCACTCCCCCGGACGGTCGGAATCCCGGAGCAACCCGAACCTACCAACCGACGTAGAGGTACGGTCCACTATACGGATAGTAGTACACCGGATAGTAGGGGTACGGATACGGGTAGTACGGTGTCGGGTAGTAGCCAGGATAGTAGGCGTGCGACCCGGCGTAGTAGCCCTGCCCGTAGCCGACGGAATACCCGACACTGTAGCCCTGCTGATACCCGGCGTAGTACGAGCCGCCGTAGTAATAGTAGGACGGGTACGGGTAGTAACCGTAGGGATACGGGCCCTGCGCCGCTGCCACACTCACCAGCAGCAGCGACACGACCAGCGCCACCACCAGGCCGATGCCGATCCGCTTCATAGGCACCTCCTTGCAGCGTTCGACTGCGGGACCGCGAACTTGGTGCATTGCTGTTCGACTGCGGGCAGGAGGGTGACGAGGCTGGTCCCCGTGGCCCCGACACCTTGGTGCCCGCAGCGCCTACCTCCACCAGTCTTGCGAAGAGCGAAGATCAGGTGGCCCCAGCCCCTGTCGTCGGCACGGCTGTCCGACGCCGGGTGACCCGCAGGTGTGCTCAAGCGCTTGCTTTGACCCACCGGCCGGGACGCTCATGCCGGTGGTTCGGCCACATGTCACACCTCCTTTCTCCCGTTCGCGTAACCCGTGGCCGCCGCTGCGCGCTTTGACCCGGGTGCCACGCCAAAGAAGACACTATGAACACCCCCTGCCGGGCACATCCCGGATCGCCGGCCACACCAATGCTCCCGACAGGTGGTAGACGCCATGGTAAGATCGCGCTCCGCCACTCGAACCTCCGCTAATGCGGACGCGAGAACATATCATTATGTTCGCCTTTATTATATGGTGCTGGGGGCAAGCTTCTCAATGATGACAGCGCGGAGTCAGCCATCCGCAAAATCACTGGCCCACGACTATGTATTAGCACGCATAATCGGGGTAACTACTTGACGTAATCCAAAGTACTTGATATAATGTTAGATGGAATGCAGCACTGCGCCCGGCACAGCCATGAAGGTTGACCTGCTCATCCAGCACGCCGCTCAACTGGTAACCTGCGCCGCCCCGAACGGGCCGAAGCGCGGACCGGCCATGGCGGACGTCGGGGTGATCGCTGATGGTGCCGTGGCGGTGGCGGACGGCCTCATCGTGGCTGTCGGCGCCACCGACGAGGTTGCGGCCGCGTGCCAGGCGACGCATTCGCTCGACGCCACCGGACACGCCGTCTGCCCCGGCCTCGTTGATGCCCACACGCATCTGGTCTTTGCCGGTGATCGCGTGGACGAGTTCGAATCGCGCATCCGGGGCGCCTCATATATGGACATCCTGGCCGCCGGCGGCGGCATCCTGCACACGATGCGGGCCACGCGGGCGGCCGACCTGAAGCAACTGGTCATGGACGCGCGGAGACGCCTGAGCGCGATGCTCGCATCGGGTACGACCACGGCGGAAGTCAAGACCGGCTACGCGCTGGACCTGGCTGGCGAGATCAAGATGCTGGAGGCCACGGCGCAACTGGCCACGCTGCCAGGCCAGCCGATTGATCTGGTGCCGACTTTTCTGGCAGCACACGCAGTGCCGCCCGAATACCGCGACCGGAGCGATGCGTACATTGACACAGTGATTCACGGGATGATACCGGCCGTGGCTGCGTGGCACGCCGCGTCGCCCTTCGCGGCGCGGCGGATTCCACTCTTTTGCGATGCCTTCTGCGAAGCCAATGTGTTCAGTCGTGATCAGGCGGAGCGTGTCCTGCGAGCCGGTCAGGCCCACCGATTGCCGGCCAAGCTGCACGCCGACGAATTCGTATCCCTTGGTGGCGTGTCACTTGCTGTCGAGGTGGGCGCCGTGTCGGTTGATCACCTGGACGTCACACCACCAGCCGAGGTGGAGCGTCTGGCGACCGCGTCCACGGTTGGCGTCCTGTTGCCGGCGGTGACCTTCAATCTGGGCAGCACCCACTTCGCCGACGCGCGCCGCATGCTGGACGCTGGCGTCGCCGTGGCGCTGGCTACCGATTTCAACCCCGGGTCGGCGCCCTGCCCGTCGCTACCGCTCGTTATGGCCATTGCCTGCCGCTACCAGCGCCTGTTGCCCGCCGAAGCGCTCAACGCCGTGACCATCAACGCCGCCCACGCCCTCGGTCTGGGCGATCGCATCGGCTCGCTGGAGGTCGGCAAGCAGGCTGACATGGTCATCCTGAACGCGGCTGACTACCGGGTCATGGCCTACGAGTTCGGCAGCCAGCCGGTTGCCGGCGTCATCAAACGCGGACAACGCGTCCTTTAAGCAGCGTTCTTTCCCAAACCGTTTCGCCCGCCGATACCCGCCACCGGCCCGGGGATGTGCTCGCCATCCTCATCAAACCGTGCGTGCCGACGCGCCCGCAGCCCTCAACCGCGTCCCGCCCCCGGTCCGGCGGCTTTCGGCGGATTAACTACCAGGCCTTCCAATCCCTCTGGTCAGGGAGCAGGGACTATGGCAACCATCGGAGAATCGAGTTATCTGTTCGGCGTGCGCGACCGCGGCGCGCAGGAGATTATGGTAGAGGCCGGCCGGCCGGGCTGGATCCTGATCGGCGAGGCGATCGGTCACGATCCGCAGGACCTGCGCAGCGGCGTCTACGACGACCTGGTCGAGAGTGGCTGTGGCGTGATCGTCGAGCTGGTCAACAGCTACACCGGGGAGGGCAGCCTGCCCCGGTCGGACGCGTACGATGACTTCGCCACCCGCTGCGCCAACTTCGTGCGGCGCTCGTCCGGATGCCACATCTGGATCGTCGGCAACCACCCCAACGCCGCCGCAGCACGACCCGATCGAGGCACCGAGGCTGAGGAAACCATCACGCCTCAGCTGTACGCACGCTGCTACAAGCGCTGCCGTGACGCCATCCGCGGCGTGCCCGGCCATAAGGACGACCTGGTGTTGGTCGCGGCGGTGGCACCTTTCTGTAGCGACACCAGCTACCCCGGTAACCGGCGTGGTGACTGGGTGCGCTTCCAGCAGGACGTTCTCCTGCTGCTCGGACCGGGCAACTACGACGGCGTGGCACTGCACGCGTATACGCACGGCAACGATCCGGCCCTGGTCACCCTCGACCGGAGGATGGAGCCCCCTTTCTCGGACCGTCAGACCGATTTTCGCACCTTCGAGGATCTGGTCAGCGTGCTGCCGGCGAAGCTCCCCCTCTTCATCACCGATGCCCGGCCGCTTGCTGGCACCGACGCGACCGGCTGGCCGACCAACCACGCTCCCTCCGAGTGGGTGCAGGCCGCCTATCGCACGGTCCACCTGTGGAACCAGGATCACAGCGACCGCCAGGTGCGCAGTCTCATCCTTTACCGCTGGCGCGCCGAGCGCGAGGAGGACGCCCCCTGGGCCATTCAGGACAGGCCCGGTGTGATCGAGGACTTGCGGCGGGCGCTGGCCAACGACTACCGGTGGAGCCTGCCGTTACAGCCGGAATACCGCGCCGTTTTCCTGAGCCAGAACACACCCACCAAGATGACCGCCGGCGACACGATCAAGGTGCCGATGCGCTTGCGCAACGAGGGGACGCGCACCTGGCTTGCCGGTGGCGCCAATCCTTTTCGGCTGGCCTCGCGCTGGTATGACACCGAAAACCGCGAGGTGCTGGTGTCGGTAGCCTATCACAACAACCTGCCTGCCGACGTCTTGCCGGGCGAGGAGACCGAGCTGATGGCGCGCGTCATGTCGCCGGCGGCCGCCGGCCGCTATCGCCTGCGCTGGGAGATGGTCCACGAAGGGGTGACCTGGTTTGGCCGCAAGGGAGACTCCGGACAGGTGGTCACGGTGGAGGTGCTGCCCGCCCCCTTGCCGCGCAAGCCGCCGCTCGAGGACGTCAGCGACGAGTTGCCGCGGCACCCAACGCGCCGGTATGCCAGCCGATCCCGCGAAACGATCAAGACGCTGGTCATCCACCACAGCGCGGTGCCGCCGTCGGTGGACGCCTGGCAGGTCGCCCGCTACCACGTGGAGCGCGAGAACTGGCCCGGCATCGGCTACCACTTCTTTATCGGCCCGGACGGACATATCCTGCAGACCCAGCCGATCGAAGCGATTTCCTACCACGCCGGCGAGATCGGCAATCACGAAGGCGTTGGCATCTGCCTCTCGGGCAACTTCACTCATCAACCGCCCACCGACGCCCAGCTCGCCGCCACCGCCCGACTGCTCGCCTGGCTGCTCAATGATCTCAACCTCTCGCTGAACGCAGTGCGCGGCCATTCGGACTACCGTGACACTCAGTGTCCCGGCCTGACCTGGCAGACCATCTGGCGCGCTCCCCTGCTCACAGCCGCCGAACGGATTCTGGAGGAAGCTCGCCCGCCCGAACCGACACCCAAGGTGCTGCACCACTACCTGCTGTTCTGGCAGAACGCCACTCAGTGGGCCGTCGAGGAGTGGCGAGGTGCCGAAGCCTACATCGGCCAGTTTCGGGTCACTGCTGGCTTCTCGGTAGACGACGCCATGCACGCCGAATACGTGACCATCGTTGGCGGGCCATGGGGCGTCACACCCGACGTCGAGGCCCGCCTGCGCGCCGCGGGTTGCCAGGTCGAACGCATCCCCGGCGAGACACCCTTCCAGATCAAGGCCATCCTGGACGAAATGGCAGCGCGCCGCCAGCGTTTCCTCACGCTGAAGTAGTACACTCCGCTACTCAGCAACTACCGCCTGTCACCCTGAACGGAGCGCTTCGCAATGACGACAGAATCGAGATTCTTCACTGCGCTCGTCTGACGGCATGACGCCACTCGTTATTGAAGCGGAGTGAAGGGTCTCAGCTCGTTGGTGACAGACCACTGCTTCGCTCAGGGCGATCTCTCACGCCCGATGGCTGAACCAACCTGTTGCCCGATTCTGGCATATCCGCTAGAATCTGGTTGGAGCGTTCGCGAATCGCAGGTTGCCGGGGAGACAGGCGTGAAGCACAAATCGGCAAGCACAGAGGTCGAGACACCGAATCTCGACGATCCCGGGCTGTACGTCAACCGTGAGCTGAGCTGGCTGCAGTTCAACTGGCGCGTTCTCGAAGAAGCGATGGACGAGAGCCATCCGCTGCTGGAGCGAGTCAAGTTTCTGGCCATCTTCTGCAGCAACCTGGACGAGTTTTTCATGATCCGTGTCTCCGGGCTGCGCAACCAATTGGCGAGTCGCGCCGTCGAGACGCCCCCGGACGGCCTGTCGCCGGCTGAACAGCTGGCCGAGATTCGTCGGCAGCTGCTTCCCCACCTGGCGCTGCACGCCGCCCACTGGCGCACGGAGATTCGTCCCCGCCTGCAGGCCGCCGGCATCAGCGTGCTTGACTACCCTGACCTCAAGGGCAAGCAACGCAAGCTGCTGCGGCGCTTTTTCGAGCGCGAAATATTCCCGACCCTTACACCCCTGGCAATAGATCCCGCCCATCCCTTTCCACACATCTCCAACCTCAGCATCAACCTGGCCGTCGTGCTCAATGACCCCGATGTTGGCGAACGCATCGCCCGGGTGAAGATGCCCGACATCTTCCCGCGGCTGCTGCGCATCCCCAGCGAGGAGACCGCCGATGACTATGAGCTCGCCGGGCTGAAAGAGGTGGCTGCCACCAATTTCGTCTGGCTCGAAGCGGTCGTGGCCGCCAATCTTGACACGCTGTTCCCCGGCCTGGAGATCGTCGGCGCTTACCCCTTCCGCGTCACCCGCGATGCCGACATCAACATCAAGGAGGATGAAGCCGCCGACCTGCTCTCGAGCATTGAGGAGAGTGTCGGTCAGCGCTATTTCGGTTCCGCCGTCCGGCTCGAGGTTGATGCCTCAATGCCCGAGCGCATCCGTCAACTGCTGATCACCCACTTGCAGCTGGCACCCTATCAGGCCTACACCATTGATGGCCCCCTTGGCATGGATGACCTGATGGCGCTGCTCAAGGTGGATCGCCCCGATCTCAAGGACGCTCACTTCGTTCCGGCCATCCCGCGAGTTTTCACGACCGCTGAGGAGGGGATACTGACCGCCATCCGCAGCCGCGACGTTCTTCTGTACCACCCCTACGACAGCTTTGCGCCGGTGGTAGATTTTGTGCGCGAGGCGGCCGAAGACCCTGACGTTCTGGCCATCAAGCAGACCTTCTACCGCGCTGGCTCCAACTCGCCTATTGTGGACGCTCTGATGCGGGCACGCGAGAACGGCAAACAGGTGGCAGCGCTGGTTGAGCTGAAGGCACGATTTGACGAGGAGAACAACATCGGCTGGGCACGCGCGCTGGAAAGCGCCGGGGTGCACGTGGTGTATGGCCTGCGCGGGCTGAAAACCCACTCCAAGATCTGTCTGGTGGTGCGTCGCGAACGCGAGGGCATCGTGCGCTACGTTCATATGAGCACCGGCAACTACAACCACGTGACGGCGCGCATCTATGCCGACATTGGCCTTTTCACCGCCGATCCCGACCTCGGCGCCGATGCGTCTGAGTTATTCAATGCCCTCACCGGCTATTCGCGCCAGACACGTTATCGCAAGCTGCTGGTCGCACCGCACACCATGCGCCAGCAGATACTCGATCGCATCCAGCGTGAAATCGAGCGGCAACAGCAGCACGGTGATGGCTATCTCGCCTTCAAGATGAACGCCCTGGTGGACCGATTGTGCATTCAGGCGCTCTACCGCGCCTCGCGCGCCGGGGTGAAGATTGATCTGCAGGTGCGTGGAATCTGCTGTCTGCGCCCCGGCTTGCCTCACCTCAGTGAAACCATCACGGTGACCTCTGTGGTCGGGCGCTTTCTCGAGCACGCGCGCATTTACTACTTTCGCAACGGCGGCCATGATGAAATGCTGCTGGGAAGCGCCGACCTGATGCCGCGCAACCTGGACCGGCGGGTGGAGATCCTGTTCCCGATTGAGGACGCCCGGCTGCGCGAGGCCGTGCGACGCAACATCCTGGACATCCACCTGCGCGACACGGTCAAGGCGCGCCGCATGCTGCCGGACGGCACCTACGAGCGCGTCAGGCCGACGCCCGGCCAACCCCCGCTCAACTCACAGCAGTGGCTGATTGATCATCGCGGTGTCTGGAACGGTGAGGATTAGTCCGGCCAGGCATCACAAATCAACCACCGCCTCAGCCAACCAGCGCCCGAACTGCTGACCGTGAAACGTCGCCCAGACCTCGGGAAAACGCCCCAGCAATTCCTGCAGTTCAGACTGCCGATAGGCCAGGTAGGCAGCCGCGCCCGGTGAGACAATGATCGAGTCGGTCAGGTCACGCTGGTCCGGGCTGTGCCCCCAGGTGCCCCACGTCAGGTAGTCACGCAACAGGTTGCAGGCCACGACGGCGTCATTCACATCGCCCAGAAGGTCCTGAAGTCCCTTGACCGCATCAATCAGGGACCTGGCAGTCGGTCCCAGGATCTCCCGAAAGTACTCCAGGGCATAGCGCAATCCCTTGCTGGCGATGCGCAGCTGATGATAGCGGCTCAGAGGCACGTCGGGCCCGCTCAGCCACTCGTCAAACGCACGCACCTCGGCCAGCCGCCGATACAACGCGCCCGGCACCACGTGGCGCAGCCGATGCGGCAGCGGCTCGCCGCTGGATGACACCGTCGGCAAAGCACCGGCACCCGGCGTGTTCAGGAATTCGCCGAACTGCTCCACGAAACGCGCGTAGCGCGGACTGTCCAGATACGCCAGCATCGCCGCGCGGGCATTCTCGCGCTGCGCACGCCACACCTCCAGCAATGGATCGAGTTCGGAACGCCTCTCCGGCGGCAGGGTATCCAGGTAGTGCCGCGTCTTTTCATAGAACACGTCGAGGTCGCGCACCGCACCCAGCAAACGACCGGTGCGACGCAGTCCCTTCAGGTAGGGCTGCATCACCGTCATGTCCAGGTAATCCTGGAAGATGGGGAATGCAGCCCGCATGCGGCGCGTCGCGACCCGCATATCGTGCAGTTCTTCCGGATCCTCGCCCAGACGCGTCCCCTGTTCGTGAGCCAGCATGCGCTGGAAATGGAACCACAGTGTCTTGCGGGCACCCTCAGCCATCGTGTCGTCCGGTAGAAGACCGGGCTCACTCGCCAGTTCAGGCACAGCCGGCGCGTCACCGATCTCCCGCACCGGCGCGACCGTTGAGTTGTCCGGCACTGGCACGGCTGTCACCACCTCGCGATCCGCTTTCTTCGCACGCGGCAGAGGCGCCGACGCAGCACCAGGCGCAATGACAACGGCCATCCCCGTCGCCTGTCCATCCGTGGCGGCCTGGATGGGACGAAACACGAGCGGCACGCCGTACAGCTCACGCCACAAATCGCTCTTGGCAGCCGCCCGTTCGGCATCCACCGAGGCAAAAGGCCCCGTCAGATCAACAGCCACGCCATCAGGACGCACATCAACACGGGCGATTTGCGTGTTGCCCTGCGAATAGTCCAGCCCATCGGCAATGCGAATCAAAGCGGCCACTGCCAGCGCCTCCGATCGCCCGTCGGCGGGAAGATCACCCAGGAAGCGCTCGTCCCAGCGAGATATCTTGCCAGGACGCGCCTTGCGACTGTGAGCCAGCGCGGCAAAGGCAACGATCCGGCACTCCGGCTCGCTCAGCCCGGCAGGGGGATGCCGGAGCAGGAGATCGTGGCCGGCCACGTGATGTCTTGAGGGGTCACTGCGCACGCCAATGTCGTGCAGCTGCGCCGCAATGGACACGAGCGGGCGTCGGGCCTGCGGCAGGAGATGGATCGGCTGCAGATGGTCGAAGAGCTGCACGGCGTGTCGCGCCACCATACCAGCGTGGGCGCGGTCCACGTTGTGTTTGTCAAGCAGAAGATCAATCGGCCACGGCTGCGGCGCCGGGCGCGATGCCTCGACATCGAGGTTCTCCGACACCAGATCATCATCCCCTCCATCAGACAGCGCGGTCGTGTCGAGCACCCGGGCGGGGAAAATACCCAGTCGCCTGTCGCGAAACTGGGCCGCCCAATAGCGCACGCGCCGTTCCGAGAGGTGTGCTGCCTGGCCGGCGGCTGCCTGCGTCGCCCCATCATCCAGCGCCAACAGGGCCATCGCCCGTCGCCCGTGCAGGTCGTTGCGACGGGCGAGGATCGCGCACGTGACACGCTCTTCGGGCGTCAGCAGACGCCGGGGCAACGCCACATCGCCGATGAAGACCAACGCCTGCTCGAACTTCGAGAGCGACTCGGCCGGCAGACCCCATTCATTGCGCAGATGGGCCACGATCGCCAGCAGATCGTTTTCGCCGCCCCCGT
>Ga0101944_10007039_pt1 | contig 11529 bp, 6 predicted proteins | sample DewCreD2012metaG_FD_75245 | JGI IMG/M metagenome (GOLD analysis project Ga0101944, IMG submission 75245) | Hot spring sediment bacterial and archeal communities from British Columbia, Canada, to study Microbial Dark Matter (Phase II) - Dewar... ... | reverse complement strand
CAATCGAGGCTGATGTCCACGATGTTCGCAGCCCGCACAGTCTCCTGGGTCATCCGAAGGACCTGCCAACGGGGAATGCCGTCGGTTCTGTTCCAGTTGTAGTATCCACCACCGGGGCCGGCCCGGCCGTTGCCGTAACCGATCACGATCGACTGGTTGTAACCGAGCAGCGCCGCCGTGGTCAGCGCCTGCTCGCAAGGCGGCTCGGCGAAGTAGACCGGCAGGAGGAAGTCGCCGATGCGCGTGCACTGGATCAGCGTGCTGACGCCGTAGTACGTCGTCCAGGCCCAGGCCACGCCCATCCGGGTCACGCGCTTGAACTGCGCTGACGGCACCTGGGCCATGATGAGATCGACCATGTGCACTGGATCGTAGAAGCCGCCTTCCGACGGAATGGCAACGTTCATCGTTCCTGCGTTGCCGTTGAAGATCGCGCAGACGCCGCCCCAGCGGCTTTCCATCTCGCGGGCCATGCGGTTATCCGACATCACGATGTTGTGCCCGGTAAAGCGGATCCACGACCCCACCGGCTGGCCGGCCAGATCACGGAACAGCACGCAGAACAGGTTGTCATCGATCGGCCCGTCGGTATAGGTGTTGAGGCTCTGGGCGTACCGCGTGTAGTTGTAGCCGGGGCCCGTGCGCAGGTGGAGCACGGCCATCTCGACCGGCACGGCGCTGGCCTTGGCCTGTGTCAGCGCGGCAACCGACTGGGTCGAGCCGAGTTCGCCATTGTCCGTGTAGTGAACATGGTCCCAGTTGATGATGATGTGGCCCTTGGGAATTCCGAGGGCGTCCTGGATGGCCTGCTTCTCGGCTTCGACCACGTCGACCGTGTTGCGAATGCTGTTCTTGGAGATGATGCCGAACTCCATGGTGCCGATCTTGATGTAGGTGGCCTTGAACTTCAGGTACGGATACGTCGTCGCCCCGGTCGGCCGATCGGAGACCGCCATGCCCACAAGCATCTGGGGACCCTTGGCGGTCGCCACCTGGTGGGCCAGGCTCGGCAGCTGGTAGCCGTACGTGCCGATCTGGGTGAGATCGAACTGGTGATAGACCTTGTTGATCATCATCTCCAGCATGACGTACGGATCATCCTGGGCAATCGGCTTGGGGCACTCGTAGGGCGAGTCCGTCAGGATGTCCAGCGCGGTCGTATTGTGCTGGATGTAGTAGGCGGGATCCTCTTTCACGCGCACGCGGAAGCGCGCATTGTTCTGCACATCAACGTCCGGCGGCGTGTCCATCATCCACTGGATTTCACGGTTGGCCCCGGGCGCAATGCTTGCGACGTGTCCCACACACTGGGTCTTGTTGATCTGCCAGGTCTTGCCGCCGTCCAGCGATACCTCCAGCCACGTCCAGACCTCCGGAAACGCCGATGCTACGCTGTAGGTAACCTTGCCGGTCCAGACCTTGCCGTAGGGAGTACTTGTCGACGTGACATTGGATACCGTCACGTCCGTTATGTAGTAGGCCAGGCCCGTTTCCGTCGTCGCCGAAGCGACGTTCGACAACCCCGAGCTGTTCGGGACCTCATCGGATGCCTTGACGGCGAACCAGTAGGTGGTTTCCGTCGCCAGGCCCGTCACGACGAAGCTCTCTGCCGCCCCGGGGGGCTGCGGCACAGGCTCGCCGGTGACCTGGCTGGCCGCCGCGAAATCCGCATCGTTCGCTATGGGTGTGGTCGCGTACCGAATATCGTACTGGGCGGCTTGGCCGGTCGCACCGTCGTCGCCCGGGGCGGTCCAGGTAAGCTCGACGCTTCGCGGGCCGATCTGACCGATGGCCAGGTTGGTGATAGCCGCGGGCGGAGTGACATCCGGCGGCAGGGTCACCACCTCGAGCACATTGGACAGGTCGGACCAGTTGGACACCTCATCGCCCACCTTGATGGCGAAGTAATACGTCGTGGCCGGCGTAAGCCCCGTAACGGTAAAGGCCTCGGCCGAACCGGGCGCCTTGGGCGCCGGCACGCCCGATGCCGCCGGTGCAGCCGCGAAGGTCGCATCGTCGGTGATCGGACTGGTCGAGTAGCGGATGTCGTAGCTCGTGGCGGTGCCTGTCTGGCCGTCGTCCCCGGTGGCGGTCCAGATAAGCGTGAGCTTGTGCGAATCGACCGCCGTGGCGTCCAGGTTGGTTACACGGGCCGGTGGCACAAGATCGGGGTCGTCGGTCCTGCCGACAGCGATGTTGGAGATCGCAGAGGTGTTGTTGTTCCCGTCCGTAGATTTCACGGCGAAATAGTAGACCGTGCTGGGTGAAAGACCGCTGACCGTGAAGGTCTGCTGCTGTCCGGGGCTGGCGGGCGTCGGCTCGCCGGCCGCCTGGATCGCACCGGCCCAGGTCGCTTCGTCGATGGTCGAGGTGGAGTAGCGGACGTCGTAGGAACCTACTGCGCCGCCGGCACCGAGGTCGTCGGCCGGAGCGGTCCAGCGAAGCATGATCTGCGTGGTGGTCTGGCCGGTAACTGCCAGAGTGTTGATCGCGGCGGGCGCGATGGTGTCGGGTGCGCCGCCAACAAGGTCGAGTGCGTTGATGGCGCCTGTCGCCCCGCCGATGCCGTCGATGGTGATCTGGAGGACCCCGGCGGCCGAGACGGTGACTGCAACGGTCTTGTCGTGCTCGCCGAGATTGTTCCTGATCGTGATGGTCGCATCGGCGAGGCTGTCGTTGTTTACGTCGATAGCGAAGCTGGTCTGCTTGTCGGGGAATTGCGGGTCGGTGCAGTAGATCTTCAGGTCGTAGCTGCCGGGCTGCAAGCCGGTGAGTTTGAACGTCTCAGCCGGAGCGCTGGAACTCCAGGAGAGGAAATCGCGTGTCAACTCGTTGGCATAGCCGGTGCGATTGGCAGTGCCGCCCTGGAACCAATCGAGCCAGGCGCCTTGCACGCCGTTGCCCAGGTCGGCAGGGGTGCCGTTGTCCCAGCGGTTGTTGTTGGTGACCTGGACATAGCCGGCGGCGGTGGTCGCGCCGGCAGGCTGGAAGTCGATATGAACCTCGGACAGACCATACGCAACCGGACCGGCCATCCCCGACAGCAGCAACAGACCACAAACCAAGGCAGCACGCTTCATATTCCCTCTCCTGAACTGCGCTTTGAACCAAGGGCAGCCACGGCAGCGCGCAGCGCGACCGCATTCCCCGCTGCGCGCCACAGTGGCCAACGATTACCGACGGCGAACAGCCGCCAGACCCATGCCGGCCAACAGAATGAGCATGGTTGCCGGCTCAGGCACGGCCACGAGATGGAAGCCGTTGAAGGCGCCCTGCGCGCCGTTGCCGTACTTCTGCGCCGTGATGGACAACACGCCGCCACTGGAGACGTTCACCTGCACCGTCTTGGAGACTTCGCCGAGGTCCTTCCACTCGATCACGACAGTCTGGTCGGCCAGGCCATTGTCGTCCTGATCGATGTCGAACTGGGTCTTCTTGTCCTTGTACTGCGGATCGATGCCGAAGAGGGTCAGATCATACAAGCCAGGAGCAAGACTTTTGATCTGCAACGTCTTGACGATGCCCGGCGAGAAATAGACCCCGTCCTTGTGCATCGCATTGGCCGTCGGATACTGCGAGACATTTGTGCGGTTGAACGCACCGCCCTGGTAGGTGTTCTGCCAGCCGATCTGCTCACCCGTGGCCAACGTGACGGCCGAGTTGTTGTTAAACCCGTTCGTGGTCAACACCGCGGTGTATCCGGGTTCGGTCTCCGCGCCGGAACCTTGAAGGTCGACAAAGATCGGAGCGGCCTGGGCCGCCACCGCCAGCAAGCCCAACATGCCTGCAGCCAACAACAGATTCCTCGCAAACATAGTACACTCCTCCCAAACGGGCCAATCCCCGAAGCCGGCCCCTAAACCGGCAGACGATCCCATTACCACTCAGGCGAGGCGGTGGTCTCCCTCTCAACGAGATCTACTTCCACTACCTTGTGCACGAACGGCGCCGCCGGCTCGGCCAACCGGCGCTGCAACACCTCAACGGCCAGACGGCCGATCTGCTCGGGACCGATGCGGACCGTCGTGAGCTTTACATTGGACGAGGTGGGAATGGCATCGCCCACTCCCACAAAGCTGATGTCTTGCGGGACGCGACAGCCTTGAGCGACGGCGGCGCTGATGCCCTCCAGGGCCGCGATATCGTCGGCTGCCACGAATGCGGTGGGCCGGTCGGGTTGCTGCAGGGCAACCGTGACGGCGCGATATACAGCCTGACCTGCCCCTACCGCATCCAGGCGCAGGTCTTCGCCCGGCCAGACCCGTGCCTGCTGCAGGGCCGCACGATACCCTTCGTAACGATGCACGTGCGCCGGGTCGAGCATGGAGCCGGACTCGGTCACCTTGGCACCGATGAACCCGATCCGCCGATGGCCGAGATCGAGCAGGTGCTGGGTTGCCAGCCGGCCGGCCTCGAAGTCGTCAGCCACCACGGAATCGCAGAACTCGAAGGGACCGCCGGTATCCACCGCCACCGTCGGCATACGCCGGGCCAGGGACGCGAGGGCTTCGGGCTTGAACACACCGACCGCCAGGCAGGCCAAGGCCTCGTCCAGGCGCTGAGCGTGTTCCTGCCAGTCGAACCGGAATTCCCGCAGGTTCGGATCGTGGGTCAGAAGACGGATGTAGAGCCGTTCGGCAACGGCCCGGCCGCAGATCTCACCGATCAGGCGGCTGTAGAACGGCACGAAGAACATCAACGCGGCGGAGCTGAAAAAGACCAGGCCCACTTCGCCGGTGCGCCGGCCGCGAGGCGTCTTGGCGATGATGAAGGTTCCCTTGCCACGATGACGTTCAATCAGGCCTTCGTTTTCGAGGACGGCATAGGCGGCGCGGACGGTCTTGCGGGAGACCTTGAACTGCCGGACGAGGTCGGCCTCGGCGGGCATCATGCCGCCGACGGGCCTGCGGTTGAGGATCTCGTCGCGCAGGATCGCCAGGACCTGCTCTCGCAACAGCGTCGGCCTGGTAATGCTGTCCATCGCCGTAGCACCTGATCACAGAAACAGCACACATCGGGTGCGGCTCGCTCCGCACATGTACCCCAAAGTATACCAAGGATACATTTGGGGTACAATACTTTTTGATCACAAGAAACGGTCTTCCCTTCTAACACACTGCTGCCTGGAAACAGGGTACTGCGGGCAAGAGCAGTTGAACACTGGGGCGTTCGACTGTAAGTTGCTGCCATAGCGGGCCTTATGCGTGTTCATTCGGTGTGGCAGGTGCGAACCTACGGCCACAGACTGCGTACCGGAGCCCAGTCGTGTTCCTACGGCAGACACTCATTGAGGTTGTCAACGAGAAGATCGAACGCGGCGGATTTCGGTTCGTTCTGTTCGACTTCGATGGCACCATATCACTAATCCGGGAAGGCTGGCAGCAGGTGATGATCCCGATGATGGTCGACCTGCTGGCAGAATGCCCCAACGCCGAGCCCAGGGAAGAACTTCAGGACCTGGTAGAGGCGTACGTGGCCCGGTCGACGGGCATACAAACGGTGTACCAGATGATCTGGCTGGCCGACGAGGTGAGCGATCGCGGCGGCAAGGCGCTGGAGCCGCTGGCATACAAGGATATCTACAACGAATTGCTCATGGCCCGGATCCGCCAGCGGATCGAGGCGTTGCAGTCCGGCCAGGCAGACCCCGCCGATTGGATGGTGCCAGGGGCCCGGCAGGTACTCGAGAACCTGCGGACGCGCAACTGTACGCTCTTTCTGGCCAGCGGGACCGACCATGAGTACATGCGTCGTGAGGCGGAACTGCTGGGAGTGGCGCAGTACTTCAACGGCGGGATCCACGGCGCGACCAACGACTACAAGAACTTCTCCAAGAAGATCCTCATCGATCGCATCATCGAGCAACACAACCTGGCGGGCGGCGAATTCCTGACCTTCGGCGACGGCTACGTCGAGATCGAGGACACCAAGAGCGTGCGCGGGGTGGCCGTCGGCGTCGCGTCCGACGAGGTCCGCCGCCACGGGGTGAATCCCGCTAAGAGACAGAGGCTGATCGAGGCCGGAGCGGATATCATTGTGCCCGATTTCCGCGAGCAGGATGTCCTGCTGAACTGGCTCTTTGCGAAGGAATAGGCGATGTCACGATATCCGCTGTTCGATCGTTCAAAGCTCAAGCTCCGACCGCTGGCCGAGCGCGAGAACATTGTCGCGATGGATTACCTGCTGCCGCTGGACGCGCCGGTGCCGGCCTTTGGCGATGCGAACCTGAAGGTAGTGGCCGAGCGGATCTGCGCAGCGCGGCGCAATGGCCGGCCCGTCATCCTGTCGATCGGCGCGCACGTGATCAAGCAGGGCTGCGCGCGGTTCGTCATCGACCTGATGCAGCGCCGCATGGTCACGCACGTGGCAGGCAACGGGGCGTGCACGATCCACGACTTCGAACTGGCGCTGATCGGGCAGACCAGCGAGAGTGTCGCCAACTACATCCGCCAAGGGCAGTTCGGCCTGTGGACGGAGACGGGCCGGCTGAACGAAATCGCGAAAGTCGCGGCCAGGGAAGGACTCGGCTATGGCGAGGCGATCGGCCGGGAGATCTGGGAAGGCCGCTTCCCGCATCGCGACATCAGCGTATTCGGCAACGCCTGGCAACTGGGCATGTCGACAAGCGTGCACGTAGGCATCGGCTACGACATCGTCCATGAGCATCCGAACTTCGACGGTGCGGCCACGGGGCAGGCCAGTTACACCGACTTCCTGATCTTCACGAAGCAGGTGGAGAACCTCGAAGGCGGGGTGTTCCTCAACTTCGGCTCGGCCGTGATGGGGCCGGAGGTATACCTCAAGGCGCTGTCCATGGCGCGAAACGTCGCGGCGCAGCAGGGTTGGGAGATCCGGCACTTTACCACGGCCGTGTTCGACCTGATCCCGATCAGCGGCGACCTGCACAAGGAAGCCCCGAAGAACACGCCGGCGTACTACTACCGGCCGTACAAGACGATCCTTGTGCGGACGGTGGCCGACGGCGGCGAGAGTTACTACTTCGAGGGCGACCACAGGGTGACGATGCCAAACCTGTGGAAGATGGTGACGACTGTCAGCGGCCAGTAGGGGGAACGCATGACACCGCAACGGCTGGACGAGATCCTGTCGAAGGCCACACGCCTCAAGATCGCCATCGTCGGCGAGGTGTTCCTCGACAAGTACCTCGACATCGACCGCGGGCTGAGCGAGGTGTCGCTGGAGACCGGACGCGAAGCACACCAGGTGGTGAACATCCGCACGTATCCCGGCAGCGGCGGTTCGGTTGGCCAGAAGCTGGCGGCGCTGGGCGTGTCATGGGTGCCGACCCTATCGGTGATCGGCGAGGACGGCGAAGGCTACGACCTCAAGAAGGCCCTGCGCCGCGATGGGATGGATCCGTCCTGGCTGGTCGAGACCCCCGCCAGGCGGACGGGCACATATACCAAGCCGATGATGCATGAGCCGGGCAAAGAGCCGTACGAACTCGACCGGCTGGACATCCGGAACCACAAGCCGCTGGAGGGAGAACTCGAGGACAGGGTCATCGCCACGCTGGCCGAGCATATCGACTCGCTCGATGCGGTGGTCGTGGTGGACATGGTGCCGCAGCGCAACTGGGGCGTTGTCACCGATCGCGTGCGCAAGTGGATCTGCGACTTCGCGGGCCGGCATGCGGGCAAGGTCTGGTTCGCGGACTCGCGACAGCGCGCCGGCGAGTTCCGCAACGTGATCGTCAAGCCGAACCAGAAGGAACTGGCCCACGCGCTGGGACGGGAGGAAAAAGCACTGGACGGGCTGGACGCCCTGGCGGCCGCCGCGGAGGAACTCCGCCGCCGAACGGGCAGGCCCGTGGTCGTTACACGCGGGGCCCAAGGCCTGCTGGCGGTCGACGGCAAAGGACACAAGACCATCCCCGGCTTCCAGGTAACCGGGCCCATCGACATCTGCGGAGCCGGCGACAGCGTGACGGCAGGAGCGGTGACGGCGCTGGCGGCCGGGGCGACGCTGGAGGAGGCGGCCCTGCTCGGCAACCTGGTGGCATCGATCACGATTCAGCAGCTTGGGGTGACGGGAACAGCCACGCCGGAGCAGTTGCGCGAACGTCTCCAAGAGTACAATAAGCAGCACGCCTTGTAGTACCGGGGTGCCACAGCATCGCCGAACTGCAAGCGCATCATTGTTACATTACAGCCGGATAGAGAAACACCCAGCTATCCTTGCCTTTGTCCTGGACAAAGCCGGCTGCCACACCGTCTACGATGGCGCCGGCACACGCCGTTTACCCCACCTGCGGGCCCGTCAGACAGGATAGGGTAGCCGGAAGAATACCCCCCGCTGTTTCGCCGCGATGTCGCTGTCGCCCAAAGGTTTGATTCCGGCCGTACCCGGGGAATAATGAGATATGGGGTCGGTCCTGTAACGGTTCGTTGTGTCAGATTACGCTTCGAAAAACCGGTCGCAGTTCGCGGAGACCGTGCGCTTGCCGCACGGCGGGAGGAATCCACATGACAAGTGCGAGATACGTGCTACCGGCTGTGGCAGCTTTGGCAACGGCGGTCCTGGGCGGCTGTCCGAAAGTCCAGCCGGCCCCGGTCAGCTCCGTGTCCATCGAGCCATCCACCACGGGGCCCGTCAACAGCGATGCCACCGTCACGTTCACCGTTACGTTTGATGCGGATGTCAGCGGCTTTGATGACCCGGACGCCGATGTTCAGATCAACCACGCGGGCACAGCCGGCGGACAGGCAACCATCACCGCCGTCGATGACCAGACCTTCCGCGTGGTGGTGACAGGCGTACAGGGCAACGGGTCGTACACGCTGGCAGTCCCGCAGGGCGCCGGCCAGGACGGCCTGGGCAACCCAACGCCGGGCGCCGAGAGCGAAGCCGTCAGCGTGGACAACGCCGCCCCGATCGTGACGGTGAACGCACTGGCGACCACCGATCCCACGCCGCCCCTGAACGGCACGATCGACGATCCGGCCGCAACTATCACGGTCACCGTGGGCAACCAGACCCGGAACGCCACGAACAACGGCAATGGCACATGGACCATCGCCGACAACACGCTCGACCCGCTGGCCGCCGGCACTTATGACGTCGTCGTTGAAGCAACGGACGCCGCGGGCAATGTGGGGCAGGACACAACTGCAGACGAACTCGTGATTGACACGACCGCCCCGATCGTCACGGTGAACACGCTGCTGACGAACAACCAGCGGCCTGACATCACTGGCACGATCGACGAACCAACCTCGACGGTGGCCGTCGTGCTGGACGGCCAGACCTACGAGGCCACCAACAACGGCGACGGCACCTGGACGCTGCCCGGGGCGGACTTGGCAGCGCCGCTGAGCGAGGGCGTGTACGACGTGGAGGTTACCGCGACCGACCTGTTCCAGCGCACCGCCACCGACGTCACGATCGACGAACTGGAGGTCGACTTGACGGCCCCGACGGCGATCGTCAACGACCTGCTGACGGACGACCCGACGCCGGAACTCAGAGGCACGGTGGACGACCCGACCGCGACCCTCGTAGTCACCGTCGACGGCCACAACTACGCCGTCACCAACAACAACGGTTCATGGACATTGCCCGACGACACCATCAGCCCCGCGCTTGGGGAAGGCACCTACAACGTGCAGGTGCGGGCCACCGATGCGGCTGGCAACGAAGGCGGCGACACCACTACGGCTGAGCTGACGGTCAACGCGCTGCCGCCGGTGGTATCGGTCAACCGCCTGGTAACGAACAATGTCCAGCCGACGCTGACGGGCGATATCGACGACCCGGATGCGACTGTCGTGGTCAGCGTCGATGGCTCCCCGTATAACGCCGTCAACAACGGCGACGGCACCTGGACGCTGGATGGCGCGGAACTGGCCGGACCGCTGGCCGAGGGCACCTACGACGTCCAGGCGGTGGCCACCGACGCCTTCAACCGCACCACGGCCGATTCCACTACCGATGAGTTGGTCATCGACCTGACGGCCCCGACGGTGGGCGTCGATGTGTTCACGACGGCTGACAGCACCCCGCAACTCACGGGGACGATCGACGACCCCGACGCGGAGATCACGGTGGAAGTCGGCGGAAACTTCTACTCGGCCACGAACAACGGCGACGGCACCTGGACGCTGGCGGACAACATCATCGACCCGCCGCTGGCCGTGGGCTTCCAGGCTGTGACGGTAACAGCCACCGACCCGGCCGGCAACAGCGACTCGGCGACCGATACGATCATCATCATCCCGCCGCCGCAGATCATCGGTTCGTTCGTGTCAGCGGGCAACATCTACGTGGACCTGACCTTCGATGAGCCTGTCTGGGGCGATGCCTCGCAATCGACCCCGATCGATGCGGCCGACTTTGTACTCACCTACACAGCCAACGGGGACGCGGTGACCGACGTGACGATCAGTTCCGTGAAGGCGCAGGACAACGAGGACGAGTCGCTGGCAAGCGACCTGACCGGCGGCGAGACGCTGGTGCGCCTGTTCCTGCGCAAGACCGGCGGGCCTGCCACGGGCTTCGGCACGATGGAAATCCACCCCGAGGCCAACTCCATATTCGGTGCCGAAGGGGTTCCGGCATTGACGACGACCACCACGGGCGAGATCCAGTTGCGCCTGGAGTAGGGGCTCCGGCTGGAGCAAGCGGACAACTCGGGCAAGCGTCACCCGAACGATGGGATCCCGGCCCGCGACGGCAAATGCGCCGTCGCGGGCCTTCGTTTTGGTGTGCCTGTTTTTCCCCGAGCAGGGGTGACTTTGGGCGTCGCACGGCATTAACCACTGACACGGAGGAACAGCGTCTTGTTGAACCATGCCTTTCTCCGTGTCTGGCGTGGTTTACTATGACCACCCGAATTTGCGGGCATGCCCCGTCTGCCTTGGGCCGCACAGGAGGCTGGCCAGAGGTTCGCGGTTGCGTGTATGATGCTGCGGATCCACCTGGTTCTGGATGAGAGTCTACTGCATGATGGCACTGAGCTTGTTGACGATCGTAGAATGCCTGTTGCTGCTGGTCGTCGTACTGGCGATCGGCGCGGTTGTGCTTATCTATATGGAAGTCGAGCGGATGTCTCGCACAAGAGTGCGGCCCGCCTCGGCCGAGCCGCCGAAGCCCGTCCGCGATATCATCGCCCAGACCAACGCATGGGCGCAGGACAATGGCTTCGAGTTCCTGGGTCACTACGAGGCGGGCAACGTACGTGTGGCCGGCTGGCGGCACAAGGCCAAACCCACATTTCTCTGCCAGTCCATATCGAACGACAGGCAGTTGCAGGACTTCGTCACCCTGTTCGACGGCGCCACATCGCTGACGACAAGCAACACGGCCAATGCGCACCTGCTGCCCGAGCCGCCAGGCCGGTATGGGCAGACCTTCCCCGCTGATAGCCTGTATGATTGCTGGCAACGCCACAGAGACATGGAAACATACTTGGTACAGCAGGGAGGCGCCCGGTTGGGTCACATCGATCGGCCGCTGGAAGACATCATGAACGACTCGCTGCAGGAGCAGATCGCTTACGTACGCTCGCTG